>Ga0222712_10005654_pt1 | contig 12564 bp, 8 predicted proteins | sample C33_657DmetaG_FD_165043 | JGI IMG/M metagenome (GOLD analysis project Ga0222712, IMG submission 165043) | Estuarine water microbial communities from San Francisco Bay, California, United States - C33_657D | ecosystem: Environmental > Aquatic > Marine > Unclassified | place: USA: California...
TGGGGAGCCAGACTAGAACTAGCACTAATGAACATGGCTCTGGACCAGGCTGCGAGAGCAGGCTTTACTGCACTGATAACCCCGACACTGGTAAAGCCTGAAGTTATGGCTGGAACCGGTTTCCTAGGTGCGCACGCAGATGAGATTTATTACCTACCTGCAGATGACCTATATCTGACCGGTACCAGTGAAGTTGCACTGGCTGGCTATCACAGCGATGAAATCATTGACCTTGCTGACGGCCCAATGCGTTACGCGGGCTGGTCAACCTGCTATCGTCGTGAAGCTGGAAGCCACGGGAAAGACACCAGGGGTATTCTTCGTGTCCACCAATTCAACAAACTGGAGATGTTCTGCTACGTAGCGCCGGAAGATGCCGAAGCGGAACACGCTAAGTTATTAGCCTGGCAGGAAGAGATGTTGAAGAAGTGTGAACTTCCGTATCGTGTCATCGACACCGCCGCAGGCGATCTCGGCGCTTCGGCAGCTAGAAAGTTTGACGCTGAAGCTTGGGTGCCAACCCAAGGAACTTATCGTGAGTTAACTTCCACCTCGAACTGCACAACTTTCCAAGCCAGAAGACTAAACATCCGTTACCGAAAAGCAGACGGCAAGACTGGGACATGCGCAACCCTCAATGGAACACTTGCCACCACCAGATGGCTAGTTGCTATCTTGGAAAATCACCAGCAGGCTGATGGTTCAGTAAGAATTCCAGCAGCCCTTCGCCCATACCTCGGTGGCATAGAAGTTATCGAGCCAAAGGCCTAACATGCATGAGCCTTGGCTAATTGCCATCGACATCGATGGAACTCTGGTGCATGACGATGGCCATCTCTCACATAATGTTGCTAGGGAAGTTCAGCGAGTAGTTGAGCTCGGCCACCACGTGATCGTGGCAAGCGGACGAGCTGCAGCGAACGCGGTCCCGGTCGTCCTGGATGTTGGTATCAAAGCAGGGCATGTGGTGTGCAGCAATGGTGCGGTGACAGTAGAACTTGATGCCAGCCATCCGAACGGTTATCACGTGCGTGAGGTGATTGGCTTCGATCCTGGTCCAGTGCTAACTAAATTGATTGAGAAACTACCTGAGGCACACTTCGCAGTTGAAGATGTTGATGGTACCTATCGTTTTCACAAACAATTCCCAACCTATGCCCTAGGTAGCAAGAACATCGAAACACCTTTGGATGAATTGATGCAGGGTGAGGTCTCACGAGTTGTAGTTCTATCACCTGAGCAAGACGTCAATGACTTCTTAGAGATTGTTGAGCAGGTCGGATTACACTCAGTGTCCTACGCGATCGGTTATACGGCTTGGCTGGACATCGCTCCAATGGGTGTGACTAAGGCGAGTGCTTTGGAGCAGCGCAGAAAAGCGCTAAACATTCCAGGTAATCGAGTGATCACCATTGGCGATGGACGTAATGACATCAACATGTTTGAGTGGGCTAATGCCGGTGGCGGCCTATCTTTTGCTATGGGTCAGGGCCCGGATGAAGTTAAAGCAGCAGCCTCAATGGTGACAGCCAGTGTTGAGGAAGATGGCGTAGCTGAAGTTTTAGCTGGCCTCGAAGGCATAATTTTCAGCCAGAATTAGCAATTCACAGCACAAATACAGGTTCTAATCGTATTTTTATAACACCTTAGTAATTGGTTAGACTTATCCACGGAGGTCTGTCCGAGCGGCCGATGGAGCTGGTCTTGAAAACCAGTGAAGTGAAAGCTTCCGTGGGTTCGAATCCCACGGCCTCCGCCAGTTTGAATCTAACCGAGACGTTAAGCCAAATCGTGAAGGGAACCAACGAATTGACTGAACAGTCAAAGAAGAAACGAGCCGAACGAGCTGTTGCTCGTCACGGTAATGTCCAAGAGCACGGCAGGTTGAGAACCGTGCTGGGCATCATCGGAAAAGCTCTCATCGTTGTTCTAGTTTCCAGTCTCACCATCACAACTATCGCCGCTTTACAACTTTCTAAGCAACTCTCGGATCGAACCGTCACCATCACCGATGGTCAGGGAAAGAAAATTGAAGTTCCACCGCTAGATGGTCCAATCAACCTATTACTGGTTGGTTCGGATACCAGAGAGGGAACCGGCAACGGTGTCTTTGGAACTGAGCAGTCAAATCTGGCTGACGTTCTAATTCTCATTCACATCTCAGCTGACCGTAAAAACGCAGTTGGACTTTCATTCCCGAGAGATCTGATGGTGCCATGGCCAGCTTGCCCAAGCACTACCGGTGGCCCTGGTTACTACGCACAGAGCTTAGGCCAGATCAACGCAACCATCGGTAACGGTGGACCTGGCTGCACACTGCTAACTGTTCAGGAGCTAACCGGAATCCAGATTCCTTACTTGGCCATGATTGACTTCACCGGTGTAATCGAACTATCGAATGCTGTCGGTGGTGTTGAAGTTTGTGTTGCCGAAGACATCGAAGACCCTTACACACACACTTACCTAAAAGCAGGTATGCACAATCTGCAAGGTCTGCAAGCGCTCCAGTTCCTGCGAACCCGCCACGGAGTTGGCGACGGTTCTGACCTGACTCGTATTTCTAATCAGCAGGTTTATCTAACTGCTCTGGTTAGAAAGCTAAAAGCCAAAAACATTTTGAACAATCCGGTAGCCCTCTACTCGTTGGCTAATGCGGCAGCCAGAAACATGAAGCTCAGCAACACCCTGAATGATCCAGCGACCCTGGTTGGTGTCGCCAACGCTTTGAAGACGATCCCAATGAAGAACATCACCTTCTTGCAGGTACCAACTGTGAAGATGACGGGAGAGTATGTAAACCGGGTTGCGCCCGACTATGAGAAAGCTCAAGTTCTTTTCGATCTGATTAACGCAGATCAACCTTTGGTACTAGGCAACGTCACCAACACCGGTGGTGGATCGGTAGTCAAACCCACGCCAACCCCCACAGCGACTAAGACTCCAACCAAATCGCCTACCAGCACCCCTACAGCTAAACCCACCCCAACCGTGACACCACTGCCGGACTGGGCTCAAGGTACCAATGCTGCAACAACTACCTGTTCCAAGGGACAGTAGTTAGGCTAGAGGTATGCCAGATTACATCTCGGCGCTAGATTTATTCACCATCGGTATTGGTCCTTCCAGTTCCCATACCGTTGGTCCAATGCGAGCAGCGTTGCTCTTTGCTGAAGAAATTCACGCTAAGGGTCACTTGCCGAATACTCACAGCGTCTCAGTTACTCTCTACGGATCTTTAGGCGCAACTGGCCCAGGTCACGGAACAACCAACGCCATAGTTTCTGGTTTAGCTGGGTCAACGCCTGAAGGCTGTGATCCTAATCAGGTGTTGGTTGCCTGGAATAATGCCATTGAATCAAAGACCTGGCATGTTCTAAATCACCAAATTCGTTTCAGTGAATCAGATTTCAGCTTCCAACCGCTAATGCGTTTGGAGAAACACTCGAACGCCATGAAGTTTCGAGCTCACGCCGCCAACAACGATGTTCTCCTAGAGCAGGTTTACTACTCAGTCGGTGGTGGCTTTGTCGAAGCAGATCACGAAATCATCCGCCCCCAACGCCCAGAAGTTCCTAACTCTTTTATCAATGCGGAACATCTGCTGGATATATGTGAAAGAGAAGAAAAGACAATTGCTCAGATTGCTCACGAAAATGAGCTATTCCTGCACGGTGAATTGCTGCTCACGACAAAGCTGGAGGCTATCTGGTCGGCGATGGAGAACTGCATCGAGCACGGATTGAACAGCAAGGGTGTTTTGCCCGGATATCTTCAGGTGACCAGAAGAGCTGCTGACATGGCTGAACGCCTAGCTAAGTTTGATCAAAATGAAGTTTCTAACGAATGGCTGCAGGCATACGCAATCGCGGTTAATGAGCAAAACGCCGCTGGCATGAGAGTGGTTACCGCTCCAACTAACGGTGCAGCTGGAATCATTCCAGCGGTTGGTTACTACGCGATGAAGTTCAAGGGAGTTGCCAGAGAAGTTATCCAGCGCGATTATCTTTTGGTCTGTGCTGCTATCGGCTCACTATATAAGCGCAACGCATCTATCTCTGGAGCTGAAGCTGGTTGCCAGGGTGAAGTTGGTTCAGCCTGCTCTATGGCAGCAGCCGGTCTGGCTGCTGTATTGGGTGGAACTAACCAGCAAATTGAGAATGCTGCTGAGATTGCCATGGAACACAACTTGGGCCTCACCTGTGATCCGGTCGGTGGATTTGTTCAAATGCCTTGCATTGAAAGAAATGCGATTGCGGCAGGAACAGCAGTTAGTGCCGTTCGTCTAGCGATGCTAGGTGATGGCAGTCACAAAATCTCACTTGATACGGTTATCGAAACAATGCGTCAAACCGGTGTTGACATGTCAAGTAAATATAAGGAAACCTCACTCGGAGGTTTAGCTGTAAACGTAGTGGAGTGCTAGTTGAGCACAGCAGTTATTTGGGTAGCCGATCTAGAGAAGTCAGCAAGTTTCTATAAAGATCTCTTTGAAGCAAGTGACTACTACCTGGCGGATGGTTTTGCCAGCGTTAGTGGTTTAGGTAATGAAGTGTTACTGCATCTACTTCCTGAACAGTATCGATCTGAGCCAAGCATAGGTGAGGACAATCCAATCAAGCCGGTCTTTCAGATCAACAGCATTGACTCAGCTAGAGCGGTTGCCAGTAAGCACGGTTGCAGTTTTAGAGCGGAAAGCGCAATACACGGTGACGTCACTTATCTAGACGGTAAAGACCCTGACGGCCACGTCATTCAGGTAGCGGTTAGAAACTAATAAACATAACCTGACGGAGTTGTTTTAGTTACCGTGGTGAAACCTAACTTGCTACCTGTCACCGTAGCCGAAATGTTTGTTCCCTGGTCAAAGCTGGTGAGTTTGTAGGTCTTGCTGATAGCTCCTTGGATGGCAACACCGTTGCGTAACCACTGGTAGGTCAACTTAGTGCCGGCATCCCAAGTCCCAGTATTTAAAGTCAAGATCTTGGTTACTCGGTAGGTTCCACTGATGCTAGGAGTTGGCGTTCTCAGCAGCGTTCCCTCGAAGATCGTTAAACCAGTGGCGGTAACTGTAATGGTGCTGTATCCAGTTTTTGTAAAGGTAGCCCGAACCGTAACCTCGCGCTTAGTGTCATCAGCTTTCAAAGTGTATGTGGATCTGGTAGCCGATGGTATCGGATTGCCTGCCCTCAACCAGACATAACTTGTCTTCACTCCGGTAGCGGTGTTGAAAGCAACGGCACTTAGAGTTTTGCCCATTACGTTTTCACCGGCTATTTGTAGAGCCGGGACAGTCATGCTGCCGGCAGCGATGGTCACCGCTGGGCTGGTCAAAATAGTCTTCGTGCCATCTCGCTCAGTGAGTGTCACGGTAACGGTTATTCGCTTCTGGAAGTCAGATACCGTGGTTAGATAAGTGGCACCGAGTGCACCAGTGATTGCTTTACCTTCTCTGTACCACTTGTAGCTGGCAGTTATTCCAGCTGAGCTGTTAGGTGAAGCACTGAGAAGACCACCAACAACTGAGCTTCCAGATATCAAAGCGCTAGGTGGTACCGGTCCGGTTACCAACAGTGGTTGCGAAGTAGTTGAGGCTGAAGGCAGCAGATACTTAGTCGCTGTTGCCTTCACCGAAATGAAGTGATCCTGATCTTCTTTGGTGAGAGTATAGGTGCGGTTTTGTTGATTCACAATCAATGAACCATCCCGATACCACTCGTAACGCAGGGCCGAAGTAAAGTCCCAGGTTGAGGCATCCGCGGTCAGAGTAGATCCGACCGTAGGTGTTCCACTCAAACTGACTTCGGGTGCTACCGGAGCTCGACTATTTAGAAAACTTGTCAGCGACTGATTGCGATTGGTAAAGAAAGTATCCAACCAGTTCTGCCAAGCCACTGCGTTAGGAACATAAGAGTTACTTCTCGGCTCGTGAGCGATGTATGCGTTGTTGATTACCGAAGCAATCTTGTCCTTCATCTTCGGTAGCTCTAACTGGCCCGCTTTTATTTTCACCTGAACCTGAGCCTTGACCAATAAGTTCTGACAAGGGTCGTAGGCGACACACTTGCGCAGCATGACACTTCGCTGCTGTCTACCAAAACCTCTAAACGCCGGACCTCTACCCAGCCAATCAAGTTGAGCACTCGAATCCATTGGGTAGGTGCCATCTTGACCCCAAGGAATAATTTTCAACTTATTGTTTAGATCAAAAGCAACGTAGTAGTTATTTTGAACCACATCGGTATAGCCATCCCAGTTTGATGTGTAGAGATCAGTCGCCATCAGGTTTATCACCGCAGTCATGTCAGCTACTTGATTCACCGAATTCCACCAGGCTTGCCCATCAAGATTTGAAACAGCGATAGCAGCATTCAAGTCCGACCTGTCATCATCGCCGTAATTGGTGTCAAAGCAACTCTGGTAATAGTCAAGATCCTGCAGGTAGCAGTCAGAGCTGTAAATGTGCTTCACATCCATCCAACGCTTGACCATCTGCGAGTCAACCGATTCCAAGTTTGCATACAGCCCGAAGTCAGCTCCGTTAACAGTCACCCAAGAGTAGGTGCTCCTCGAAGCTGGAACACCCATAGCTCGGTATAGCCGGTAGGCCATATTCTCATGAACAAAAGAGGGGTCCTGCATCATTGAGTTCAATGTCATTCTGGTGAGACCTTTGAACTTTTGGTCTGGAACAAACTCATCAAACTTTAGTTTTAGAGCAGTTTTGCCATAGAGGTTAGTTCTAGTTGCTTGACCCTTAATACGAACACCAATGTTCTGCAGGCTAGTAACAACTCCATCAGCAGTGGTGATAGTCACAGAAGCAGTTTGATAAACCTTGGTATAAGGATTGTTATTCAGCTCGTTGAATGATGCTGGCGGAAGGGTTAGATCAATAGCACTGACGGCAAGTGGGTTATAGAAACTAGCCGCTTTATCTGTGCCCTCGTTGTATTCGGTAGAGGAAATACCCGAAACCGGTTGGTAGGCCAGCGCTCCTTCAGCAGGGAGCATGAATGCAACCACTGCAAAAGCAATCAACCTAAGTTTCACAAGACCTCTTCCTTCTCTAATCCTAGAAGCCTCACCTGTTAATGAAATAAAGCCCCAGCTTCCTGGGGCTTTAGCTTTTGGCGGAGACGAGAGGATTTGAACCTCCGAAGGGCTTTTAAGACCCTTACCTCATTAGCAGTGAGGCGCACTCGACCGGGCTATGCGACGTCTCCAAATAACTTCATAAGTTTAGTCCATAAACTATTACCTCTATATAGGCATTGAGCGCCCCTAAGTTCTGGGCTAAACTATCAAGGTTGCCTGATGGCACCCAGCGCTTGTAGCTCAACGGATAGAGCATCTGACTACGGATCAGAAGGTTGGGGGTTCGAGTCCCTCCAAGCGCACTTTGATAAAATTAGCGCGGAATCAGTTAGTGCTAGACTTAACTATGAGCACTTTTGGCCCCAATCTCCAGAAAATTCTTTCGGGAAACGGTTTAGCTCGCTTTATTCTTGCTCTTGTAGTTGCTGGAACTACGATCTTTCCAATTGAGAAACCTTTGTTTGCGGCTGCTAATCAGGATCGACCCAGTATTTCCGCTGGGTATTACCACTCCTGCGCAGTTGTGAATGACGGCACAGTTAAGTGCTGGGGCAGAAACGATTTCGGTTTACTTGGTGATGGGACAACCACTCCACGCTCGTATCCCGTAACTGTAAGTGGCTTGAATAATGTGAAGTCTGTATCGGCAGGGTACCTTCACACCTGCGCCTTAATGTCTGACGGCACAGTTCGGTGCTGGGGCGCTAATGGCTCGGGTCGTTTAGGTGATGGTACAACTCAAGCTCGACTTAACCCCGTAGCCGTCTCCAATCTAAATGATGTCGTTGCAATTTCAGCAGGGTACCTTCACACCTGCGCTTTAATTAGTGACGGAAATGTTAAGTGCTGGGGCTTTAATGGTCAAGGTCGTTTAGGTGATGGAACTACAACTACTAGAAGCACACCTGTTCAGGTCTTGGGAATCAGTAACGTAGAGTCAATTTCATCCGGTTATTTCCATACTTGCGCAATTACAGCAGAAAAGAAGCCAATGTGCTGGGGTTCAAATGATTTCGGGCAACTTGGTGATGGCACGAATCAAAGTAGCGCAGTTCCAGTTGAAGTAGTCGGCTTACCAAGCGCTATTTCAATCGCTGCTGGAACTAGACACAGCTGCGCAATCTTGGCGACAAAAACTATTTCTTGCTGGGGGTCGAACGACTTTGGTCTTTTGGGGGACGGAACAGATCAGTCGAGATCAACGAAAGTTGATGTAGTTGGCTTAGTAGATGTGACCGGCCTAGCTTTGGGTGTTGCTCATACTTGTGCGCTCCTTTCCAATGGAACTGTAAGTTGCTGGGGAAGTAACGAATATCATCAGATTGGTGAGTTGAATGTCCCATTTATAAATCGAGCCAATCCTGTTGTATCAGAGCCGGACTTTCATTCTGTAACCGCAACTGGTTATCACAGTTGCGTGTACTCGCTTGCAGGCGTTATTAGATGTTGGGGTTCGAATGACTATGGCCAGGTTACGGGCGGGCCTTCTTCGTTGTTCCAAAACCCAGTCACAGTTGTTGGTTTTACAGGAAACTTCTCAAAGACTGGTTCGCCAACTATTTCGGGGCAACTTACTGTCGGAAGCACACTCTGGGCTAACGAAGGGGATTGGGATGAGGATGTCGCTTTTACATACCAGTGGCTTCGTGACGGACAAGTGATCGAAGGTGCTAATTTACGAAGTTATGTAACTCGGGAAGAGGACCTGCTGTCTAAATTGAGCTTTGAACTGACAGCATCTAAACCTAACGGACAGAGAAAGATTGTGTCCTCTGAATTTACGGCACCAGTCTGGTATGAATTTCCTCCTTCGAATTTTCCGTGCAGTAGAGTGGGCAAATTTGATGAAACACAAAACCTAGTTGTTATAGGAAACCCAAAGCCAGGCCAGATACTAAAGGGGCAATCCGGCACTTGGCCTACCGCAACAAAGCTCTGCACATTTTGGCTTCGAGACTCCACAGGTATATCTGGATCGAACAAGAGCTACTACAAAACAAACGTGTCAGACATTGGTAAATCAATCCGGTACGGAGTAGTTGCGACTTACAGTTCGGGGGAAGTTATCGCCCGAGTTTCTGGTGGGTTAAATGTAACCAAACTTAATTTTGATAAAGCAACTTCAGCAACCTTCATCAGCCAACCAAGAGTCGGACTGAAGGTTTCGGCCAAAAGCTCTAGCTGGGCACAGGGTACCACTTACAGTTATAAATGGCTGACCGATGGACTCGAGATTCCAGGCGCAAATTCTCTGAGTTACACTCCCACAGCTCGCGACGTCGGTCGCCGGCTGAGCTTGCTAGTTTGCGGTGTAAACGTTTCTTATGTTGATAGGTGCCTTGAATCTGAATCCAAAATTGTAGTACCAGGTATTTTGACAAACTTGACAAACATAGCAATACTTGGCCAAGCTAAAGTCGGATTTCCCCTAACCTTAAAACAAATTCCTTTACCAACTGATTCTCAGATATCAATCCAATGGCAGCTGGACGGTGAGGTGATTACAGGCGCAAATTCTCTTTCATATCTACCAACCCTTGAAGATCGTGGGAAAAACATAAGAGCAACAATTCGAGTGTTAGTTGATGGTTATCAAGAGCTTGTTAAGTCAACCCCGCAACGGCGGATCAACTGACTTAACGTTGCAACTGCATTTTCTTAAGACCTATAAGCCAATAGCTTTTGGCTGCACCTAAGAGGCATGCTGGTAGCTCGGAAATCAGTGCTACTCTTAGCGCTCCAGTTTGGGTCACCTTAATATCCAAAACCTTTGATCGGGTAACTTGCAAGATCTATTGAGGATCAGAAGGTTGGGGGTTCGAGTCCCTCCGAGCGCACTCTACATTTCAAGGGGTTCTCGCTCGTTGCCATTTATTTATTAGCATTTAGCCAACTGGGTGGACGACCAATTCTGAATTACTCAACACCGATGGAGTTGTCCTCAATAAATCTCAGGCTAAATAGGCCCTCTGGAGTATCTTAGAAATACATACATTTTTACTAGGGGAAATCATGAATGTAGAAAAGAAATCACCGAATTGGCTTGGCATCATTCTTTCCGTAATTGGTTTGTTGATAATGATCTTCGCTTTTGTCACTTTTGAAAGTACAGGTGAAGCTTTAAGAACAGACAATAATCCAGGGCTTGGCCTTCAACATGTTATGAGTGTGCCGATCGGTATTGTTGGGCTAATTATCTTGATAGCAGGACTGTTCGCACTGGGGAGTAAATCAGAGAAGTCTTAACCTGACAGGCAACGCTGCTCTTCGGTAGAGTCGAACAAAATTGCTTGGGATGCAATAGATCTAGGTATTGATTTTGTGGCCCACTGGGACTTTTTCGTATCCTCTGAGCACAAAGCCTGGTCTTCTGACTGGTTCTGATACAAGTTCTAGCTTCGGGTATTTGGCTATTAGGGCTGGAAGAGAAATACTCATTTCCATTCTGGCTAGTGGCGCTCCAATGCAGAAGTGTATACCTGCACCGAAACCGATTTGGGGGTTGGGCTCACGCGTGATGTCCATTTCTTCTGGCCGATCAAAGACTCTTTCATCTTGGTTTGCTGAACCTAATAGTGAAGCTATTTTCTGACCTTCCATCACAGTTACTCCGCCTATTTCGACATCAGCTGTTGCGGTTCTTTCAAATAACTGCAGCGGCGAATCAAAGCGAACAAATTCATCTACTGCAGTTTCTGCCATCCCGAATGGGTCTTTAGCTAGTAGTTCATATTGCTCTGGGCGGTTTAGTAATGCCACGAAGCCATTACCGAAGCCGTTAACGCTTGCTTCATGTCCGGCGTTTAGCAACAGGATGCAGGTTGCAATTAGTTCCTGGGCGTTGAGTTTCTGGCCGTCTTCTTCAACGACAGCAAGATCACTGATTAGGTCGGTGCCTGGGTTTTTCTTTCTCTCCACCATGAGGTTATGCACGTATTCGGCGAATTCATGACTTGCCTTCCGAGCTGCTAATTGGGCTTGTTCCGATGGATCGATCTCATACATCTTTACTATGGCTTGAGACCAAGGTCTGAGTAGATGTTCATCTTCATCAGGGAAACCCAGTAGGGCTGCGATAACTTTTACCGGTAGTGGTTCAGCAAAGTCAGCTATTACATCGAATTGCCCAGTTGCTGCTACCTTCTCTTCGATTTTGACTAAGAGAGAATCTGTAAGCCGCACTACATCGGGGCGTAGGCTCTCGATCTTGTTTTTGTTGAACGCCTTTACCAAGAGCGAGCGCAACCTGGTGTGTTTCGGTGGCTCACTGTCTAACAGGCTGTCGCTGTGAAGCCAGTTATATTCATTCCACTGTTCTTCTGGCTGGCGAGGCTTAAAGATTCTGCCCAGTGATCTATTTCTCAAGACTGCATTGGCATCAGCATAGGTAGCTGCCAGGAACATACCGGAGTTCTCGTCCCAGACTGGTCTACCTGCTTGGCGAAGTTCCTTCAGCTGCGGATACGGGTTCTCAATGAAACTGGAATCGCTGAAGTCAATCATGGTTAGAGATTACTCCTGATTCAAAAGAGAGCAGGAAGGGGACCTCCCTTAGCGAGAGCAAGAGAACCAGTGCAAGGCCGCTTTTAGTCATTCTTACGGTAAGTCAGGTAAATTAAGAGGCATTTAATCTTCTCCAGAGCGTTAGGTTTATTTGGCTTTCAACTTACTAAGGTAAAAGTATGCGAATAGTAATAGCGGCCTTGCTCTCCACATTGTTGGGGCTAGGAACTTCGCTCAGCAGCGCTAATGCTGAGGACTATTACTATTGGCCGGAGTTCGGCACTTTTGCAGAACACAATAACTGGGGATCTGAATTCATTAGAGTTTCTCAAGCCAACAACTTAGGTGTCACCGGTACCGGAGTTAAGGTGGCTGTGCTGGATGAGGGTTTAGCTGACTACGAGCCAAGCCTGAGGAACAAAGTAGTCGCCTACAAAAACTTTCTACCTGGGCAGAGCCTTAGAGCAGAGCACGGCACCATGGCCGCTTCCCTAATCTCAGCTGACTATAACCCTGCGGTTGGTATCCAAGGTGTTGCACCAAACGCATCGCTTATGGTTGCCAAGGTTTGTCACCGAAGCAGTTGTGAATGGGAGGCCATTCGTAAAGCAGTCAACTGGGCAGTTGCCGAAGGCGCACAAGTAATCAGCATGAGTTTTTCGGGCAATATTGATCCATACATGCACGCCACGATTAGAGCGGCCATAGACAAGGGTGTTGTAATCGTTGCCGCTCTGGGTAACTGGGGATGTAATCCATACGGTTACTGGGGCATGAACGTTAGTTGTGTTCAAGGTAAGACCACTGAGGGGACCCAGGCGACATATCCAATTGCAGGACTAATTGGTGCAGGTGCTTCTGATCAAAGAGGTGGAAGAGTTTCAACTCTCTACTGGAGTTCTAGCTTTGGTCCTAACATGGACTTACTCGCACCAGGTACGGACATCTCCGCATATGATGCGTACG
>Ga0222712_10005658_pt1 | contig 12556 bp, 5 predicted proteins | sample C33_657DmetaG_FD_165043 | JGI IMG/M metagenome (GOLD analysis project Ga0222712, IMG submission 165043) | Estuarine water microbial communities from San Francisco Bay, California, United States - C33_657D | ecosystem: Environmental > Aquatic > Marine > Unclassified | place: USA: California...
GATTATATACATTTGGTTCTGCAAATATAACAAATATTGGACAAACATCATTCACTCCAACAACTTGGACTGCAACGATGAATGGACAAAACTATAATAATGGTACGGCGGTTTCAAAAGTAAATACATTTAACTATCACAACGCAGGAGATTTTGGACAACCTGCGGGTAGTGGTTCGTTAGCATACTTTACAAGAACACAAGGAGCAGATACATCAACTGCATTAATTGAATCGTTTACTGGAGAAAATTACAGAATTCAATTAGCAGATAACGTATTAGCCTTTGGTGGAACTGCTTGGACAACAACATTTGCATTAAATCAATTGGGTGGAAATGATTTGCAAGTTAAACCAGGATATTTAGTTAAACCAGGTGGTACTTATGGATATTGGTTAGGTGACCCTGATACTTCTAAAACTTACAAATATTATGTTCGTAAATTTACAACATCAGGAACTAAAACTTCAATGACGCTTAATTTAGGACAAGCATTAGTAAACTGGGGAACTACAACAAATAACTCAATAGGAGCATTAATCTTATTTGAATCATCTGGTACAAACGTATATGGAGCAGGTAATGCAAGATTGTTTGACCCATCTGATTTATTAAGTAACTTCGTTGCAAGTAGAACGGCAGGTGATGATGGTTTAAACCCATTTGGAGCTAACTTCCAACAATATGGAAATACGGGTGGTTCATTAGCAAGTACAACTTATACTATTCCATTGAGAAGTGCGGATGGTATGAACTTAAACGCAACTTATACTAACATTTATGTGATAGTACGATATAAAGGAGACCCAACACCAGTTACTTCAATTACAACAACTTTTAGTTAATAATTAAGAAATAATAAAAAAATAAAATGGCGATAGATAAATTATCCAAATCCAATAGACTACTCCAAAGTAGAAGATATACGCATGATAGTTATACGGACTCGCAAGAGGCGTTTACATCTACGTTGGACATTAACGCCAATGAAGTATATGTTGACCAATCTTTAATACCATCTACTGGATTACCGTTTAGTGGAAGTGCACAAAGTGGTTCAATCTATTCTGTTAATGGACAGAATGTAATGCAGTATTATTACAGAGCTGGTTTAACTCGTTCTGATTTAGCATCTGGTTCTAGAAGTGAGGTTTGGTTTTTATTATCAAATTCAACTGCATCGGCAGCAGGTATTAACGGTCAGTTAATTGATGCAAATCAACAAACTAATTTTATATCTCCAAAATATGGTGCAGTATCATTAGCAAATGCAAATGCTGAAGATGCAACTCCTGGATATGGTGTTAAAGTATTTGTATCATCCGCATCAACATCAGCGGGTGTTGTAGCAGGAGACCAAGTTTCGGTAAATAACTACACCTTTGATTATAAGACAGGTGTTTTGCAATTTACTACAACTGCCGTAGCACCAACTACATCTCAATATGTTTATCTTTCTGGATATCAATACAAAGGTAGAGTATTAACGGATAGTATTACAAACGTATCATCTTCAATATCGGCTTTATCTGCATCAGTAGGTGGCGGTGGAGGTGGTTCATTGGTTAGTAGAGTAGACCAATTAGCAGCAGCAACTGCATCTGTAAATTCATTTACTTCTTCTCAAGAATCAAAAGATTTAACTTTAGCAAGTTATACATCTTCAATGAATTCATTTACTTCTTCTACATCGGCTAGATTAAGTAGAATTGAAGAAAGTACATCATCATTAAATTTATATACTGCATCTCTACAAGCGGCAATTACCGCAAGTGGAGCAAACGTAACAATAAATGGTGATTTAACAGTAAAAGGTACAACAACATCAATCCAATCTACTACGGTAAGTATTGGTGATAATATTATAGAATTAAATGGCTCATCGGTAGCAAATGGTGGTTTATTAATAAAAGACCCAACAGGAGGTTCAACTACTTCTGGCTCTTTATTATGGGATTCTACAAATGATTATTGGAAAGTTGGTAAATTAGGAAGTGAATTACAAGTTTTGGTAGTTGGTGGAATGGATGTTGTTAGTGGTTCGTCACAAATAACATTATCATCTACAACTGGATTTACAACGTATAGTGGTTCAGTTTCATCTTCATTAACTTCTACATCAGCATCATTATCCGCATTATCTGCATCAGTTGCAACTGTTACTGGTGATTTTAGTGCAAGTGTAGCTAGTACATTTACAACTCAAAGTTCTAGAATTTCTTCATTAGAAGGATTTAGTGGTTCTCAAAACACTAAAAATTCTACATTAGCAAATTATACGGCATCAGTTGATAGTAAATTTGCAACATTAGCAACTGTAACATCTTCATACGATAATAGATTTAATACTTTAGAATCTTATACGGCTTCTATTAATACTAAATTTAGTACATTATCAACTTATACTGCAAGTGTTGATGGTAGATTAACTAATTTAGAAGCAACATCGGCAAGTGTTAATACTCTTAATACTTTACAAACTACTAGAATTGACCAATTAGCAGCAGCAACTTCTTCTGTTAATAGTTTCACTTCTTCGCAAGAAGCAAAAGATTCAACATTACAAAGTTTAACTGCATCGTTTAGTTCTTCTGTTGGACAATTAAATACAGTAACTGCTTCTTTGGCAACTACTTATGAGGGTAGAGCAAGTGCAAGTAAAACAATAGTTTCTGGTTCATCTCAAGTAAACTTTACACAGTTAAGTGGAATTAGTGCAAATATAGTATCGGGTTCTACTAACTCAACTAATGTTAATTTTACAACAGTATCTGGTAGTATTACTGCAAATTTAATAGGTGGAGTTGTTTCCGGTTCATCTCAAATTTCTTACGGAAATCTAACGGGAATACCTACGGATATAATTTCAACATCGGTTGATTCAAACAATATAGATTTTATTCAAACTGGTGGTTCATTAACTGCTAATTTGAAAGGTGGAGTTGTTTCCGGTTCATCTCAAATTACTGCAGGTTCAACAACAAACTTTGTAGAAGATGTAAAAACTCAATTAAATTCAAATGCAGTTATATCTGGTTCAATTCAAGTAGATGTAACACAAACAACTAACTGGGCAACCGGTGTAAAAACCCAATTAAATAATAATACTGTTATATCGGGTTCTTCGCAAGTAACGGGAATTAGTAATGCACAATTAACAAATAGTTCAATAACAATAGCAGGACAATCAACTGCATTGGGTAGTTCGGTAAGTGCAGAAACAATTAGAACTGCAATTGGAACAGTTGTAACGGGTTCATCTCAAATTGATGTAACTACAACTACAAACTTTGCATCATATAGTGGTTCAGTTTCTGCTTCATTATACGCATTATCCGCATCCGTTGGTAGTGGAAATGTTGGAGTAGCAATTACAAACTTAAACGCATTTACTGCATCTCAAATAACCAAAGACTCAACATTGCAAACTTATACTGCAAGTGTTGATGGTAGATTGAGTAATTTAGAAGCAACATCTGCAAGTGTTATAAATGTAAATCTTTCACAAAGTGTTAGAATTGACCAATTAGCAGCGGCAACTTCTTCTGTTAATGCATTTACTTCTTCACAAGAAGCAAAAGATTTAACTCTTCAAACTTTAACTGCTTCAATGGCGGCACAAGTTGCAAGAATACAAGAAGCAACTGCAAGTTTAAATACATTTAGTGGTAGTACATTGACAAGATTGACAGCATTGGAAACATCTGGTTCCGCTTCTCTTGCAACTAACAACTCACAAGATTTAAGATTAGGTAATTTAGAATTAACTTCAGCAAGTGTTAATACTCTTAATACTTTACAAACTACAAGAATTGACCAAATTGCAGCATCAACTGCATCAGTTAATAGTTTCACTTCTTCACAGGAAGCAAAAGATATAACTTTAGCAACTTATACTGCAAGTGTAAATTCTAATTTAAATAGATTACAAGAATCAACTGCATCTTTAAATACATTTAGTGCATCGATAAACGGACATGTTACTGATATTAATACATGGAGTGCATCTGTTAAAGGACACATTGTAGATATTAATACAAAAACAGGTTCATTTGAAAGTAAATTTACTACTCTTCAAACTGTAACTTCATCGGTTTCAGCATCAATAGGTGATATTCAAAATTATACATCTTCATTAAGAGCAGCAATAACTGCAAGTGGTGTTGATGTTACTATAAATGGTAATACAACTGTTAAAGGTAATTTGTTTGTACAGGGTACAACAACGCAAGTTGATTCAACAACAATCAATTTAGCAGATAATGTATTACAATTAAACGCAGCAGGAACATCCGATGGTGGTATTATTGTAAGAGATGCAACGGGTGGTTCAATATTCTCTGGTTCTTTACTTTGGGATGTAACAAACGATTATTGGAAAGCTGGAAAGAGTGGTTCTGAATCGCAAGTTTTAGTAGCAGGTGGAATGGGAGTAGTTTCCGGTTCATCTCAAATCACTATTTCATCTACAACTGGATTTACAACATTTAGTCAATCAATTGATACATTAGATAGTTTACAAACTACAAGAATTGACCAATTAGCAGCAGGAACTGCAAGTGTAAATTCTTATACTTCTTCAGTAGATGCTAAATTCAGTACTCTTCAAACTTTAACCGCTTCAATGGCGGCTCAGGTTGCAAGAATACAAGAATCAACTGCAAGTTTAAATACATTCAGTTCATCAGCATTAACTAGATTTGCAAGAATTGAAGAATCGACTGCAAGTTTAAATACATTTAGTGGAAGTACTATAACTAGATTAGGAAATTTAGAAACATCTGGTTCAACTGCATTATCAACTAATAACGCACAAGATTTAAGATTAACTAATTTAGAGACGACTTCTGGAAGTGTTAATACATTAAATACTTTACAAACTACTAGAATTGACCAATTAGCATCGGCAACTGCATCTGTTAATTTATTTAGTTCATCTGCATTAACTAGATTTGCAAGAATTGAAGAATCAACTGCAAGTTTAAATACATTTACTTCTTCTATTAACACAACGATTAAAACTCAATTAGATGTTAATACTGTTGTAAGTGGTTCTTCGCAAATTGATGCAACGGCAACAACAAATTGGGCAACGGGTATTAAAACTCAATTAAATACAAATACGGTCATTAGTGGAAGTTCTCAATTAACCTCTTCATATGATGGTAGATATGTAATTAGTGGAAGTATTACTCAAACAACTTGGGATAATATTGCATCTAAACCATCGGGAATTGTAAGTGGTTCTTCACAAATTGATTTAACACAAACAACCGGATTTACGGCATTTAGTTCATCAATTGCAACACAATTTGCAACAATAGACGGCGGAACATATTAATAAAATTATAAAAAAATAAATAATGGCAACAGGTAACCAAAAAATATTATTAAAACGTTCCGGGGTACAAGGAAAAGTACCAGATACATCGAGTTTAGATGTAGGTGAATTAGCGTTAAACACCTACGATGGTAAAGCATTTTTACACAAACAAGGTGCAACCGATGAGGTAGTAGAAATTGTAGTTGCCGGAGCCAGAGTAACAGGTTCAATTAGTTTAACTGGAGCAGTAAGTGCATCGGCAATTTCGGCATCTTCATTTGTTGGTTATGGTGCAGGACTTACTGGAGTTACGGCATCAATGAGACCTGATGATTTTGATTTTAACTCTGACCCATTTGCAGGAACAATCGGATATATTCAAGCAAGTGGTTCTGCATATAAAGTAGCAACAACAACCACAGGAGTTGAATTAAGATACAATGATGTAACTAGAGGAAAGTTTGATATAACAAATGGATTTAGTGGTTCTCTTTATGGAATTGGTGATGTATTGGCGTTTAGTGGTTCAGTAGCGACAAGATTATTTGAAATAGAAGATGCACTAAATGGTTCAGAATTTTAATTAACAAACACATTATTAAAAAAGACCCTTCTTCGGAAGGGTTTTTTGTTTTATATTATATTTATATTCGTAGTATATACTACATTTGTTGTTAAATAACTCTAAATCAAAGCCAAATGGCATCAACTATTCAATTAAAACGCTCTGCCCTTTCGGGTAAAGTACCTAATACGGGTTCTCTAAATTTAGGAGAATTAGCATTAAATACTTACGATGGTAAAATATTTTTCAGACGTTCTGGTTCAACGGATAGTGTTCAAGAAGTAATAACAACAAATACTACAAACACAGGTTCCGTAACTATTACCGGAACATTAACTGCAGCATCAATTGTAGGTTCAATTTCGGCATCAAATGGTGTAGTTTCAGGCTCTTCACAAGTAATATCTATATTAACATCTTTAAATGCGTTTACCGCATCGGAAAATACCAAATCCACTACATTAGGAGCTTTGACAGGTTCATTGGCAACTACGGGTTCAAACACATTTGTTGGAGCACAAACATTTAATAGTGATATAACGGTATTGGGAGCAGTTAATGCCAGACAATTCAATATTGGTATAATTTCATCATCTATTTTATATACATCGGGTTCTAACAAATTCGGTGATACAACAGACGATATACATCAATTTACAGGTTCGGTTTCAATAACAGGTAGTGTAACTGCAACATCTTTTATAGGAGATGGCAGTGGATTGACAGGGATGGTAGTAGATTTATCAACTGCACAATTAAATGATGTAGATGGTAACAATATTCCAGCTCGTTCATTTGCTGAATTATTTTTAGCATGTGCAGTTGCAGAAATTGTAGATTTGGATTTTGGACTATAATAAAAGAAAAAATATATTACTATATTTATAAGAAACATAATAGAATTAAATGGCAGCTATATTTCAAATTAGAAGAGGAATATCCGATATATCATCTTCAATATTAGATGGTGAATTATATTTACATAAAGGAAAAAACTCTTTACAAGTATCGATTGGTGATGGAAATCCTATCACATTACTTGCATTAAATACTTCCTCAGTTGGTAATGTTAATTTAACAGGAAACCTTACTGCATCAAATGCATATTTTAGTGGAGATGTTGCCATTTCTGGTAATTTATTTTTAGGAAATAGTTCATCGGATAATATTTCTGCATTAGGTGTATTTACATCTGATTTAAGTGCAGGAACAACTAATGTATATAATATTGGTTCAACTACATCTGTTTGGAAAAACGTATATGCAACTTCTTTTTCAGGTTCATTTAGTGGTTCTATTAATGGTGTAAACGAAGGAATTGCAACATTTAGTGCATCGGTAGATAATAGATTAGACCAATTACAATTAGCATCCGCATCTTTACAATTATTCACATCATCACAAGAAGCAAAAAACATAATCATTGGAGCATATACTTCTTCAATGAACTCATTTTCATCATCACAATTAGCAAAAGATGTAATTATTGGAGCATATACTTCTTCAATGAATACATTTACATCATCTGTTAATGGGCATATTAGTGATATTAACACATATACTGCATCTTTAAAAACTGCAATTGATGTAACTGGTGGAAATACAAGAATAATAGGAAACTTAATAGTAGATGGAACACAAACTTCATTAAATGTTAATAATGTTTATGTAGAAGATAAGTTAATAACTGTATCAAGTGGTTCTACATCATCTGCAATATCAGATGGTGCTGGGTTTGAAGTAGCAGGGGCAAATGTTTCAATGAGTTGGGAACATACTAATACAAGATTTGCAATTAATACAAATTTAAGTGTAGTTGGTTCAATAAGTTCATCTACAATTGTTGGATTAAATGGTGATAGTGTAACTGTATATTCAACATCGGTAGATAGTAGATTATCAAATTTACAATCAACTTCGGCAAGTGTAAATAGTAGTTTAACTCAAATAAATTCATTTACTGCATCAAATGGTAATACATCATTAAATGCATATACAACATCAATAGATGCTAAGTTTACAACTTTACAAAGTTTAACGGCATCAAATAGTGCATCTATTAATCAGTTAAATTCAGTAACGGCATCTTTACAATTATATACATCATCTGCAAACGTATGGAGTGGTGGAATAGATGCTAAATTTACAACATTACAATCTTTAACCGCATCAAATAGTTCATCTATTAATCAATTAAATTTAATAACTGCTTCATTTAATACTTGGACAGGTTCTACATATAGCACATTCTCACAATCGGTAGATTATAGATTGGATTTAGTAGAATATACAGTAACTGTTTTAGACCCAGGTAATATTGGTAACGCATTATTAGGATTAAATGCATTTACTGCTTCTTCTCAAATTAAATTTAATAATATAGAAGCAGCAACTGGAAGTTATGAAACAAAAGGTAGAGGTATAGTTAGTGGAAGTTCTCAAATAGTTCCATTATTACCTACTGGTGTAGTAAGTGGTAGTTCTCAAATTACATTAATATTACCAACTGGTACTGTTTCGGGTTCATCACAAGTTTTAGGAATATTAAATTCATTAAATACGTTTACTGCATCAAATGATAATATATCGTTAAACTCATATACTTCATCTCTAAAGGGAGCAATTACTGTAAGTGGAACGGATGTATCAATCGCGGGTGGATTAACAGTATTAGGAACTACAACTATTATAGACAGTACAACTGTTAATATCAAAGATAATATTATCCAATTAAATGGAGCAGGAGCTGCAAATGCGGGTATAGTAGTTAGAGATGCAACTGGAACACTTACTTCTGGTTCATTGTTATGGGATACTGGAAATGATTATTGGGTAGCGGGACCATTAGGTGCTGAATCTAAATTATTAAGACAAAATGGAGATAATGTAGTTTCGGGTTCATCTCAAATTACATACGCAAGTATTAGTTCTATACCTGCTAATATTGTTAGTGGTTCATCACAAATTACTTTTAGTGGTATAAGTTCATTACCTACATTAGTATCGGGTTCATCGCAAATTACATATGTAAATATTAGTTCAATACCAGCAGGAATAGTTAGTGGTTCATCTCAAATTACATACGCAAGTATATCATCTATTCCAGGTGGTATAGTTTCAGGTTCATCGCAAGTATTGGGTAGTTCTACAATTCATAGTGGTTCATCTGGTGATTATCAGTTTAATTCAATTGGAGTTGGAACTGCGGCATCAGCAGTAGCAGGTGAAATTAGAGCAACAAATGATATTACTGCATTTTACTCATCGGATATTAGATTAAAAGAAAATATCCAACCAATTCAAAACGCATTGGAAAAAGTTGAATCAATTAGTGGTAATACATACGATTGGAAAGAAGGATATGATGAAATTCACTCTCACAAAGGAAATGATGTTGGAGTAATTGCACAAGAAATTGAATCAATATTACCACAAATTGTAACAAATAGAGATAACGGATATAAGGCAGTTCAATATGAAAAAATAGTTCCATTATTAATTGAAGCAATAAAAGAATTATCAGATAAAATTAAGGTATTAGAAAATAAATAAATACTTATATACATAAACAATTTAATCGTACTAAAAAAAAGGTAAACTAAATGGCACTTAAATTTAGACGTGGGACGACCGCACAACAATCAGGTTCGTTAGCATATGGAGAACCATATGTAAATACAGACCTGGGAACATTATTAGTAGGTGGTCCGACTGGAGACATCGTATTATCAACATCTGGTACGGGAAGTACCGGAAACTTTGGAGCAATTTCAGGTTCAGGTTTGGATATTACTGGCAATGCAAATATTGCGGGTAATTTAACATTAGGTGGAAATATCACAATTGGTGATGCTGGAACTGATAGTATTGTAATTAATGCTGATTTAAGTTCATCTTTAATTCCAAATAATGATAACGCATTTACAATTGGTACTTCAGCATTAAGATACTCTAATATTTATGGTGTAAATATCATAGGTTCAATTGGAGCAACAAATGGTATAGTAAGTGGTTCATCACAATTGAACGGAACTACAATATCAAACTTATCGGGTTCATTCACAGGTTCATTCAAAGGAAATTTAGCAGGTGTTGCTGATTATGGACAGACGGTTGCAGTTTCAAGTGTAGGTACAACAACCGATACAACCTTATATCCAACTTTTACAACAACTGCAATAATAGGAAGTTATTCATCACTTTATTCACACTCATCAGGTTCATTCTACTATAATGGTGTGACTAGACAAGTAAATGCAGAAGGATTTGTAGGAGGAATATATGCAACAAATGGTGTTGTATCGGGTTCATCTCAAATTACATACGCAAGTATTTCTTCTATACCAGCAGGAATAGTTAGTGGTTCATCGCAAGTAACACCATTATTACCAACGGGTGTTGTTTCTGGTTCAGCACAAACAATAGCAAACTTACCAACCGGAACTATTAGTGGTTCATCACAAATTACATACGCAAGTATTAGTTCAATACCATCTGGAATAATTTCGGGTTCTTCGCAATTAAGTGGAACTACTATTACAGATTTAACAGTAGTAAATTTAACAACTGTTAATGAAACTGCAAGTGTTATATTCAGTAGTGGTTCTAATAGATTTGGTGATGCGGGTAATGATACACATTCATTCACTGGTTCAGTTCAAATAAGTGGTTCACTTACAACAATTGGTACATCAACTGCAACATCATATAATGGTACAATAAACGCAACTAATGGTGTTGTATCGGGTTCATCACAAATAACTTATGCAAGTATTTCTTCAATCCCATCGGGAATTGTTAGTGGTGCTGCACAAGTAACTCCATTATTACCAACAGGAACAGTTAGTGGTTCATCTCAAGTTAATTTTACACAATTAAGTGGAATTAGTAGTGGTATAGTAAGTAGTTCGGCACAAGTAACACCATTATTACCAACTGGTACTGTTTCAGGTTCATCTCAAGTAGTTGGTTCTTCAATCACTACAAATACGGTAACGGTTGGTTCAACTGCAATCGCATTGGGTGGAAGTGCAACAACAATAGCAGGTTTAAGTTCTGTAACTTCGACTGGATTTACAGGAGCATTGACAGGTAATGCATCAACTGCAACAACATTGGCGACTGCAAGAACAATCAACGGAACTTCATTTAATGGTTCTTCTGATATAACAATTGCAAACTTAGTATCCGGTTCATCTCAAATTACTTTATCATCTACAACGGGATATGGTACAGTAATTAACCAAAACTTATTAACAACTTCGGATGTAACTCATAATTCAATAACCGCTCAAATAAGAGCAACAAATGGTGTAGTATCTGGTTCATCTCAAATTGTTGGTTCTGCAATAACTACAAATTCAATTACAATTGCAGGAACATCAACTGCATTGGGTGGAGCAATAACTGCAGAACAAATAAGAACTGCAATTGGTACTGTTGTAACCGGGTCATCTCAAATTGTTGGTTCTTCAATCACCACAAATACAGTAACAGTTGGTTCAACTGCAATTGCATTAGGTGGAAGTGCAACAACAATAGCAGGTTTATCTTCTGTAACTTCTACCGGATTTACAGGAGCATTGACAGGTAATGCTTCAACTGCAACTACTTTACAAACCGCTAGAACAATCAACGGAACTTCATTTAATGGTTCTGCTGATATTACTATTGCAAATTTAGTATCTGGTTCATCACAAATTACTTTATCATCCACAACAGGATATGGTACGGTTATTAACCAAAATTTATTAACAACTTCAAATGTACAACATGCTTCATTGGGTATTGGTATGGCAGCAAGTGGTACTAGTGGTAGAATTGATGCAGCAAATGACGTAGTTGCGTTTTCATCTTCTGATATAAGATTTAAAGAAAACATTAAACCAATTGAAAACGCATTGGATAAGATTTCTAATATTAGTGGTAACACTTACGATTGGAAAACTGAAAACAAAGCAGAGCACGGATACGAAGGAAATGATGTGGGTGTAATTGCACAAGAAATTGAAGAAGTTCTTCCACAATTAGTTCAAACTCGTGAAAATGGATATAAGGCAGTTAAATATGATAAATTAGTAGCATTATTAATTGAAGGTATTAAAGAGCAACAAATTACAATTTCAAAATTAGAATTAGAGGTAAATGGATTACAAAATGTAATTACTATTTTTGAAGATAGAATGAAAGAAAAAGGTTTATTATAATATAAATGTACGATGTTTATTACACAACCGCAGGAGGACCTTGGTTCAATAGTGGTGCAGATATGTGGGTAACACAATGGATAAAGGAAGTGGCTCCTCATTTAGAGGTAAAGCCACTTCTTCTATTCCATAGACATAAACCTCAAAATTATGAGGATTTTAAAATAAATATTGACCATATTTGGGAAACATCTGAAGATGAAATTATAAAACATTTGGAAGGTGCAAGACGAATACATATTCTTCACGGTCATTATACTCCAACCAGAGCCATTCATCAAAATTTGGAAAAGATTGATTCAATCGTTTTTCATAATTTAACAAAAGTTTCTTTAATGGCACAAATGCAAAAAGAAGAATACTTACATTGGTATGGTAATTGGGAATATGAATCAGAAATGATTGATAAAATTAAAAATAAAATTTGGGTAGGATTATATCATTTTCCATATAAAACTGATA
>Ga0222712_10005659_pt1 | contig 12550 bp, 10 predicted proteins | sample C33_657DmetaG_FD_165043 | JGI IMG/M metagenome (GOLD analysis project Ga0222712, IMG submission 165043) | Estuarine water microbial communities from San Francisco Bay, California, United States - C33_657D | ecosystem: Environmental > Aquatic > Marine > Unclassified | place: USA: California...
TCCTGGCGGAACATCCATTATCAAAGTTGGTTATAATTCGGCAGCACCCGGATACTTTGAAAAGACCATTACATTGATGTACGCTGAGGGGATGACCGCTATGATAAGCATCAAGGGAACTGTCTGGAAAACTCCTGAACAGCCTGCCCCTTTTAACAAAAGCATTGCATTTCTCAAAACCGGGAAGTTTTAGGAACCGAGAAAATAAGCTAATTTTACACCAGAAATAAAACAAGAAACATGAAAAAAATAATGATTACGCTGCTGGTTATGGCAACAGGTTTTTTTGCAGTTGCACAAAATGCTGCCAAGAAAGCGGAAGACATGGTCAAATTCAAAGAGATCCGCCATAATTTTGGCAAGATCAAGCAGGGTATACCTGTTACCCATGATTTTGAGTTCAGCAATATTGCCAGCGCTCCGGTCATCATTGAAACAGCGTCTGCTTCATGTGGTTGCACCACTCCAACCTGGCCTCAACAGCCTGTAATGGCTGCCAAGACGGATAAAATCAAGGCTGGTTTTAACGCAGCAGCTCCTGGTCCATTTGAGAAAACAGTTTTCGTAAAGATCAAAGGTGTAGACGCCCCTTTTGAACTTAAAATTGCTGGTGAGGTAGTTCCTGCAGCAGACTTTGACAAGGCGGTAAAGAAGTAAGTAAATCTTTTACAAAATATTGCGCGGCAGGTCTTTGACCTGCCGCTTTTTTATTTCCCAAAACAGTAGGTTTTACCCAGATATTTGTGGTTTGTCCCCACAGTCTGGGTCTTGATTTTTTATTAACAAAATTGGTTAGTTTTGTCGCATGCAAGATACAGGAATCACTGAACAGCAGCTGGCTGATGAACTCTCCTTTGAGGCGTTCAGGCAGACTGTCATCAGTGATTATACCATTGCATTTCAAAGCCGTCAGGCCAGTTTACTCGGCAGAAAAGAAGTGCTCACTGGGAAGGCAAAATTCGGGATTTTTGGAGACGGCAAAGAAGTACCTCAGGTGGCCATGGCTAAGTTTTTCAAGCCGGGAGATTTCTATGCAGGGTATTACAGAGACCAAACCTTTGCATTGGCAACAGGTGCGGCTACACTTGGTCAGTTTTTTTCACAGTTATATGCAGATCCAAATCCTGAACATGATCCTCACAGTGCCGGTCGGCAAATGAATTGTCATTTCTGTACGCCTTTCATTGACGAACATGACAATTTTATAGATTTCACAAAGACCAAAAATTTGTCCTCTGGATTGGCGCCCACTGCAGGTCATTTGCCAAGAGCACTTGGCTTGGCCTATGCCTCAAAAATATACAGACATGCTCCCGTCCTTGAGCACATGTCAAGTTTTTCCAACCATGGAAACGAAGTCTGTTTCTGCACCATAGGAGATGCTTCCACCAGCGAAGGTCATTTCTGGGAAACCATGAATGCTGCTGCAGTATCCCAGGTCCCCTTGGCTGTATTTGTTTGGGATGATGGATATGGGATCTCTGTACCGAAAGAATTTCAAACAGTTAAAGCCTCTATTTCTGATGCGCTCTCTGGTTTTGAAAAATCCAGGGGCACCAATGGAATGCTGATCTATAAGGTAAAGGGTTGGGATTATGCCCAGCTCTGTGAGGTATTTGAAGAAGGCATAACCTTAGCAAGAAACGAACATATTCCTGTGCTTTTCCATGTAGATGAACTGACCCAGCCACAAGGGCATTCAACATCAGGAAGCCATGAAAGGTACAAGTCCCCGGAGCGCTTGCAGTGGGAGCGTCAATGGGATTGTTTAGCACAAATGCGCACTTGGATCATTGAAAATGGCCTGGCTTCCAATGAGGAAATCGAAACACTGGAAGATCGTTCTAGGGTTCATGTGAATGAATGCAGGCTGGCCAATTGGAAATTATATGACAGCCCCATACAGGAGCAGAAGCAAAAAACATTGGCTTTGATGGGAGAGGTCCTCTCAAGGATTGATGCCAATCATTTGAATACCATTTACCAAGAACTGTCCGATAACAGCCTCCCTTTCAGGCGCGATATCATGGTTGCCCTCCAGCGAACCATGCTTCTCGCCGCAGACAAGGAATTGACTGCGCCCATCCTTGAATACTATCAACAGCTCCAAGAGGAAAATAAACTTTTGTACAATTCCAAGTTGTACGTAGACAATGCCCTCAAACCGCTGCCTGCTGAACTTCCTCTTCCAACTTTTTCAGAGGATTCAGGATTGATCAATGGCTATGAGATCCTGAACAGGTATTTTGACGAGCTTTTTGCCGCCAATCCTACCGTGGTGGCCTTCGGCGAGGACTTGGGTAAGATTGGTGATGTAAACCAGGGATTTGCAGGCTTGCAACAGAAGTACGGATCAGAAAGAATATTCGACACCGGCATCAGGGAACTTACCATCATTGGTCAGGGCGTCGGGATGTCCATGCGCGGCCTTAGGCCCATCGCAGAGATTCAGTACCTCGATTATCTCCTGTATGGATTACAGGTAATGAGTGATGATGCCGCCACTTTGCATTACCGGTCAGCTGGCAAACAGATTGCACCTTTGATTGTCAGGAGCCGGGGCCATAGACTGGAAGGGATCTGGCACAGCGGTTCACCCATGGGCCTCATGATCAATGCGCTGAAAGGATTTCATTTCTGTGTTCCACGCAACATGGTACAGGCTGTTGGATTTTACAATACTCTCCTTGAGGGAAAAACACCTGGCGTTGTGGTGGAATGTTTGAACGGATACCGTTTGAAAGAAAAACTGCCCGCAGATCTACTGTCTTACAAGTTGCCATTGGGTATGCCTGAAACGGTTCGTGAAGGGGATGCAATAACCATCGTTTCGTATGGCTCAACCCTCAGGATTGTACTCGAAGCCGCAACAGTGCTTGCGATGACGGGTGTTGAAACTGAGGTTATTGATGTACAAACCCTCATTCCATTTGATACCAATCATCATATTGTCAGGTCTCTGGAAAAGACAAACCGAATACTGTTTGTAGATGAGGATGTCCCCGGTGGTGCCACTTCTTTTATGTTTTCAGAAGTCATGGACAAACAAGGGGGATACAGATGGCTGGACGCTTCACCCCGTATCCTCTGTTCACAGCCTCACCGTCCTGGTTACGGAAGTGATGGAGATTATTTCTCCAAGCCCAATACCGAGGATATTGTTGTCATGGTTATGGAGATGATGGCTGAATAATAGTGTACTCAGCCAAAAACAATAATCTTTTATCGAGTATGATGATTACTTGAGGTTATGAAAAACCTTTTGGGTATCCTCGTCCTGTTCAAGACGATCCACAAGCTTTAATACTTCCTGCGCCTGCTCTTCATCCAATTCAACAACGGTATTGGGAATCCACTCAACCTCTGCACTGAGGGTGTTGAGGTTTTTTTCTTCAAGTGCTTTTTGCATGTTGCCAAAATCATTGAAAGCACACCGGATCACAAATACATCTTCTCCTGCGTCATTGGTGCTTTCTCCCATTTCTTCCAGGCCAAAATCAATCAATTCCAATTCCAGATCATCATGGTTGAGGCCTTCGTTTTTCAATTTGAAAACCCCCATTTTCTTGAACTGGAAACTTACACTACCGCTGGTGCCCATTGCTCCATTTCCTTTGTTGAAATGCGATTTGATATTGGCAACGGTTCTTACATGGTTGTCTGTGGCTGTTTCAACCAGAATGGCTACACCATGAGGTCCGTATCCTTCATAGAGGATCTCCTCAAAATTTTCCATGTCTTTTCCTTGCGCCCTTTTGATGGCAGCCTCAACCCTGTCTTTGGGCATGTTGACGCTCTTCGCATTCTGGAAACAACGGCGAAGGAATGGATTGGTATTTGGATCAGGGCCACCAGTTTTTACAGCGATGGCAATTTCCTTGCCAATCCTGGTGAACTGTTTGGCCATCCTGTCCCAGCGGGCAAACATCGTAGACTTTCTGACTTCAAATATCCTTCCCATGGTGTTGAATTATTGCTTTGGTGAAACGAGCACAAATTTAAGGGTTCCCTGCGGGCTAAAAAAAATCCCGGTCCATTTGGAGCCGGGATTGGGATAAATATTTCAGTAATCTAGTCTTTTAGCTTGCTGTGTTTTTTGCTGTATACAAAATAAACAAGCAATCCAAGGGCCATCCAGCCAAAAGCAACTTTCAGCGTCTGGCCATCCAGTCCTACAATCATTGCTAGACAAATCAATGCACCCAGTACACTGACAACAGGTGCAATTGGCGCTTTGAATGGGCGTTCAATGTTTGGGGCTTTGACCCTGAGGATCCATACTCCAATGCTCACCAATACAAATGCGAACAGGGTACCAAAACTCGTCAGATCGCCCGCTACATGCCCTGGCACGAAGGCAGCAAATGCGCCAACAAAAACGAAAAGGATCATGTTTGATTTGTAGGGAGTCTTGTATTTTGGATGCAGATCACCAAAAGCTTTTGGTATCAGCCCGTCATTGCTCATGGTGTAAAAGATACGGCTTTGACCCATCAACATCACAAGGATCACAGATGAGAAGCCGGCAAGAATCGCCACAGTCACTGCAGTGGCCAACCAGCTGTATTCCTTCATGTAGGTGGCAATGGTATAGGCTACCGAAGCTTCGCGTCCTTTTTCAGGATCAACAAATTCCTTCCAGTTGGTTACTCCTGTCAATACATGTCCAAACAGAATGTAGAGGATTGTACAAACTACCAGAGAGCCTAAGATACCGATCGGCATGTCGCGCTTGGGATTTTTGGCTTCCTGGGCAGCAGTAGATACAGCATCAAAACCGATGAATGCAAAAAATACGATACCTGCTCCACCGAGGATTCCTCCCCAGCCATGTTTGTTCCATGGGCTGTAATCGGCAATGATTTTACCTGCCTGATCCATTACTGGGGGCTCATTCGCAGGGATCAGATAAGGTACATAGTTGGCAGGGTTTATAAATTTCCATCCAAGGGCGATGAAAACCAGTACAACCGCTACTTTGACGAATACGATGATGGCGTTGACCATGGCTGATTCCTGCGTTCCTTTGATGAGCAAAAGGGTTAGCAATAGAAGGATGATCAGGGCGGGCGCATTCATGATACCTGCATGCAAAATGCCAGCAGAGTCGGTATAACTTTCAAAAGGCGAGTGGCACCATTCATAGGGAATACCGCCTCCCAACAGCTTATTGAGGTATTCACTCCACGCAATAGAAACGGTAGCCGCACCCAATGCATATTCCATGATGAGAGCCCATCCGATGATCCAGGCAACAAGTTCTCCCATGGTAACATAAGAGTATGCGTAGGCACTGCCTGCAATCGGAATCATTGATGCAAATTCTGCATAGCAAAGTCCGGCAAAAGCACAGCCTACTGCTGCAACAATAAATGAAAGTGTAACGCCCGGACCAGCGGCCTGTCCTGCGGCGGCGGCTGTCCTTACAAAAAGTCCTGCTCCGATGATGGCACCAATGCCCAATGCAATAAGGTTTCCTGCACCCAGGGTGCGCTTGAGTCCCTTTTCCGAATCTTCGGCCTGGGCAAGCAACGCTTCAAGTGATTTTCTTCTGAATAAACTCATAGCAATTCTTTGGTTAAATGGTTCACTAAAGTTCTAAAATAGCCAATTATTCGGTTAGATGAATATTTTATTTCAGTCCTTAAATAAAATTCCGAAATCGGTCCAAATCGTTTATTTTACGAACCTTAACGCAAATATTTTTTCTATCATGAAGGGCTCTTCCGGTAAACTCACCTTATATATTCTCATTGCAATGGTTTTGGGAATTGCTGTTGGATATTTTGTGCACCAGCAATCCAGCCCTGAGACCATCAAGTCATTTTCGACCAACATCAAATTGCTGACCACCATCTTTTTGAGACTGGTACAGATGGTCATTGCCCCCCTTGTTTTTACAACTCTTGTGGTGGGTATTGCAAAACTTGGCGATCTTGGTTCAGTCGGAAGGGTAGGCGGAAAAGCATTGCTCTGGTTCATCTCTGCATCACTGGCGAGCCTGCTCCTGGGTATGGTATTGGTCAACTTTTTCAAGCCAGGGGCTGCCATCAACCTCAGTTCTGCAGATCTGGAAGGGGCCAAAGACCTGATTGGCAAAACGCAGGAATTTTCTTTGCAGAAATTCATTGAGCATGTATTCCCCAAAAGTGTTTTTGAGGCGATGGCCACCAATGAAATCCTGCAGCTGGTCGTTTTCAGTATTTTCTTTGGTGTGGGTACCACCGCATTGGGTGAAAAGGGCAAGGTGATTGTAAAAGCACTGGATGCAGCAGCCCATATCATTCTGAAAATGGTAGGATATGTCATGAACTTTGCGCCATTGGGAGTTTTCGGGGCTATCGCAGCCGTCATCGCCACAAAGGGATTGGAAGTATTTTCTTTTTACGGGCAGTATTTATTGGCTTTTATCATTGGTATTGCCTGTCTTTGGGTGCTTCTTTTATCTATTGGTTATATGGTATTGGGCAAGCGACTCTGGGAATTGTTAAGAACCATTTCCCAGCCGCTCTTGATTGCATTTAGCACGACCAGCAGTGAAGCGGTATTCCCCAAGCTCACCACGGAGCTGGAGAAATTTGGTTGCAAAGACAAGATTGTTTCTTTTATTCTCCCTCTTGGATATAGTTTTAATCTTGATGGCAGCATGATGTACATGACCTTTGCCAGCCTTGCCATTGCACAGGCCTATGGCATTCATCTTGACCTGGGGACGCAATTGACCATGTTGATTGTACTGATGCTGACCAGCAAGGGAATTGCAGGCGTGCCAAGGGCTTCACTGGTGGTGGTAACTGCCACCTGTGCCATGTTCAATATTCCTCCGGAAGGAATTGCTTTGATCATTCCCATTGACCATTTCTGCGATATGTTCAGGACAATGACAAATGTGGTGGGCAATGCACTGGCGACGACTGCAGTGAGCAAATGGGAAGGCGAATTGGCTCCTGCAGCCATTTCAGAAGAATCAATTTAAATAATAATCATTACTATGTTGGAGTTGGCTATACAGTGGAAAGACTTTTTGAATCCTGAGTTTTACATTCAGCACGGAGGATTGTGGTTGTTTCTGTTCATTGTTTTCGCAGAGACAGGTTTGTTTGCAGGCTTTTTTCTGCCTGGCGATTCTTTGCTTTTTGTGGCGGGTATTTATAGCAATGAGCTGGCTGCAGAGTTATTCATTTTGAACAATGATTTACTGAATTTGCTATTGCTCGCTTTGTTGGTGATTTTTTCAGGAGTTCTTGGAAACATGGTGGGTTATTGGTTCGGGGCAGCCAGCGGTCCTTATTTGTTTAGAAAAGAGGATACCTTCTTTTTCAAGAAAAAACACCTGCTCGCTGCCAAGGATTTCTATGACAAACATGGTGGAGGCGCGATTGTGTTTGCAAGGTTCCTCCCCATCATCAGAACATTTGCCCCTATCATCGCAGGCATCGTTCGGATGGAAAAACACAAGTTCAGTTTTTACAACATCGTCGGTTGTATAGCATGGGCTGTTATAATGCTTTTTGCAGGGCACTATCTCTATAAATTTTTCCTCAATCAGTTTGGTTTTGACCTGAAGGAAAGGTTGGAGCTGATTGTACTGGGCATCATCCTTGTTACAACAGCACCTGTCATTATTAAATTGATAACCGGAGGAAAGAAGAAATAACCATCTTCATTTTTAATCGTCATCATTATGTCTACTCAGTCCTTAAAAAGTCAATTTCTCAACCTGGCAGTTATTGTAGCCGCACTGGGATACTTTGTTGATATTTATGACTTGTTGTTATTCACCATTGTCAGGGAACCAAGTTTGATTGGTATCAATATTGGCGATTCCGAAATCATGGCGGCCAGCATGAAGATCATCAACTGGCAGATGGTGGGCTTGCTCATTGGCGGAGTACTTTGGGGTGTAATGGGAGACAAGCGCGGAAGACTCAGTGTTTTGTTTGGGTCTATTCTGCTTTATTCTGTTGCCAATTTTGCCACAGGCTATGTACAGACCGTGGATCAATATGCCTGGTTGCGTTTCATTGCAGGCATTGGCTTGGCAGGTGAATTGGGGGCAGGCATTACCCTGGTCAGTGAACTGATGCCACAGAAGAATAGGGGAGTGGTAACATCCTTTGTAGCGGGTGTCGGTTTATTTGGTGCTGTGTTTGCGTATTTTATTTATAAGGCCACCAATGATTGGAGGTTGTGTTACAAGATTGGCGGTGTTTTGGGTATTTTTTTGCTGGTGTTGCGGATCAAGGTATCAGAGAGCTCTATCTTTAAAAATCTTGAAAGCAAGCATGTCTCCAAGGGAAATCTCCTGATGTTTTTCAACAAGCCTTCCCGTTTCAAAAAGTACATCCTTGCCATCCTGATTGGCTTGCCAACCTGGTTTGTGATTGGCATCATGTTGAACCTTAGCAATCGTTTTGCAAAGGATTTGTACGGAGAAAACAGCATTGATTCGGGCGCCAGCATCATGTACGGATACATTGGAATTGCTTTGGGAGATATTGTAGTGGGTTTGGTCAGCCAGCATTTCAAAAGCAGAAAAAAAGCATTGTATATTTTTTATGCGATGACCATCTTGGGTATCGTTTATTTCTTCAGCCCGCTCAATAACAATGATTTTAGCATGTATGCTGTTTCCATGTACCTGGGCTTCTCCACTGGGTTCTGGGCGATTTTTGTAACCATGGGCGCTGAACATTTTGGAACAAATCTCAGGGCAACAGCCGCAACAACCATTCCGAATGTGGTCAGGGGAGCATTGCCATTGATGAACCTTTTGTTCAAAGATTATTTTCAAGCCAACTTGCAGTGGACCATGTTGCAAAGCGCAATGGTGACAGGAGCCATTGTGATGGCCATCTCAGTAGTTGCCCTCATTTTTACTGAAGAAACATTTCATAAGGATTTGGATTTTATAGAAGAGTAGGGATGAGGGAACAGCCAGGGATGAGGGACAAGGGATAAGGGACAGGGGACAAGGGACGAGGGACAGGGTACGAGGGAACAGCCAGGGATGATGGAACAGCTTTAATTCATAGGGGGTTAAACAAAAACAGGGAATAGAAAGGTTTTCACCAGACTATTCCCTGTTTTTTATTTATTCGATTAATTCGAATCATTTATCCCTATTATCCAGCCCCTCGTCCCCTGTCCCTTGTCCCTGTTCCCTCATCCCTTGTCCCTTGTCCCTCATCCCTCATCCCTGGCTGTTCCTACCCCAACACCTCATTCATCGACCTCACAGCTGCAGCGCTCTTTTCAAATGCTTCCTGCTCGGCAGCAGTCAATTCAAGTGGAAGGATTTTCTCCCAGCCATTCTTTCCAATGGTAACAGGAACACCCAGGCAAATGTCAGACTGACCATATTCGCCATCCAGGGCAACGCAGCAAGTGAAGAGTTTTTTCTCATCCCTCAATATGCTAGAAACCAATGCCGCTCCAGCTGCACCAGGTGCATACCAGGCAGAAGTGCCAATCAGTTTGGTCAAGGTTGCACCGCCCACCATGGTATCTGCAACAATTTTCTCCTGCTGTTCAGCAGTCAAAAACTGCGTAACGGGAATGCTGTTCCAGGTAGCCTTGCTGATCAATGGGATCATGGTGGTATCGCCATGTCCACCAATAACAATGGCATTCAGGTCACTCGCACTGCATCCCAGGTGCTGGGTAAGCTGGTATTTAAAACGGCTGCTGTCCAATGTGCCGCCCATTCCAATGATTCTGTGCTTGGGTAAGCCAGTAGATTTCAATGCCAGGTAAGTCATGGTATCCATCGGATTGCTGATCACAATGATGATGGTATTGGGAGAATATTTCAACACGTTTTCACAAACAGTCTTTACGATTCCGGCATTTGTTCCGATCAGTTCTTCCCTGGTCATGCCTGGTTTACGGGGGATTCCCGAAGTGATCACAACCACTTCACTGTTTGCAGTCTTGGCGTAGTCATTGGTTGATCCGTTAATAACGGTATCAAATCCAAGCAATGCTGCTGTCTGCTGCATATCCTGGGCTTTTCCTTCTGCAAGTCCTTCTTTGATGTCCAACAAAACAAGGTCTGTACATACTCCGGCGCGTGCGATATTGTCTGCACAAGTTGCGCCAACAGCTCCTGCTCCAATTACGGTTACTTTCATTTTGTTTCTTTTTATGTTGATAAGAGATTGTTTGCGGCGCAAAGGTATGATGTTATTTGCCAAATTGGATTACCTTTGCCTCCTCAAAACATAGTTATGGCAAATACATCGGATATTTCAAGGGGTATGATCGTCAAGCTTGACGGCAGTCTTTATACAATCATCGAGTTCGGCGAAAACAAAACAGCAAGGGCAGCAGCCAAGGTTTGGGCCAAGCTCAAGGGAGTAGACAACAGTCGCTCCATTGAAAAGACCTGGAACAGTGGCGACACCATCTACCCGGTTAGGGTTGAAAGGAAGAGCTACCAGTATCTTTACAAAGATGATACCGGCTTCAATTTCATGGACAATGAAACCTTCGAACAGATTGCCGTAGCAGAAGCCCTGGTTGATGCTCCCCAATTCCTGACAGAAGACCAGGAAGTTTCTGTACTCATCAATACTGAAACGGACATGCCAATGAGTGTTGAACTGCCTGACAAGGTTGTTTCCAAGGTAACCTATTCTGAGCCTGGTCTCAGGGGTGACACGGCCACCAGGACGCTGAAGCCAGCTACTGTTGAAACAGGTGCTACCGTGATGGTTCCCCTTTTTGTGAATGAAGGAGATGTGATCAGGATCAATACCAAAACAGGAGAATATATCGAAAGAGTAAAAGATTAGTTTTTACGATATTTTGGTCATTTTGGCCAATTTTTACCCCGATTTTTAATCAAATCGGGGTTTTTTATTGAAAAAAAGGCCAAAATTTAATTTGGTCGAAAACCATTTTTACCCCACCTTTACGCCCCGGATTAACCAAAAAAAATAACAACATGGACCTCAAACAAATTCAGGATCTTGTCAAGATGGTTAACAAGTCCAACATCAGTGAACTGACCATTGAAGAAAAGGACATCAAAATTACAATCAAGCAAAAAGAAGATAAGTATGTAACTGCGGCACCTGTTCAACAGGTACACGCATTACCTGCTGTCGCTGCTGCACCAGTTGCTGCTGCCCCTGCACCTGCCGCGGCCAAGGCCGAAGCTCCTGCTGCCAGCAACCTCATCACCATCAAGAGCCCGATGATTGGTACGTTTTACCGCAGGCCTTCCCCTGATAAGCCCAATTTGGTTGAAGAGGGCGATGAGGTCAAATCTGGTAAAGTCGTTTGCATTATTGAAGCCATGAAGCTGTTCAATGAGATTGAGAGTGAGATCAGTGGAAAAATTGTCAAAGTGCTGGTTGAGGATTCAACACCGGTTGAGTTCGATCAACCCCTGTTTCTCGTTGAGCCTGCCTAGTCCATAGCATTTGGACTTGAATTCATTCATTTAAATTGTTGGCATGACCAAAGATTCCAAAAAGAGTTTCAATAAAATATTGATTGCAAACAGGGGAGAAATCGCCCTACGTGTGATAAGAACCTGCAGGGAAATGGGCATCAAAACTGTTGCTGTATATTCAACTGCAGACAAGGATAGCCTTCATGTGAAATTTGCTGACGAGGCAGTTTGCATCGGTCGGCCCTCCAGTACAGATTCCTACCTGAACATTCCACACCTTATGGCCGCCATGGAGATCACCAATGCGGATGCTGTGCACCCTGGTTACGGCTTCTTGGCTGAAAATGCCAAGTTTGCTGAAATCTGCGGTGAGCATGGTGTGAAATTCATCGGGCCAACGCCAGACCAGATCCGATCAATGGGAGACAAGATCACCGCCAAGGAAACCATGATCAAGGCAGGTGTTCCTGTTGTTCCCGGAAGTGGAGGATTGTTGGGTAGCGTAGAGGAAGCAAAGGTGATAGCAAAGGAGATTACTTATCCTGTAATCCTTAAGGCAACTGCTGGTGGTGGTGGAAAGGGTATGAGGGTTGTTTGGGAAGAAAGTGAAATCGAAAAAGCCTATAACACTGCGAAGGCAGAGGCACTGGCATCTTTCAAAAATGATGGCGTCTACATGGAAAAATTTGTAGAAGAGCCAAGACATATTGAGATCCAGGTTGCTGGTGATCGATACGGTACAGTTTGCCACATGAGTGAAAGAGACTGTTCCATTCAACGCCGCCACCAAAAATTGGTGGAAGAGTCGCCCTCTCCGTTCATGACAGACGAGTTGCGTGAACGCATGGGCGCTGCTGCTGTCAAAGCCGCTCAGGCCATCGGTTATGAAAGTGTCGGTACCATTGAGTTCCTGGTAGACAAGCATAGGAATTTCTATTTCATGGAGATGAATACCCGCATTCAGGTGGAACATTGTGTAACAGAAGAAGTGACCAACTTTGACCTTATCAAAGAACAAATCAAAATTGCTGCTGGCGAACCCATTTCAGGAAAGCATTATTTTCCAGAGATGCATGCCATTGAATGCCGCATCAACGCAGAAGATCCATACAATGATTTTCGTCCCAGCCCGGGTAAGATTACTGTCCT
>Ga0222712_10005661_pt1 | contig 12542 bp, 18 predicted proteins | sample C33_657DmetaG_FD_165043 | JGI IMG/M metagenome (GOLD analysis project Ga0222712, IMG submission 165043) | Estuarine water microbial communities from San Francisco Bay, California, United States - C33_657D | ecosystem: Environmental > Aquatic > Marine > Unclassified | place: USA: California...
TAACTCTTCCATATCCAAACGATGTTGAACCAGATTGTGATTAACTATGCCATCATATGATTTTAAATGTAATGCATGCAAAACAATAATTGAGATAAACGAAAATATTGCACCGCCTTGCCCCACTTGCGCTGCAGTTATGGTTCGTATATGGTCTGCTCCAGCAGTAAAGTTTAAAGGTTCAGGTTTTTATTCGACTGGAGGTTAAATGAACGACTATCCAAAATGGGAAGGAAGACCAGCCTGTGAAGGTATTGATACAGAGTTTTTCTTTACAGAAGGTAGTTATGACAACTTGCCAATGTTAAAAAGAATATGCAATAATTGTCCAGTAATACAGCAATGCTTTGATTACTCAATCAAGTATGCTGTCAGTGGTTATTGGGCAGCAACTACTGAAAACCAGAGAGAGGGATATAGAAAGTTGCATAATATAAAACCTAAAGCAGTAGTTCCCCTATCAGTTTACGAGATAGGTTAATGAGTAAGTTATCTGATTTTGATTTAGACCTTGCTGTTGGTCACGAAGGTGAGCAATTGGTAAGTGACTTACTTACTGGCGGTAAAACAATAGAAGTAAAGACAGATTTAAAATGGAAAGATACTGGCAACCTATATGTAGAGACTGTGTGTTGGTCTCATAACAATCATGAATGGTATGCATCTGGTCTATCCTCAACAAAGGCTGAGTACTGGGCATTTGTTATAGAAAATGGTACATTATTAGTACCTACTGAAACCCTAAAGAAAGTAGTTGCATTACGTGGTAGGGCTATTACTTGTAACATCCAACCTAACCCAAGTAAGGGCTACTTAATAAGGATTGATGATATACTTGAAGGGTTAAAAGGTTTATAGGTAGCCTCCTATAAAGCAGAAAAGCCCCCGCTCTGGTTAGGGGAAGACCAGGACGGGGGTTTTCTATGTTCTATGGGGCTTGTAGCCCGTTTAAATGGGGTTAATTAGAGCCTTTGCCAAACTCAGTTGCCTTAGGGTCAAGCCATTTAAGGATTGGTGCGGCAATAGAGGCTACAAATGCAGCGACCAATGCTTTAGCATCAGTGTTGCCTGCCAAATAAACTGTCAATACAGATGCAAAAGCAGCACGTAGGTATGTGCTAGCAACTGCTAATACTTTTTCTTTCTTCATTACTTACTCCATTTCGGTGTACCAAAGCCAGCGATAAAAGGCTTTAGTTTTCTTTTATTATCCAAACGGTATGCACGAATCTTCTGTGCTACTTCTCCACCATTTCTTTCACTGGCAGATTTCTTTTTATCACCAGATGTATTGCCTTCAATAGTGGTAACTGTTCCGTCACCATTATCTTTAACAACAATTCCAACATGGTCTACTGGATTACCACCTTCAGCAAAATCAAAGAAGGCTAAGTCACCAGGCTTAGGCTTAGCAGTTGCTGCATTAGACCAAGCACCAAGACCTTTGAACTTCTCTGCTCCAATGGTTGTAGATACCACATTAGGAATCTTTAGTTTTACCTGTGCTGCTACCCACATACAAAAACTTCCACACCATGGTTGAAAGTTTGCTTTAGTAAAGGCACCATACTTTGTTTCATTATCTTTAGGACCTTCAACAGTTCCTATCTCAGCCTTTGCTACTGCCAGAAAATCATCTACTTGACTCATGATGCTCCTATTTTTTTAATACTTGTAACATTAACTCTGTTAAGAATTCAACCTTATCGTCCAATTGATTGACTTTATCTTTTAAACTTGAGCCACCATTCGGTTTAAGTTCATTAAGATAATGTTTAACCATCCATCTAGTTGCAGTTGCTAGTGCTCCAATAAGAGTGGTTACGGCTACGGCTAGTCCAGCCCAATCAGTAGGTGTCATTTTATACTGTCCTAATAGTTATCTCAAGCACGCCTCCAAAGCCATCAAACCTTTTGTCGGGTGGAGTCATGCGGGTGAATGTGATTTGTTCAATAACTGCCTGCCGAGATTCGCCAGTAGTTAAGTCTTGCCAAGTGACTACGTCACCACTTTGTTCTAAGTCTTCTAATGTTTGAATCTTAGAGAAGGCTCTGCCTTCATAACCAAACATAGAATTATATCTATCTGTTTCAATATCAAAACAGTAAACTGGAAAGCGCATCATGCGCTGACGTGGCGTAGCAATAGTAGCCTTTGCCTGGTAGCCCTTAAAGATTGGACCTTTAGTAGTATCAGTCGCATCTCTAGTTAATACAAACTTATAAGCAAGATACTCTTGTGCAGTTTCTGGACTAGATGTTGTTACCTCAATTGGGTCTACATCTGCACTATAAGCAAGAATTTCATACTCAGTGCCAGCAGCAGTAACTGTTTCTAGTGTCATAGAACCGTAATCAAAATTGCCACGACCCACTAAACGCTTAAAGTTTTTAGGCTCAAGAGTTCCATAACGAATGTTACCTGTAGTTATATAGCCAGTTGATACAAGATTGGCACCTTCAATGTATGTATATCCAGCAATAGCCACTGTTCCAGTAGGAGATACAGCAGTAGATGATACGTTTGATGCAGTCTTTGCATAAGTAAATGTAGTTGAAGTTGGCACACTAACCACTGTGTATTGACCATTGAATGTAGCATCAACACCAGCCACCCATACAACATCTCCAGCAGTTAGATTGTGAGCAGTAGATGTAGTAAGTGTTGCTACGTTTGAAGTTAATGCTTTATTAGATACTGCATACTCAGTTTTTGCAGCAGTACAAAAAGCAATTGTGTCTGTATTACCAAGAAAGGCTACACCTGTAGTTGAATGACCACTTACTCCTGTGTAGTAAAGGTCATTAGCATAGGCAAACCTTAGGTTTTCAATCTCAGCCCCAAGGTCTATGCGAGAAATTCCTGGTTCTCCACCAACAGATGTAGCGCACCAAATAAATCTATCTCTACATGCAAAACCATAGACTGGTTGAGTTGTCTCAATAATCAAAGGACCATACTTAATTGAACCATCAGTATCAGATACATCTGCAACACGAACACCTTTGCTAGTACCAATAGCCATGTAGCCACCATAGTATTTAATGGTATGAATGATTTCTCCTACTGGCATTTCTGCAGCCACAACAGCAGAAGTTAAGGTAGGTAAAGCACCTGCAGTTGATAAAGTAAATTTAAATATAGATGATTGGATACCATTGTATCCAGAGATATATACTGCTGGTCCAGAGGAAGTTATACTTGTAAATATATAACCAGATGTTGGATGTGTATAGAGTGCTGTAGGCAAAGAAGATGCTGAACTTGTAAATTCATATACTGAGTTATTGAAGCAGGCAATTATTCTTTCTTTTGCAAACTCCATTACTGCATTGCTAACAGTAGTTCCAGTTACGTCAAACATCTTTGTGCCAGCAGTTGATGAATCAGCAGTTAATGCTTTTTTATATACAGTTAATTTAGTAGCACCACCAGATGTAATGTTAGTTACCCAATAGGCTGTAGTTCCATCATCACAAATACCAAATACTTTGTCATCTGTGCCAGTATTGTAATCAATAAAATGTGTTTCAGTACCAGCAGTACTAATTTTATCTACGTCATATCCATCATGTAGTAATACACCATCAGTATCACTCCAACGAATAGGACGAATCTGTTGAAATGCACGACCATTAGATGCAATAGGTGCTGTAGTTATATGACTAGGTGTTACTTCATTAAGTAAAGTTACCTGTCCTTTGGTAAATACATCTACGCCTTTGCTATCTGCAAAACGGTTAAGCACAATTTCCCCAGATGTTGGGTCATAAAATTTAATGCCAGTCCCCTTATGAAAGGAAGACTGGCTACGAATCCACCAACCAGTAAGTGATTGCTCACCTGGTTCTTGCTGGCTATCAAACTGTTCCTTCTTAAAGGGTGCAGTCTGACGAATGTATGGACGATTGTCATTAATGGCATAAATAAATGGCACACCATTTAACGCTACGTCATAGGCAATATCAGTGTTTTGCCAGATAGCATTTGATGCCACAACGCCAATGTCAACCGCAATCGCTCTACTGGAACGACCTTCGGTAATATCACGACCAGCCACAGTGCTCCTTTAAAATTAGAAAGTTATTGTTCCATCACCATTAAAAATATAAATGCCAGTGCTTGGATTTGAAGGTGAACCTGTTGTAGAAACAGCAGCCCTTCCAGCGCTAATAATAACTACGCCTGAGCCACCTGCTGAACCATTTACATAAACGGTTTCATTAGAGCCTCCACCGCCTCCTCCACCTGTATTGGCAGTTCCAGCAACCGAGGCAGAACTTGTACTATTACCACCTGCTCCTCCGCCACCAGTACCACCAGCGGTTGCACGGCTACCATCACCTGCACCACCACCTCCACCGCCTGCTCTTGTTACAGATGAACCACTAATAGATGATGCAAGCCCGTCTCCACCATCACCTTGTCCGTCAGTACCGCCAGCCTCGCCAGCACCACCACCGCCACCACCAGGTGGGGTGCTTAATCCACCTTGTCCTTCATAACCTTGAATTGGTGAGGCAGTTCGAGTTCCTGCACTACCACCGCTACGTGTTCCTCCACCGCTAGAACCACCTGCACCACCATCCATTTGGTTGTCACGAGAACCACCACCTCCACCGCCTGTTGCGGTAACAGTAGTAATTCCAGTACCTGAAATAGATGAGTTGTTGCCACTAGTACCACGAACACTATATGTACTTGAGCCAGCACCACCCGTACCAACAGTTACTGTATATTGAACTCCATAAGACAAAGACAGTTTGCTTTGAGCAGATTGTCCACCACCAGATGTTTCACCAGTTACTGAATTGAGATAACCACCAGCACCACCTCCACCAGCACCGCTGTATCCACCACCGCCTCCACCAGCAACTACTAAATAATCAGCAGTAAAACCAAGAACAGTTGATTGGTCCCAAAATCTATCGCTTGTTTTAAATGAACGAAGAGTCATTATTCACCTGCTTGTGGTGTTAGTTCAATCCATTGCTTGTTAGGCTCAAACCAACCATATCTTTTACCTTCAATAACTGGCATAGGAGTAGGTGCTTCCCACTGCGCTGTTTCAGGATTTAAAGTCCATGATGCAAATGGTTGTGGAGCATAGAAAAAATCTAATAGGTCATTGTATATGTATCCAATGCCTGCATAGTTTTTACGGATTGTTCCGTTGTAAGATGTTTGCTTCCATTTGCTATGACCATGTAGGTCAGTAAGGAATTTAATTCCCTCTTGCTCTGATTCAACACCATCTACGGTGATGACATCATTGTTTACAACATGTACTGCAAGTACAATATTGTTTTCGTCTAGTTTTGCGAAGTGTGCCATTTATTTCTCCTTAGTATGTGATTGAACCATCGCCATTAAATTTATAGATATGATAACTACCAGAGGTAGTATAAGTTGGTGAACCTGTAGTAGAAGTTGCTGCTCTAGTTGTGCGAAGAATAACTACACCAGAACCGCCTGTACCGCCAGTACCAGTAGTAGAATTATCACCACCTCCGCCACCACCTCCTCCTGTATTAGAAGTTCCAGCAGTTCCTGCATTACCACTAGTACCGCCTGCGCCGCCGCCTCCACTGCCACCTGCTGCACTATTACTATTCCAACTACCGCCTCCACCGCCTGCATAGGTGACTGATGAACCAGTAATTTCTACGGCTACACCATTACCACCTGCTGTTGGAGTTGAACCACCAGTAGCATTTGGAGAAGCAGCACCTGCTCCACCACCTCCTGGAGATGACAAACCTGAGCCTGTAGTTCCAGCATCATAACCTTGACCAGTGGTTCCTGTACCAGAAACTCCTTGAGTGCGATTACCTCTTGCGCCACCACCAGAACCACCATTACCGCCTGCGTTCCAACTACCGTCGCTACCTCCTGTACCTCCACCTCCACCGCCAGTTGAAGTTACTGTAGTTATACCGCTTCCACTAATAATTGAGTTATTACCATTACTACCTCGTGTTGAGGTATTAGGACCACCAGCCCCACCAGAACCAACTGTAACTGTGTATGTAGCACCAGGGGTTAGTTGTAATGCTGTTTCTAAAGAACCGCCTCTACCTGTTGCTGTAACTGTTGAGCGAAGTCCGCCTGCTCCAGCACCACCACCATTTTCACAGCCACCTCCGCCACCTCCTGCTACTACAAGATAGTCTGCAGTAACGGTAACAGTAGTATTATTTGAATTAAATCTGACTTGTGCATCTTTTGCTCTTTTAACGCTCATTAGTAAGTGATGCTCCCGTCTCCTGTAAATTTATAAATATGATAAGAACCTGATGTTGTATAGGTTGGAGAACCTGTAGTTGATGCCGCTGATTGAGTTGCACGGATAATAACTACTCCTGAACCACCAGCACCACCACTAGCATTATTTCCAGCACCACCGCCACCTCCACCTGTATTAGCAGTACCAGCAGTTCCAGCAGTTCCAACTGGAGCATTTTGATAATCTCCACCAGTTCCACCACCACCTAAACCACCTGCTGATTTAGTATTACCAATATTGTTATTTCCACCTCCACCACCACCTGCATAATATGCAGAGGTTCCTGAAATTGCTGTCGCTACACCAATACCGCCATATTGAGTACCTGCAGTTCCACCGCCGTTTGTTCCAACACCACCTGCTCCACCACCACCACCTGCGCCTCGGCTACCAGCGTTAGTTCCTGCAGCACCACCATAACCTTGATTTGCGGTACCACTACTACTGCTAGAACCTCCCGATGCTGCAGAACCTCCGCCACCAGAACCGCCATTATTTCCAGCATTGTCGGTTCCGCTATATGAACCGCCTCGACCACCAGCAGTAGAGGTAATTGTTGTTATGCCAGTACCTGATATGGACGAATTATTTCCATTAGTTGATGCAGTATTTGAACTATTCACACCACCATTTCCACCAGCGCCAACAGTAACTGTGTAAGTTGTTCCTTTATTAAGTGTTAAAGCAGACTCTAAAGTTCCGCCTCCACCAGTTGCAGTTACAGTAGAACGAAGTCCGCCTGCACCACCACCGCCGCCAATTTCTTCACCACCACCTCCGCCACCAGCAACTACGAGATAATCAGCAGTTACTGAAAGAACAGTGGATTGGTCCCAAAATTTTCCCTTGGCAGATTTAAGTCTTGCAACTGTCATAGTGGTACTCCTAAGTTTTTAATTAAGCGATTTCTGAGCCGTATAGTGAGAAAGATGTATCAGCGCTTGAAGCGTAAACTGTAACTACATCTGTATCACCTAGTGTAATTCCTAGTGTTAATGCAACTGAATCGTTAGCAGCCAAAGGTACATCGTAAGCAATGTAGTGTTTGTTTGCTAATGTCTCTGCATCTGGTCGAACAGCAATACGATATGTTATTGCAGAGGCAGAACGATTCGCTACAATTACTGTAGAGACTACTGTCTGTGTTGAAGAAGGTACTGTATAGGCTGTAGTGGCTGTAGTAGCAGAAGGAGCCACCTGTCCTAGGACCTTATAAGTTGTTGCCATGTTTTCTCCTTATTACATTCCACCCAGCAATAATGCTGTTGGGGTTGGGTCGGTTGTTATTGTTGCCCAGGAAGCAGATGTACCATTAGTGGTCAAATACTTTCCTGAATTTCCTGTTTGAGAAGGCAAGGCATCTACAGTTGCCCATGATGCTGCACTTCCATTAGTTGTTAAATATTTGCCAGAGTGAGTTGACTGCGATGGGATTACATATACAGATGTAGTATCAAGAGATACTGTTACCGTACCACTAGTACCACCACCTGTTAATCCTGTTGAGGCTGTTACGCCCGAAATATCGCCTGCTTGGTTATCGGCATTGGTTCTTGCTTTTGACATTATGCTCCCATCAACATGAATGGATTAAAGCCAGCCTCTGCGGTAGCAGCCCACTTTAATCCTGAGGATTGTGTTGAATCTGCAGTAAGAACATAACCATTAGTTCCAACTGCTAATCTTCCAATTGTGTCACTTGCAGTTCCTACAAGTAAGTCACCTTTTGCATCTACAAGTGTTACTGTTAGAGCATTGGCAACGCTATATGGTGTCCAAGATAAAACTTCAGCCACATCATTAGCAGCAAGGGCTGGAGATAATCCAGTAATAGTTGTTCCAGTAGATGCTGTGTAGTCAACATTGCGGACTAACAAAACACCATTTAAATATACCTGTTCATATCCAACTGTGTAAGAAAGACTTACTGAGTTATCATCTGTTGAACTAAGTGTTGTTTCTCCGCCAGACATTGTCTTGCTCCAGCGAGTAGATGATACTGCAGATGTAATACCTTCCCATGCAGAAGTGCCAGAGTCCCATACCTGCATAGCACCAGTTGTAGTATTCCAATAAAGAGCACCAGCAACCAATGCATTGCCATCATTATCTGTAGATGGAGCAGATGCTTTTGCGCCTAAGTAACGGTCATCAAATGAATCATATGATGCAGCGGCAGCGGTAGCACTAGCAGCAGCAGAGGCTGCATCAGCAGCAACTGCAGTTCCAATTGCATCAGCATATGCTTTTGTAGCAGCATCTGTATTAGCAGTTGGTGTGCCTAATCCTGTAATCTTGTTAGTTCCCATAGCAATAGCACCAGTCATAGTGCCACCTGCTAGTGGAAGCATTGTATCTGCGTATGCTTTAGTTGCTGCATCTGTATTAGATGTAGGTGTTCCAAGACCAGTAACCTTATTTGTACCCATTGCAATATTGCCAGTCATGGTTCCACCAGCAAGTGCTAACTTAGTAGCAATAGAGTTTGTTACTGTTGTTGCAAAGTTAGCATCATCACCAAGGGCTGCAGCCAATTCATCAAGGGTATCAAGTGCGCCAGGGGCTGCATTAATTACGTTATCTACTGCAGTCTTAACAAATGCTGTAGTAGCAACTTGAGTAGTATTTGTGCCAGCAGATGCAGTAGGAGCAGCAGGTACACCTGTAAATGTAGGACTAGCAATTGGAGCATATGTGCTTGATGCTGTAGATGTGTTAAGTTTAGAATCAATTTGAGTCTGGATTGCTGAAGTTACGCCATCTAGATATCCAAGTTCAGTTGCAGATACTGTGGATGATGGAGCAATTTTTGTCCAATCAATTGCTGCAGATGAGTTTATATCAGCATTAACAATGGTACCGTCAGCAATCATTGTAGATGTAACTGTACCTGTGTCTGCTGCAGTAATTGCAGTTCCAGAAATCTTAGTCTTATCAATAGCAGCAGATGTATTAATATCAGCATTGACGATAGTTCCATCTGCAATCATAGTTGATGTAACGGTTCCAGTATCTCCCTGAGTTACCGCTGTTCCTGAAATCTTTGTAGAAGCAATGGCTGCAGATGCATTAATATCTGCGTTTACAATTGTGCCATCGGCTATCATTGTGCTTGTTACAGTTCCAGTATCGGCTGCCGTAATAGCAGTGCCTGTTATCTTTGCAGGCGCAATAGAACCAGCAAGCATTGTATTAGTTACTGTGCCTGTATCACCAGCGGTAATAGCAGTACCTGAAATTTTTGTTTTATCTATAGCAGCACTAGAGTTAATATCAGCATTAACAATTGTCCCGTTAGCAATCATTGTGCTGGTTACTGTGCCAGTATCTGTAGTTTTAACTACATCAGCAATAGTAAGCCCATGTGCTGTGGTTGTATTTTCAATGTGAGCATTGGCTTCACGATAGTCACGACCAATTGCCATGTGGCGAACAACTGCACCAGCAGAGTGAGCCTGTGCTGTTGAACCATCAATAGCACGAACAATTGTTAAGGTATTAGTGCTTACCGCACTGACATCTACAATTTCTTCAAGCGCTGTATCTGGGTCAATAACTACTGTAAATAGTTCGCCAGCAGAGATGGTTACACCACCTAGCAAACCAGAACCCGATACAACAGTTGCTGATGTACCAGATGAAGTAAGAGCCGCTGACAGTGTTGTTTGCTGTGAGCGGGATGAGTATTTGCGTGTTGTCATTTAGGTTCCTATCGGCGGGAGAAGTGAACTCTTGTAGGGTAATTCTGTTGCTGTGCCCGAATTTCTTCTTGATGGCGTTGTGTGTACAAAGCATATAGTTGCTTAGTCGCTGTACTAGATGCACCGTATGGACGTTTGCTATCTGTCTCGTCAGCCTGAGGGCTTACCTGAGAAGCACGGGCTGGGTCAAGATATGTAAGCAAACGATATGAAGCGCCAAGAACTACTACGTCACGAGTAGATTCTGGCAAACCAGTTGTTGTTGTATAAACATCTGAGTTAGTTGTAAAGGCTGTTGGATTTGTAGCATAGATAACTTTTACTGTGCGACCAGCAATAGGGGCTTCGCCTAAAGTAATTGTTTGAACCGTATCTGTTCCAGTTACATAACCAAATGCTTCTGGATTTGCATTAGCATCTAAGTCCCATTTACGAATAGGAATCCATTCTTTTGTAGGACCAATGCTCTGCCATGATACATAAAGGATATTCTTAATGTTTAGATTAGCAAAAGCATATGTAGATACTGCTGCATTAAATGTAAAACTAGTTGACTTAACTGCATACAGATTAGCGCCTAGTGAGCGGATAGTGTCATTGATGGCACGCTTAACAACATACTTTGGAAATGTTGGGCTAATTACTACTCGTGTATCAGCAGCATGAGTGGCTGCAGTAGTGCCATAAAATCCACGACCATAAGGAGCAATTGTTGCTGTATTGGCTACACGGTCATAAGTATCTACATACATTAACTCTTCGTCAATTTCAATAACACCCTTGCCAAGGTTTTCAGTAGTTGGCAATGTAAGGATTAGTGGAGAAGCAGATGTGGATGTAGTTGTAGTGACAGATGAACCAAGATAAGTTGAGCGGTCTTGAGTAAACGTATATCCAGATAGGTTAATTAAAACCTCATCAATCATATTAGCAAATGTTGTCATTACATATTCACCCTTCTAAGAGCCTCTGCAGGTCCAAGCCCAACAGTTCCAGCAATAGCATTGCAAGCACCCTGAAGGTCTTTCCATTGGCTAATAGGTAATCCAGCATAAATGTTGCAAGCACCAGTTGCTGCTAGACCAGTTGTTCCAGCCAATTTATTTGCTGCACCTTCATCATCTAACATTTTATCCATTGTTGGATATGTCCCACCATTAGCAAGACGATTAATCTCCATAACGAATGATGTTCCTGGTCTACCGTAAGCCATTGATTACTTCTTTCTGTGATGTTTTGGCAAAATAAGATTTGACTGCTTTTCTACTCCGCCAAAAAATGCGTTGTAGTAATGCTCGTCAAATGAAAATCTTTTAATGTGTGGAACAGTTGCTCCAGTATCACACCAAACTTCTACACCTGCTTTGCCACATAGGGCAAAGAAATAGATGTCTTCACCTATAAATGTTTTTTCAGTTCCTGCTTCTGCAAACATAGCAACACCTGGAACTGCTTCAATAATTTTATCTACTACGCTTCTATGCATTAACACAAAACCCATGCCTGCTGCAGCAACCTGCATAAATTTGTCCTTAGGCAAAGGATGAATTGGTTTAATGCCAATAGTTTCTCCAGCCTCTACAAATTCAAATACTGTAGGTTCTGGAACCATTAGTGGTTCTTCTGGATTCTTAGTAGTAAAGTAAACACCAGTTACAATTGGATGTTTGTCTTTATTTTTTTTATTCCATAATCTTAAAAACTTATCTGGGCTAAGGACTACATCTGAATCTACCCATAGTAGCCATTCGCTTTTATTCTGTTCATACCAATAACGAATAACATGTTCACGCTGTCTTGCTATCTGATTGCCACCAGAACGGATAGTAGATTCAAACTTAACTCCTGATTCCAGAAGCACGTTTGCTACTCCGTGCATAAACTTTCCGTCTACATTACCGTTATCGCACCAAGCCAGTGAAACTGTTTCTTGCATTGTCCCCATCCTGTCTATTTCTTTTTTGCTCTAGCGTTGTCTACCAAATTTGGATATGGTCGTCCAGCCTTTTTAGCCATTGCTTTTGCTTTGGCTTTTTGTGCTGGAGTTAATGGAGTAGATTTTTTCTTTGGATTTTTTTTATCCCAAAATTCTTTCTTCATTACCATTTAACCTTATCTGCCCAATATGCAGCAGACATCTTGCCTTTGGCAATATTCTTTGCATGACGGGCTTTGAATGAACGTTGACGTGCAGTTGGTTGTCTGTCGCCAGTGACTCCTTGTTGACCAAAACGAATTGTCTTAACCTTGTCACCTTCTTTAGCCACAACAACATGTGACTTCTTAGGATGATTAGGAGTGCGCTTTGGTTTATTAAAGCCTGATACACCTGCTCTTTTTAAACGTGGGTCCATTATTTAGCCCTTGTATCTGCAGCAGGTCTATTAACAATAGGAGCCTTCTTTGGTCCTGATACACGTTTTAGACGTGGATTCTTTTTCTTAGCAGCAGGGGAAGCCTTGCGGGCAGCCGAAGCAAGAATCGCACTTGCACTCTCCTTGCTGATTCCCTGCTTCTTCGCAATTCCCGCAGCAACTTTCTTGAACCCTGGATG
>Ga0222712_10005665_pt1 | contig 12538 bp, 9 predicted proteins | sample C33_657DmetaG_FD_165043 | JGI IMG/M metagenome (GOLD analysis project Ga0222712, IMG submission 165043) | Estuarine water microbial communities from San Francisco Bay, California, United States - C33_657D | ecosystem: Environmental > Aquatic > Marine > Unclassified | place: USA: California...
ACCACCACCACCGCCGCTATAAGTTATAGACGATCCTGAAATGCTGGATGCTATTCCGTTTCCACCCACTCCACCATAGCCAACGGTATAATTACCAGATGCGTTTCCTCCAACGTTATTTGCTCCACCACCGGCAGACCCAGGCCCATTTGCTGTGTTAAAACCGCCGCCATTATTGCCCTGTCCCGATGTAGCCGAACCGCCTGTAGATGCTTGGCCACCACTTCCACCGCCAGAGCCACCTGCAAGGCCATTAACGCCGTAACAACCACCGCCGCCGCCGCCATTAGACGTTATGGTGCTGAATACGGAATTAGAACCTACTACACCGGAATTGTTGCTTGATCCAGCACCATTACCACCAGCACCCCCTGCGCCCACCGTTACTGTAATTGCGTTATTAGCAGCAACAGCAAATCCTGCCGCAGTTCTATATCCACCAGCACCACCACCTCCTCCATGTTGCCTAGAAGCTCCTCCCCCTCCACCAGCAACTACTAAATATTCAACTGTGGGCGTTACTCCACCGCCAAATGATCTTTGGTTTTGGAAAACAGCTTGAAGTGCGCCACTCATGTTAATCCACTCCCAGAAATTAACCAAGTTGTGGTAGTCATTTTGATTGCGGTTGCTGAACCGTATTGAGCCAAACTTCGTGAGCCTGTAGTACCGGCACTGCTGAGATACATAGTGTCTGTAGTAATTGCAATGGTTACTACTGCGGCTGTCATGTTTATAAAAGTAATTGCTGTGCCTAACGGATAAGCCACTGATGAGTTTGCTGGAATAGTAAATGTCCGAGCATTTGCGTCTGTTGACGGGTGAAAGATTACTTTGCCAGAGTCTGCTAAAACTGCTGTGTAAGCTGCGCTGTTTGAATTAATGGGTATGTTTCTAAAGCCTACCGCATCCGTCCCGTCAACAGTGCAAGATGACAATGTTCCGCTGGCAGGCGTGCCAAGCACAGGCGTTGTCAATGTTGGGCTTGTTAGCGTCTTGTTAGTCAGCGTCTCCGTACCGGTAGGAGTCACATAATCTGTCCCAGCTACTGCCGCCGATATTGCCGTTGCATCGCCTTTTAGTACGCCTGTGATGGATGTAGTAAGCGTGATAGCTGGTGTGGTTGTAGCGGTTGCTACTGTCCCGGCAAAGCCATTTGCAGTCACAACACTTGCGCTTGTTACTGTGCCACCCGCCGCTGGCGTTGCCCATGTTGGAGCAGATGCGCCTGCCGAGGTTAATACCTGGCCTACTGTTCCTGCTGCTGTAAAAGCCAATTCGGTTGCATTGCCGTAACCTATACCGCCAGCCGTTGGCGTGTTGTTGCCGTTAATAATCACTGCCATTTTATTGCTCCAAAAATTAAAGTACTACCCATCGCTGATTTGGCTGCACTGTGACTGATACGCCGGTGTTTACAGTCATGTAACCCACGCTCATGCCGTTGCTGCCAACCGTGATTGTTCTATTTGCCGAGATTGTGTTTTCGTTTTCTACGATTGGCGTTGCGCCGCCTCCCGACACTGTTGCCCATGTAGCATCCCCACGCCAAAATGTGCTTGCGCTTGCCGATGTTCCAGAGTTGAGATTAGTTACTGGCAAATTGCCTGTTACGCCTGTTGTTAATGGCAAACCCGTAGCATTGGTAAGCGTGCCAGATGTCGGCGTGCCAAGTATTGGAGTCACCAAAGTTGGCGATGTTGATAAAACATTATCACCAGTGCCCGTGCTTGTTGTGACTCCAGTGCCACCATTTACTACTGGTAATGCCGTCCCAGAGTAAGTTATTGCCAGCGTGCCAGAGGTTGTAATTGGTGAGCCAGAAATGCTAAAAACACTTGGCACTGTAGCGGCAACGCTGGTGACTGTGCCTAACCCAACACCAGCAGCATTTATGGTTTGATTAGGCCAAGTGCCAGATACTGTAACGTTTGTCCCTGCAACAATGCTAGGAGTTGTTGTGCCTGTTCCCCCGTTTGCAACCGGCAGCGTACCTGTCACTCCAGTGCTTAACGGCAATCCCGTAATATTTGTAGCTGTACCGCTAGCTGGCGTGCCTAATGGCCCCCCGTTGTCTAGCATCCGTACCCAAACCCCGCCGTGGGCAAAGTACATTGCTCCATCTGCATGGCTATGCGCTAAAGCACCGTGTGATGTTGATGCGGATGGAAATCCTGCCTGGTTAGCGTAGTAAAACGGGATCATGCTCCCAACTTGAGGCGCTGTAATTGCGCCATCATCTGCTACCGTCACTAGGCTGTTTTGAATCAATTTGCCAGTTGTTAAATCAAATCTTGTAATGGCATTGTCAGTCGCTGACGCAGGGCCAACTACATCGCCAGTCCCGCTTGCCGTTGAATTAATGGTTTGGTTAGGCCATGTCCCGCTAACGGTTACATTTGTACCAGCCACAATGCTTGGGGTAGTCGTCCCGCTGCCGCCGTTGGCAACTGGTAGCGTGCCGGTGACTCCAGTAGTTAAAGGCAGTCCCGTGGTGTTAGTCAGCGTGCCGCTTGCAGGTGTGCCTAATGCGCCGCCGGGTGCTAAATAGTCAGTCCCTGCGGTTGCTGCGCTGATTTCTGTGCCGTTGCCTTTTAGCACGCCTGTCACGCTGGTTGACAAAGTGATTACAGGCGTTGTTGTTGCTGTGGCAACAGTGCCAGCTAATCCATTGGCAGACACTACCGAAACGCTGGTAACGGTGCCAGCAGAGCCATTTGCAGCCGCTGTAAGCCGTCCCTGGGCATCGACAGTAATGTTAGCTGCGGTATAGCTGCCTGCGGTAACAGCGGTGTTTGCAAGGGCTACAGTGCCGGTTGTTGTGATTGGCCCACCTGTTAACCCGGTGCCGGTTGCTACGCTGGTAACTGTTCCTGATCCGCTGGCTGTTGCATTTACAGTCTGGTTAGGCCAACTGCCGCTTACTGTGACGTTTGTTCCTGCGACGATTGCAGGCGTTGCTGTGCCAGAGCCGCCGTTTGCCACGGGCAATATGCCAGTGACTGCTGTCGTTAGTGGCAGGCCGGTTGCGTTTGTCAATACCCCAGATGCCGGTGTACCAAGAGCCGGGGTTATTAAAGTCGGTGATGTATTTAAAACAACTGAGCCTGTGCCGGTACTGGTGGCTACGCCTGTGCCGCCTTGCGCTACCGCAATTTGGCCCGAGATCATTGCTGTCGTGACAACACCAGTGGAACCTGTGCCGACAATATTTCCTGATGTTGCAGGCAGATTAAGCGTTACTGTTGTCGCAGTAGCTGGCCCGACTAAATCGGCAACGCCCCCAAGCGCAGATTCAAATGTAATTTTTCCCATGATTTGTTACGGGCCAATAATTAGTTGCGAAACTGTTAACGCACCCGTGGATGGGTTGTATTTTAATTTTGTAGAGGATGCGTAGCCGGTTGTCAGATTGCCGCTAGTTGCGTCAGCAAATAATGGATACCGCACGGCATTTGTTGTGGTGTCGTTTGAGATTGTGGCGTATTGAGTTGACGTGAATCCTGACGGGTTAGTTGCTGCGTAAGCGCCAAGCGCAGTAAGAGCCGTTGCCGCTGATGTTGCTCCTGTACCACCATTTGCGATTGGCAAAGCCGTGCCCGAATAGCTAATTGCAATAGTGCCTGACGTAGTGATTGGCGAGCCAGCAACGGATAAAAAAGACGGGACTGTAGCGGCAACACTGGTAACCGTCCCGCTGCCGCCACCGCTTGATGCTGCTGTGATTCGGCCTTGGGCATCTACCGTCAAATTTGTTGATGTGTAGGTGCCAGCAGTGACTGCCGTATTTGCCAAAGCAACCGTGCCCGATGTGGTTATTGGCCCACCTGATAAGCCAGTGCCCGTGGCAACCGATGTGACGGTGCCCAAACCTCCCGCCGTTACCCAATTTGTGTCGTAGTTTACTGAACTCAATTTAGCAAGCACCTGGCCCACCGTACCACCAACAACAACGCCTGCGCCAGTGGCTCCCGTGGCACCCGTGGCACCCGTGGCTCCAGTGGCCCCTGTTGCTCCAGTAGCGCCTGCTGCACCTGTTGGGCCAGCCACGCCTCTGTCAACGGTAACAATTTGCGTTGTTGGCGGTGTGACAACTACGTTGATGTTGTTGCCATCGGCAACGCTAACTGCGATATTAGCCATCAGTTTGTCACTCCATCTGAGCGTACCAAGAACAGCAAGAAAATTATGCTGTCATCAGCAGGCGTTGTACCAGATGCGGGAAAAGCTATTTTTAATCTGCCGCTGAATCCCACGCAGTTTGTTGCATTGATATCTAGCTGGGTGTCATTGGATGCCACGCTCCAAGTTGACTCGTCAATCAGCAAGGTAAACGTCCCAGCCGCATTGACACGGTTGGAGATTGTCAAAGCAATTGCGCTAGGCGTTGTAACCGTGTAGTCGGCAATGTCAAACGTCAACCCATTGCGAGTGTCAATGATGTTTGTGACTGATCGGCGCAAAATTGACGCATCAATTGTTGCACCCGTCAAATTAACAGCAGTGCCAGCCGTATCGGTAAGCGCAAGATTCCAGTACGTTTGCTGGTTGTAAACCAACTCGCCAGCAATGATGCTGTTGCTAAAACCGCTGACTTGCGCCAGGGTATTCTTGTTAAAGATTGCCAAGACTGATTCCCCTTCCTCGGGTAGTGACGCTCCCAGCTAACTCGCAGGGCTACGATTCTTGTACTGTAATTCTACACCCATTAACAATCCACTGCCCCCGCAAAATCAGGCATAGCTTTAAGCGCGGCGTACAAAGGGATAAAAGGTGACTCGTTTATGTCAATAATGGGCACGCTTATGCCCAAAACCAATATTGATACATTTTGGCCTGAGTCGGCGTAGACGCCAACGGATGCCTGCCAAACAGCCGTGCCCGACATAGACGGGGTAACGCGCTCCTCGCGCTTGCCGCCTTGGATGTGATCAATGCGGACATAAGCCTGTGGTATGGTGACGCCGCGCCAAATAAAGTTAAGTTTGATTGCCATGATTTTCCTTAAACTGCGATCCCGTTGGCAATCAGCGCCGCTCTAAGCTGGTTGCACAATGCCACTACTGTAGCCAAATCAGTTGATGCTGCGTTGACAGTGTATTTCGGTTGTGCCGCATTGCCGTTGCAGCCAAAGCCGTGGGTGGTTGTGACGCCGCCTACCGCTTGCAAATTTATAGCCGATCCAGCAACAGTAAGGACTATGTAAACAGAAGTATCTCGATCATAGGCTTGCAAAAATCCAGCGCCTCCAGACACAAGCATTTCTAAATTTACGCCGCTTGTTGGAGCCAATACGCCAGTGGTAAAGATGGTACTGTTACTTTTTACTCGCCCGTTAGCAAATACAGCATTTCCCGTAGTTGACGTTCCTTGAATCGCAACGCCTACATCGCTAACTCCCCAAACCCCAACCCCTGTGGTGTTAGTTGCGCCTAAAGATAGTCCTAAAACACCATAACTAGGCCAAGAACTTTGATCGGTAAGGCCATAAACCCCAACTGAGCTTCCGAGGCTACTACCTACTCCTGCGCGTCCAACGACACCAAGCAAGGTTCCGGAACTGCTATTTGCCGAGATTGCGGCATTGCCGACAGACGTGCTTGATGACCCGTTAAAAATGCCCGTCCCGGTAATGTTTAAATTTGACGCGCCTGTAATATCTCCGCGCACCGTCAATGCTGTGCCGTCCCATTGCAAATAAGTTGTAGAGTTGCCAACTGAGAATTTATACGCTGCCCCGGAATAGCCAAGAAAGAAACCAGTTCCACCGTAAGCAGTGCCGACACTTTGCAATGATCCTGTGGTGTCTATATTTACAACGCCCAGATTTGCCGAAATAGCCGCTAGATTACCAACTTTTAAATTTGATAAATACGGCGTGTTCCAGATTGTTTGATTAGCAACGGGATAATATATGCCATCGCTTTGAAACATTGCTTCCGCTGCGCCAGGCGTTTGTACGGCATAAGTAAATGCGGTTGCAGACGTAGGCGAGAAACTGGTTGTGTTTGGCAAACCTGTACCGGCAATCGTCACTGCCGAGCCGGTGACCGTTGGATTGCCTGCGTATATGGAGTAGCAGATCACTGCGCTGTTGCCAGTGTTTCCCGTTGCCCCTGTTGCGCCGGTTGCGCCGGTTGCGCCTGTGGCACCGTTCTGAGCAATGGCTTGCACGCTAAAGCCGCTGGCCCATGACACAGTTGTCGTTGTCGTCCCGGCAGAGGCTGAGATACTGGTGCTGGCTTGCCATAGGTAAGTGCCTGCTGTGCCCGGGTTAGCAGGTATTGTTACCGTCCAGCCATTGCCGCCCGAGTACGATGCGTTTGATGCGGTTGCCCATGTCCATGTGCTGCTGCCACTGGGGTTTCCTGGCGTGCTGTTGTTCCATTGATACAAGTAGACGATTGCCGTTTGCGTACCTACTGTGCCCGTAGGTGCCCAGACTAGCCCAGAACTTGTGCCGCTGATTTGCGATTGTGAAACATCGTTTGCAGCAATAAACCCAAAATAATACGTGCCTGCTGGCAGGATTAAATTTAAAAAAGTAAATGTCGTGCTTGGCGTTAACGGTGTCGATGCTGACGAAACAAAAGTATCCAGCAGCGTCCACTGACTTGCTGTAGGCGAGGAAAACGTCGAATAAAACAATGTTAATCTTGTCGTGCGTCCTATGCTTGGCGTTGTAATTTGAATGTCAAATGACGGTACATTGTTGGTAGGACGTGATGCGCTAACTACTGGTGCGCTAAGTGCCGAAAAGAAACTGGCAGATGACAGATTGCTGTTTGGGGCTGGGCTGTATTGGATAATGGAAGCATCATCATAAACAGCATCGTTATATTCTGACAATTCAAGACTTGCGCCAAGATTACCGTCTGGCAACGATATTTCGCTGACTTTCATTACCCGAAATAGTTTGGCACTCCAACCGTAGCTAGTGTTTGTAATGGACACCACATCGCCAGCATCTATTTGGATTGCGGGATATGCTGCGTTGATGCTGACAATTAAATCTTCTCTGGCCTGCTCAAGTACTCGGTTTGCCAAATAAGTGGCCTGCACAGACTCATTAATTAATTCAAAGTTGCAAGAGAATTTATTGATTGGTTCGTTAGCATACAGCAAATTAGCAGGGGTTTCTAAATAAACCAAATCTCTTTGATCTCGGTTTAACTTGCTTGGGAATTGCGCTTCAATTTGATTAATTGAATTTGTAATGTCCGTCAAGCTAACTTTAATTTCGCCAATAATATTGGTGTCGTTAAAGGCGAAAGTTGCCGGTTCAACTTTATTAATAACGATTGCCCATTTACCCTGCGCTGCGTTATAAGCGTTCCAAGAATCGCAAGCCAGCATAATGCGATCAATGTTAGCTAGGACATTTTGTCCTGTGTCTAAAACGCCGTTGATGCGATACCTTGCCTGGGTTGCTGGGTTGCCGTTGCTGTCGGTAAAGGTAATGGTTTGATCTGAATATGTGTTTAGTATCGTTGCTGATGCGCTGTCAATTAACCCTGCCGCCATGCCACCGCCGTAGACTTCATTTCGAACATAATCTGCCCAAACATCACCTGGCTTGGCAACGCCAGTGCCATTTAGATTTTGCGTGACGTTAAAAGTAATTGGCTGTAGATTTGTTGTGCCAGCATCTTGGCTGTAAATCAGTTTGACAATTGCAAAAGCCAGCCCGTTCATTTGCCGGGTGCCTGTCCATCGTTGTGCTGCTGCAATGTCAGAGCCACCCATTAAAGTGCTTGGTGCTGCACCATATACAGGAGTAATTACACCGGCATCTGTTGAGGTATATAAATAAATGTACAAGTATCCATTTATTTTGGTATCAACATTTCCAGCGCCATCTGTTAAACTCACTACTTTCGATTGATCTACAGTAGTATCAAAAGTCATTAAGCGGTCGCCGTAATAAAAATTATTATTTTTTGCTGTGCCGGTGCCGGTTCCTGCGCCTGTGCAGGTAAAGACAACACCTACAGTATTTGCTGATGCACCAATTAAAGTAAAGTTAGTTGAGCCTACAGTTGTTATTGTGTAAATTGTGCCTATTGCAAAATTACCTGCATTTACTGTTGTTGTTTGATTAAAACTAAATTGTCCATTTGGGCTAATGCTGCTGATTGCCAGCACGTAGTACATTGATTTTTGATCTGTCGTCAACACAGCATCTACAAATGTACCGCCCATAAAGGCGCTGCCATAAACAATTGGAATTGAGTTTGTGGTATTGGGTGCTACTTGCTGTCTGACGCCTTGATCTACGGGTTGATTTGCTGTTGGATCATTTGGCGCAAACATCCTACTTACAATATAGCTAACGGCAAAGTTAACCGCAAAAGCAGAAACTGCATAAGCAAGTGCATAATTTGCACCAGCAAGCCACAACGTAGTAGCAGCGTAGGCAATCATTGATGCAACCATTTAATGCACCCTAAAGAATGTGGCTTGCATGGGGCTGTAACCTCTTTTGGTGTAATCAATCCATGTATTGTTAGCCATCACAGCGGTTACTGCTACATCAATGCGTCCATCATCAATTAAATCTGTAGCTAGGCGATCAAATTCTTTCCAGAGCCTGCCGCCCACGGTTCCGTTTCTATGCTCTGGCTTTACCCACCAAGCCAGTTCGTGCAGTTCATAAACCTCTGGGCACCAAACATTGGTGGTAATCAGCGCCGCAATAAATCCTCTTGACTCGTTGTCGATCAACACAAATCCACGCCCTGCCATCATTTGCGTCATCAAGTTTGCAACGTGCGCCTCATCATGTGCTGCTGTTGCTTGTAGTGCTGGCACAGGCGTTTGAGTGCTGTAGTCGCGCATCATTTGCAGTAACTCAGGCATATCGTGTTTATTAGCTTCGCGTATCATTAAGCTGGCCCGTCCCCTCGGCCACTATCTACTACGTGCTGGTTTTGCACATTTGAAGTATTGCTGCTGACTGTTGCAGATTGCGGCGGTTTGCCAAAGTCAAAATACGTGGCTGCAATTATTGGAACACGATCCATGCTCGTATCTCTTGGATCAACTAGGTTGCCTGGGTAAATAAAATTCCATGCTTTAGGAACCGTTTTAATGCCCTGTATTCGGTTTTCTAGGATAGTCCGAAAACTAGCGCAAGTGATGCCTACGGTTGCAATGCGTGTTCGCAGTTGATCGTTAAAATCCTCAGTAATTGAGCAGTTGCTAACAATCCCGGTATACCGCTTAAAAAATTGTTGACTAGGGCTAGTAATAATTTGATTGTTGCTGTCCAAGAATCCACGCCAAACGTCAATGTTGCTGCCCTTGATATTGGCGGCAAGCACTGTAGCGACATTGGTGCCGTCTACGCCAGTGAGCGAGATTGCTAAATCTGCGCTGCTGGCTTTGATGTTTCTGTCAATTGCGCTGATAGATAACAAACTGCCCAGATTACTAAACGTCATACTGTCTACAGTAATTGGTGCCGCTGCATTGCAAAAATAATAGGTTGCCGTGCTGGTATTCAGCTTTATAAATTCTGCTTGGATAATGGATGGGCTGCTTAGTGCAGCCATTGAGGTAGTCATCCTACAATGTCCTCTATAAACACAAAATCCCCATCCCATTGCACAAATGCGCCTGATGTCATGGGGTTAAGTGTGTAGGTTGGACATTGTGCCGCCAGCAGATAAAACGTGCAGGCCGAGCCGACTGCTGTCAATGTGCCTGTCGTAGGCGTGCCGATTACAGGGCGGTGCAAGGTGACGCTGACTGTAGAGCCGCCGCCTCGCAAAACTTCAGCAGTAACTTTGTACGGGTACACGCCAATTTGAAGAAAATCACCTGCCGCAAACACCACAGTACCTGCTGAAACGCTTGGAAGGTTGCCAACTGTGATTGTGGTGGCGTTGGCTGCTGGCACTGCTGCAAGCGTTAGGGCTGCTGCCTGCCCACTTGTTAAGCCGCCTTTATATTCGTCAAACCAACTTAACAAGCTGCTGGCAAAGGTAATTGTCTCGGGCAGTTGACGATCTTTGTTGTCAATCACTTGGATAATGCCACGTACTTGCGGATAGTACAGATACGAATGTGGCCTGACGGTGAATGACCACGGCACAGACGTTAAATATTCAGCAACCCGCACCTGGCCTGATCTGCTGACTTGCTGGCCGACAGTGCGCCGGTTCTGGACGCTAATGCTTTGGCTGATTTCAAAAATGGTTTGGAAACTCATGTTCTTCCCCTGCCGAGCGATAAGTTTTTGGCTCCGTAGGCGTTTGCTGCCCAGACTGCTTTGCTGCTACCAAGTATGCGATCTTCAAATGACTTGGTATCAATTGCTTGGATATTGTAGTTGGTGATATTGGTGGTGGAGCCGCCCATCATTGCCAGTGAATGGTTAGGAACAATTGTGCCAGCCGTCCTCGGAACAAACAATTCCGGGCCACGTTCGCCAACCATTGAGGGCACTCCAACTGGTGGATCGCCGCCATTAGCATAACCGCCTCCAGGTTGCATTGGAATTGTTGGCGATCCGGAAAATGCTGCAACGGCAATTTTTCCTAACATGGAAAACAAATTATTTGCAGATGCCCGTAGTTGTATTGCCAACATATCTTTAATGACTGATTTTGCGAAATCTCCAAAATTTAATTTGCCTGTGGTTACAAATTCGTCTAAGGCTTTAGTCATGCTGCCCATCATTGAGTCAAATGCTTTGCCGCCAGCTTCAAAACTGGTTTCCATGTCTTTGCCAAACGTATCCATGCGGAATAAAAAACCTTCCATCATGCCGCCTGATTTTTGATCTTTTAATATTTGCAAGCGTTCTTTGGCTAGTGCAATTGTTATTGCTAGGTTTCTGTTTTCCAAATCATAAGCTACTTCTTTTGCGCCTTCTGTTAATTGAGTATTGTTGTAAATACTTAATACTACTTCGTCATGCTTGTATTTTATTTGTAGCAATTCTTTTTCTAAATCTACGTCTTCTTTTTTCATGTACCTAGATTTTTGATCTATCAAAAACAATTCTTGAGCCATTTCCAAATTAACTAATTGCGCTCTTGATTGTGCTGCAATATCAGTTATGACTTTTTGCCGTTCCCCTCTTCTAATTTCTTCTTTATTAAATATTTCGTTTATTTCATTTGTTTGATCTAAATTGCGTTGCGCTTCTTCTTCTCTATATTTATCAGCACGCGCTTTTTTATTTGCATAATATTCGGCATCAATTGCCCCTAATTTGTACGTTAACTGCAAAGCATTTGCACCTACAAATTGATTTTCTTCAAGTATATTTTTTTGCTTATTTTCTAAAATTGCTTGCGCTGTTTTGCCTTTATATTCTTTTTCTATTTTTTGTTCTTCGCTAAGAAATGCAAATTGTAATTTGCCCTGGTCATCGTTATATTTTACAATTGCAGCAAATTCATTTTCTAATCTAAGTTTGTCTAAATCAAATTCTTTTTTAATTGCTTCTTGTTTGTATTTGTATTTTAATGCCGCTATTTTTTCGAGATAATTTTTGTCAATGCCTAACAATTTTTCTTTTAATAACTCATTATTTTGCGATTCAAATCGGTTTTCTTCGGTAATATTTTTTTGTTTTATGTCTAATCTTGCCTCGGCATATGCTTTGTTTTGATCTTGCTTTATTTGATTAGCTTCTAACTCATAACTTTTTATAAGATTATTTGTAACGGCATATTGATTTGCCAATCTTGCTTTTTCTAATTCAAAATTCTTTGCTAAAATTTCTTTTGGGGTTTTTACTTCACGTTGTGCATCATCATCTGGCGTGACAATCCGAGGATCTTGGAAACCAGCCCCCATGCGTTGTGTTTTTGTTTCATTGCCTAATAATTGTTGTTGAAATGCATCTAATTCTTCTCTAGCTTGTTTACGTTTTTTGTTATATTCTTTTACGTCTTGAGCAAATTTGTCAAAGCCTTTTGATAATTTCCCTATCATTAAATATAAGGTTAAAGTTTCTAAACTTTTTATCGCGTGTGCAATATCATCCGAAAAACCTTTAGTTATAAATGCCAAGTCTGACATTCCGTGTGCAATTGTTTTAAAAACTGAACCAAAAACAACACCAAAAGCACTGGTTTCTGATGATGCTAATTTCATGTAATCAGCAACAGCTTTTAATTGAGGCCCAATAGAAGTAAGAATTAACAGGGCAATATCTCTGCCGATGCTCCTAAAAGTGTCAAATGCTTCTGCTGCATCTTTGATTGCCTGCTCTTGCTCAAGTGTTGCTCCAGTACCGTCTTTAAACCCCCTGGCAAGTTCCACCATGTCCACGCCTTTGGCAGATTTACCAAATGCGTCATAGGCCCGAGCGTTGCGGGTTAATGAATCTCCCATCTCCGCTATTGCTTGTGTTGTTTTTTGCAACAATTGCTGCGTAGACATACTGCCAATGTCTTGGAGTGATATTCCTAGATCGCTAAAAGTTTTTTGTCCTTCAAATGAGCCTTTTGCCGCTTTGTCTACAAAGTCCGTAAAGCTGGCAATCATTTTTCCAGCGTTTTCACCTTTGCCTCCAGAATTT
>Ga0222712_10005668_pt1 | contig 12536 bp, 15 predicted proteins | sample C33_657DmetaG_FD_165043 | JGI IMG/M metagenome (GOLD analysis project Ga0222712, IMG submission 165043) | Estuarine water microbial communities from San Francisco Bay, California, United States - C33_657D | ecosystem: Environmental > Aquatic > Marine > Unclassified | place: USA: California...
GTACGAAGATTGCATTCCTCGTGTGGGCGATGTTTTAGATGTAGTTGATCCAGTCATTAGGCCTGTAAATCGCAATATTGATCGTTATGCAAGTGCTTCAGAACATCTGCGCAGGAGTCAAAGTTTTAATCCGTTTACTCAAAACGTACCTGTAAATCCAAACATGCCACGGCGGTCTCGTCCCGCTGTACCTGCTCGTCAACTCGGTTTACCTTTAGTTCAACAGGACCCCGAAGTCCAAGCAATTGTTGAGCGTGGACAAACCGAATTACCTGAAACGTTTGCTCAGCTTACGGAAGAATCGGATATTTTAAATCGTGCTGTTCGGTCAGTTGCGTCAAATCCAAATAATTCGAATGTATTTGGTCCCGAGAATGTCGCAGAAGCTCGTGTAAATTTAGTCCTTCCTCAGGTCGAACGCTTATTCGGCAGTCGATCTGCTCTTAAACGGGCTGTTTATGACGATCTACTGGAAAATCCTGTTCGTAATTCTCTGTATAGCGTTAGTCGTGATTTAAGTAGGTTTGCTTCGGCACCTGGGTATGAAGAAACTTTATCTGCTTTAGAGCGTTTCCCGTCGCAATTAGATCCCCGCATTCCGACTCCGCCTGGGACTGCGGCTATTCCCGGTATGGAAGAGGAGCTTAAGCGCGTGGTTGAAGTCGCCAAACTTAAAGACACAGAGGAAGGGGTTAAAAAAGTTCAGGACTTCTTAGAAAAGTACCCTGAAGTTGGTCCCTACATTCAATCCCCTGTCCGGTTAACTACGCCAAAGATTGAACGCGATCTAGAGAAACTAGGTCCATACATCGATATTCAGCAGCAAATCTCTCGCCCTGAGGATCGTCAGCGTATTTACAACGAGCTTCTTGAAACGCAGAAGGTTGATGCTGATGTTTTAGATCAGATAGAACGCGATTATACAAGCGGGGAACCTTATAAACAACGCCGTGCTTTAACTGCTCTTGAAGAGTTCGGAGGTCCTGAGTACCGTTTCGAGTTAGAGAAAGCAGCTGTTCCCGCTGCGTCTAAACGATTCCCCGTGGTCGGTGGAGGCGGATACGGTGCTTTGTCGGAAGGGAAAAAAGAGAATCAAGCAAGTTTGGCTCGTATTTCAAGCCGTGCACGTGATTTTAACGAATTGATCAATAACCTTCCCGAATCTGTGCGGGAGATGCTTGAGCGCTCCGGTCCGTTAACGCAAGAAGAGGTCGAACAACGATACGCATACAATCCGGATACTGGTAAAGCGTTCATCGATCCGCAAGGAGAATACGGAGTCATGCTGAGTAGAGGTTACACCTCTCCTTTCTTTGAACCTTTTGATCCCAGTCAGTTGCGTCAAGTTGAATCGCAAAACGTTTTGCGTTTCCTGGCGGATAACCCGATTACCGGTGTAAATACGATTTCGTTCAAAACTCAAGAACCCGGTGAAGTATATACATACGAATCGAAAGATATCCCACGGCCTGTTTTTGATCTTATGGAGCGCTTTGTAAAACAAGGTGCTTTAGAAGGTCTTAAACCTGGAACTCTTGTCGTTAACCGTCCTTTATCTTCTGAGGATATTGCTCGCAACTTGGAAGAGTCCGGGCTTACGCCTGAAGAAAGTTCGACTTTACGTCGCAGAGAATCCTTCATTGGTAAGGAGCCGAATGCACGAGCTGCTGCCTATAGGGCCGGTGGATTTGGACCTTTAACTTCTTCCGGTGAGCAAATGGCTTACATCAACGCGGAAGGCAATGTGGTGCCGTTACAAGCTCGGCGTGCTGATCCAACTCTTCGCGGAGAGATTTATGTAAATCCACGTGAAGCTGAAATTACACAGTCACGTCTCCCCCTAACTACGCGGGCGTACTATTCCACAGATCCAATTACGAGCGCAGCCCGTGGCGCGTCAGAGTTCGGACGTGCGTTACGCCGCACTCCTTCTGCTCTTCTTCCTGGCGCTGCTGATCTTATTCCTAGTCCTGAAGCAATCCAAACTGGTTACGCTAGAGGACCCGTGGCCATGGGTAAACAAATGGGACAAGAATTTATACAGAGTTTACCAATGGCAGTAGGGACAGCTGGTGTGCTATCTACTCCTTTGGCAGCACCGTTCGCTCCTGGGGTAGGTGCAGGTCTTGTTGGAACTGCCGGTGCCCGCGCTTTAAATGAAATTGTTCGTCAGGAGGCAGGTGAAGGTATTGTTCCAAAATTCCGTCAGTTTATTGGAACGGCTCCTCGCACAGGTGCAGCAGCACAACCTCGAACAGGTGAAAAACCCCTTACTGCGACACTCAAACCGTTAACGTCATCTCAACGGTCAGAACTAACGCGTCAGGACAATCGAAACGAAATTCAAAAACGTATCGATTTAGTTAAAGAGCGGTTTAACCCCCGCCGTGGCGAGTTCGGTTTATCCGAACTTTTACTCGGACGTTAAGCAACAAGCTCGTTTTCGGTGCTACAGTTCTCTCGATAGAGGTCCGGTCCCTGCCGGGAGCCCCCACCCCGCTCACACCGGATCCATCTATCCCCTATTTTGTGTGCTGTAGCGCGTATACAGCACGTTATGCGGTTGCGTTATTAAAAAACTTGCTTTACAGTAGGCTCCCAGAGCTTTTCTGGGTGTCTTACATAGTTCTATATGATTATCGACAACGAAATTCTTTCTGAAGTCAATGATTGGATTCGCAATCGGGCGACAAAAAGTCAAATTATCTTGAAATTAGACTCTAGGGGGTACTCTGAATCAGAAATTTTAAATATTTTAGAGCTTTTGCAGGCAGAAAAATCACCTTTTCAGGCTGATTTTGCTGTGGTAGCTAACCGAAGTCTTCATAACAACTTTGTTAAGGTCTCAAACGACGAAACTCAACTGTATATTTATAAAGACTTTCTTTCTCCTGACTTCTGCTCTTATCTTTGTGACCATATTCGTTCCCGCGCTGATGACTCGTCCCCGGTTTCGGAAGACTGTTTCAAATCTGATCAAAATTTTTACGTCAAGTTCACAAAAGATCTGGCAGAACTAGATAAAAACATCACAGATCTGTTTGAGGTCTTCGCTAAATTGCCTCGTCAATCGGCAGAGACTATGTACGGACAATGTACGTACATCGGTGACGGCTCTACTCCTCGATTTTCTTTCTTCGACTCAGCCGAGTTGCTTAGACAAGGTTCGCTTGAAGAAGGAGGTCAGCGCACGTGGAGTATCCACGCGTTTTTAAATGAAGATGTTATCGGTGGTGATTTGTTTTTCCCCGAGTTAAAGGTTGAGATTCAACCAAAGACTGGTTTAGTTGTTCTTTGGAACAATCTCACAATCGAAGGTAAACCGAATAAAAAGACGCTTCACGGGGAAGCGCCTGTGCAGCAAGGTACAAAGTTTGCTTTAAGTAAGCATTACAGGCTTTACTTCACGCCTTAACCAACCACAACTGCCACCCTGTAAAAAATGCGCTCTCTATTCCTCCGAATGCGCTTAGCGCTCCGTCAACACCTTTTTTTACCTCTTCGTTACCGTAATCATCCAGGATTAAAGCGCCACCTGATTTTAATAGTGGATAATACAGAGACAAGTCGCGTACCACGGCGTTCGAAGTATGTTCGCCGTCTACATACAAAATATCTACGCCCGCTTTAAGCTCCTGAGCTAGAGCAGGAAATAGATCCCAAGAGCATCCTTTACGGATGTCCACTTTGCCTGCGTTGTTTGATTTAGCTACGTTTGAACGAGCGATCACTTCGATGTGATCCAGCGTGGGAAAACTGGCGCGATTTTGTCTGTATTCGTCATTTCCCGTAAATGGATCGACTGAATACAGTCTGCTGTCTGGGTGATTCAAGAAGTTGTCAGACCACCAACAGGTTGATGCGCCCTCGTAAACGCCGATCTCCATAATGGTGCGCTGTTTTGCCGGGTCGAAGACCAGTTTTTTCGCCCGTGGTTCTTCTGTGATTACTTTGTAGCCATTTAAAAGCTGATAATACCACTCGTGTGTAATTTGGTATTTTTTATCTAATTCAAAAAGCATGATGGGATTTCAGGACAAATTTAGGTTACCAGCTTTTTTCCCGTTTAGTTCTAGTGTATGATTGCTGGTGAGCACACTACCGCTCTAAACCGATGCGTAAACCGAACTCCAACTTCAAATTCAGCGCTGACACCGTTCATCTCGCCACCACGGCTTTAGCTTGGAAAGCTCCGGAACTTCTCCGGATCCTTGTCGGTACAGCAATAGGCGGCAGCGTGGGTCTTCTCGGACTTGTTCTTGCTGTCCCTCTCTTAGCAGAGTCCCCCGCCTTTAGCGAAAAAACCCGCAAAGCTCAGGAGTTTTACGACGTCTGCTACGCAAAAATACAGATCGAGCACCCAGGAGCCAGCGGTGTCAGGAGGTACTGCCAAAGTCAAGCTACGCTTTACAAGCAGTCGTTGTGAGACTCACACAGGTGCTTGCAAGCTTTTGACAGGCATGGTTTACTACCAGAGGTTCCACGCACCTCATGCCGGGTCAAAAGACTTCTTTCATCTGCCCTTCTTGCGACACTGAGTTTTTTTTAAAAGGACGAAAGCTCCGGCTTTGGCTAATTAAGAAAAACCGCAATCCAACCATCCGTGGCCCCTATTGCAACTATCGTTGCTCAGGCAAGGCAAACGTCCAGTTTGCTATTGCTACTCGCCGGGAACAGTTCCTTCGGCGTGTCGAAAGCGCGTCTAGCAATCTGGTGACTGCTTCCGACTCATAATCGGACGAAGGTGAGTTCGATCCTCACGACGCGCACATCGCCTCTGTGATGGAATGGAAGACATAGCGCACTTAAAATGCGCCGCCCTAAAAAGCTTGCGGGTTCGAATCCCGCCGGAGGCATACTTAGTTACTCAGTCACATGTTTAAACCTGAACTCTCCCTGGAACAACGTCTAAAAGATGCGTACAAGTGCTGCAAATCGTGTGGTGAGAAGTACGGGACGTACAGCGTCGGATGTTCTTCTGTATACAAAGATGTGTGTGATGTGTGCGGGAGGGAGGACATTCCCGTGACAGAGACCCGCGATTGGGGCTACCTTCTCAAGGGCAGACGAAAGCTGAATCTTCAAGAGGATGCTGGCGGCACTCTGTCAAACATTATTTATGAATACCCATTGGCTACAGCCAACAATGAACAAAACATCGATTAAAGCAGCATTTTTAGATTGGTGGGAGGACACTTATCCTCATTTATCAGCACCGTCTGACGACTTAATCACAACCCACGTGGAGTTTTCCGCGTATTTGTTAGACCTACTTGAACTTCTTTCTCCAATTTTGAATCATGAACAGCGATGACTTTTATCGAGCAGTCAAAAAGCACATGGTTAGTTGGTTACTCGCATATAAAGACAGTAGCTCTGTGCTTTGGGCTATTACTGATGTCATTAAACAGTATGAACAATCTCGCGATTCTCGGGTAATTCTTGAGAATATAAAAACTTTAGACGAAGATCCTCACAATCTGTAAATTTAAATATCTGAAAATGAGCCCTGTTATCAACGAACGAGTAAAAACCTCGTGCCCTAATTGCCTTGAACAACGTAGTTCAGTTCTTGAGATTCGCAGATCTAATACTGGTCTTAGGAGAAGATTGGAGTGCGGGCATTGCGGGCACCGATTTAGCACATTTGAATTAACGGAGAAAACTTATAAGGAGCTTATTGAGGCATTTGAGTTTAAAAAGAAAGTTATTAAAGTCATCGGCCCTTTTATTAACGAAAAAGTAGAGTCTGATGTACGTTCCGAGTTTGATATTAAATGTTTTACCTGTTTACATTATCGTAATAATATTTGTGATTATGAATTTCCCGAAGCGGGAACAGAGGAATCAGAACACTGCAACTGGTTTGATCCACATGAAACCTAAATTTCACATTGTATTTTCGGATTGTTTGGAAAGAGGGATACGCCGTGGATATAAAAGAGCTCACAAATATGTAGAAAATCCAACTGAAGAGTCTTTTTTAGATCATATAGAGACCGCCATAATGGAAGAACTGCACGAATATTTTGAGTTTCCAGGAGCCGCTGAATGAACGATACAAAGTGGGATTACAGATTTTTAAAATTGGCTGAGTACATCAGCTCGTGGAGTAAAGATCCGTCAAGTCAGATTGGCGCAATCGCAGTGCGGGATCGCAGGATCCTTGCGACGGGCTACAACGGGTTTCCTCATAACATCAAAGATCTTCCCGGTCGGCTCAACAACCGCGAAGAAAAGCTTCTCCGCACCGTGCACGCCGAGGCGAATATAGTTGCCCACGCTGCCAAGGACGGTATTAGTTTGCGCGGTGCATGTATTTATGTATGGAAGTTCATGCCTTGTGCGAACTGCTGCACGCTTCTCATTCAAGCTGGCATACGCCGCGTGGTAGCACCCGACCATCCGATTCCGGATCGTTGGCAGACGAGTTTCTCGTTATCGCAAGAAATGCTTAGGGAAGCCGAAGTTGACTTCGTTCTACTTGATTGTCTTACTGATTGAACTCAGCAAAGTACATGTTTTCAAACGGACGGATTTCAGCGATCGAGTAATTTATAGTTTGCAAATATTTAAATAATTCAGTTCGGCGCTCGGGGAACTCGGGCGTGTTATTGGACTCGAAAATGATGGGTGGTTTGTCGCGCTTTATTGTCCAGTCGGCGCCCTTGAGGGCTTTCAGCTCGTTACCTTCAATGTCAAGTTTGATCAGCCCGACGTTCGTGGGCATCAGACCATCAATTGATTTAGTGCGTACGATCTCCTTTTTTAAAACTTTTTCATGTGTTTCACAAATTGTTGAGCCACCGCCATCTTCTGAAACGATTGATAGGGTTACTTCGTCGTTTGCTTCTTGGTGCGACGTGATTGCGGCGTTGTGCGGGTGGATGTTGTCCTTTTCGTTGGCGAAGATATTGCCGCACAGTTGGTAATACGTCCGGCGCTGCGCTTCTATAGCTTCTACATATTTAAATCCGTCAGCCAGCATTATCGAATACGAGCCCATGTGGGCGCCACAGTCGATGAAGGTTTTGTTTTTGTCGCAGAATCGCCGTGCCCATTCGATAATTGCTAACTCCGGGATCCCGATGTGGAACATCTGAGCCCGACCGGATGGGTCATCATGCATTAAGAATGCTGGGCCTTCGGTGGGAATCGCTTCGTTTTTCTCCGGCAACCAATAATAAGTAGCCATTTTTGAGACTTAAGTGTTAATATAATAGCAGCATTTGAGTGGTATGAGCATACCCGTTATCGGTACAGCATGTGTTAACGCTCCTCATTGGGTATACAGGTTACTGTATAGCATAGATTATCCTGTAGATACTTTTGTTGTATTCGATAATAACGGGCGCGATCAGATAACCGAAGAGCTGGATCTACTGACCAAGGTCCCCCACAAGTATGTGAAGAAGGTGGTCGTGTGTCACATGCCTTCTAATATCGGGTGTAGCGGATATTGGAACTTAATTATTAAGTGCTACATGATGTGCCCGTATTGGGTCATTGTGAATCATGACATCATGTTTACCCCTGGGTTTCTGGAGCGCATGGTGGTGCACGCGCAAGATTCAGAAATCGGTATAGTTCACGGAGAAAACGGAAGCTGGGATGTCTTCTTGATGAAGGACTGGGTTGTACAAGATTTTGGACTATTCGATGAAAACTTGTATCCGGCGTACTGTGAGGACATGGATTACGGTATGCGGTTTAAGCATAAGGATCTGAAGCGTTGCCTATCCGTTGGCGTGCCGTATTACCACGGTGAAACAAGCGGGGATTACGCGGATGGTAGTCAGACCTGGCGTTCGGAGCCAGAGCTGGCCCACAAAATCCACATCGCTCATGAGTTGAATAAGACGTATTTACATGCCAAGTGGAGCCCAGCGTGGCAGGCTCACGTAGAAGGGGAAGTGTACGAATATCCTTTTAACAACGCAGAGATTCCTTTAGACTTCACTACGTATAATTTGCAATTTGTTCGTCAGAAAAATTTAGGTTTTTAACCTTAAACTATGTAAAGTTAGCAGCATAGTAATACGATGCCTTACTACTCGTCTTATACATCTTGCGGGCGATTAATTAATAATCTGAAGTCCTTGTTAGATTCTAAAAATCTTACATCTTTCAAATTAAGTAAAATTTCGGAGCTCTCTCCAACAACAACTAGGAAAATTTATCAAGATGAAAAATACATTCCTTCACCGGATGTTTTAGAGAAGATCTGTATCGTTTTAAATGTGCAGCCTGGCGATATTCTGAGTATTACGCCTACAATAGAATCAGTAATGGTGGTGTGTTCGGGTGTTTAGTTCAAGCGATTATGAGCTCGCATCTCGCTTAACTGGGTTACCTGTTCCCAGGACTCCAGCTGAGCAAGCCGCTGCCGCCCCTCTGGTTTCGCAGATTCTGCGTAGCTACTACCGTATGCCTGCACCTCAGCCTGGGTTTGAGGGTGAAGGTGTTAATACGTCTGCTACTCGCTCGCTGAACTCCTATCCGATGGTGAGTCAGCCTGAAGCTAAGGTTCAGCTTGAGCGGCGCTTGCAGGCTGGTGTAACAAATGATATTTCGGAAGAAGAGACAGCTGAGCTCCTTCAGATTATTATGGAGGATCCTGAACTTATCGCTGCGTTTTTAGAGTTTATAAAGAACGAGAATCAAATGGCTGAAGATGGAGCTGAGTACCTGAGTCGTCAGCGTCCAGCCGAATACGATCTTCCGAACTACGGTGGGCAGTATTCGTTATTAAATGCTCCTTCGAATAGTTCTCTTCCTCCTTCGGTTGAGTATCAAGAGTTAGGTTAATCATGAATCGATTAGCTCAGCTGCAGGAAAACGACGTAAGAAAGACGGCTCCTTCATTGGATCCTGTGTCTTTTTTAGACCTGTATGTTGCTTCCACATTTCCTCAGACTGCTGCGCTTCCTTCTAAGGAACAGAAGGACCTTGGAGTTTATCCACAAGGTTCTCCGGAAGATGTACAATTTAAGAAGGTTAGGACTGGAACCGGATTCGATAATCCGGCCTCGTATTAATGGCTTTACCTGCTTTACCTGCTGCCGCTGCCACTAGTGGGTTTAGCCGACTCGCAGGTCAGGTCGGGTTAGAGCTTGCTGCTGAAATCCTTGCTAACAAGGTTCCCGGTGCTTTTGGAGCTGTTTCTCAAGTTACAGGTCCTAAGTCTGCAGGTTTTGCTCCTGCAGGAAAATATTTTTTAGGTCCTGAATCTGCTGCAGCTTACGAAGAGCTCCTTGGCGAGCAGATTCCTAAGCGTGAACTGTTTAACTATATTTCACGTTTACTCGGTCGTGGCGATATTTTTGATGAGCTTCCTACTACTGAGGAGTTTATTAACAAAGCTCTTGAGCGTCAACTCATTCAAGCTCAAGATTTAACTCGTCGTGAGATTGAAAAAATTCGCGCTGAGAAAGAGTTTGATTATTTAGCTCGGTCGTTAGAAGCACAAGCTGGAGTTAAGCGCCAAGAACTTGCGTCATTGGGTGACATTCAACGGCAACGGGTTGAATCTAGCTTTGATGCCGCTAAGAATATGGTTAATCAGGCTATACAGAGTGTTTACGCTAAAGAAAATCTTGCGGCTAGCCCTGTTCTTCAGCAGCTGGCTACAGCTGTATAGGAGGCTATTATGAATCCCCTTGATTTTTTAAACAACGCTTTATACGGAACGCCGTTCGGGCCAGCTTACGATGTTATAGATAAAACCGTGTTTGGGGGTGCTCTTCCTGGGGGACTTGAAAAACCTGAATTTGGCAGCCGCGTGGTGATGCCCGGCGGTGATATTAAATACACCACGCCTGGTTACGGTCCTCAGTCCGGTGAAAGTTTCAAAAAGGTTACTGGACAGTATCCGAAAGGGTTCGAGCCCGCTCCTAAAGAAGAGAAAAAGCCTGCGTCTACCGGCGGTCAAGGGTATGGTTATGACCCAAATTCGTATACTCCTCCTGCTGCTCCGACTCTTCCGGGAGAGCCCGCTAAGAAAACTATCGAGCAGCAACCTCTTACGGAATTTCAACAGCTCAAAGATGAGCTGAAGAAAATTTTAGATCCTGCTACTTTGCAGGCTATAACGGACATTCAAAACAAAGCTGCTATTGAACGCAGTGTAATTACTAGTGCTTTAGCTAGGGAACAATCTAAAGAACTGACTGCTCGCCGCATAGAGGAAGCGAATATTCAAGCGTGGAAGGATGCACGTGTTGCTCAAATTAACGCTAATGCAACTCAAGCTGCTGCCTTAGCTTCTGCTATTTGGGCTTCTTCTCAAATGCCTAATGTTGTTGGTCCGGCTTTTCAAGCTGCGCTTAGGCCTATTACGCTAACCGGGAGGGCATAGTAATGGCTATTGGTCCGATACTAGGAGGTATTGGCGCTCTTGCTGGCGGCGTTGGCAGTCTTTTTGGAGGCGGCGGTCGTAGTCAAACTGATTACGCCTCTTTGTATGCTGCCCAACTGGCTCCCGGAGTAACCGGACTTAGCATTGCTGGTCAGGAATTAGGAGCGCTCATGGCTCCGTATATTTCTGGATTACAAGGCCAACTCCAGTTTGGCGCTCAGACGTCATATGATCAGTTTCAACAAGCCTCGAATCGTGACACCACGCAAGGTGCGCTTCAGGCTGGAATTGCTTCTCAGTATGCTAGTAACGTTCTGGATCTGCAGTCAAAAACAGGCTCAGCAAAGCTAGCTACTGAACTTCTTGGTCCTGAGACGGCGGCGAGTCTGGCTAAGACTTACGCTTCCACCGTAGGAGACCTACAAAAGACTGCACTTGTGGGCCAGACTTCTCTTCTCCAGCCTGGGGCTCAAGCGCAGGCTCAGGCTACGCTAGACGCCGCACAAACTCGGAATAAGATGGTGAGCGACATCTCGCGTACTAATTTAGATATTGCAAAAATGCAGGAAAATACCCGTAGTCAACTCGCTGTTCAGCGGGGTAACATCGAAGGGCAGTTAGCTCTGAAACGGTACGGAGCCGGTATGGCTCTTGCCGGTCAGCGGATGTTTGCGTGATTAAGTCGACTATTGGATGTTCTGACACAGTTGCATCGTGGCTTGAAAGTTTAGACAAGTCACAAAAAGATGCGTTTGTACACTACGCAAAGAATGCTACAAGTGACATTGAATCTTATTTATACGCTCGATTTTTAAAGCCTGGGTATAACGGCAGTATTGCTGATTTGACTGCATGGGTACAGGAAAAGTACCCTAAACAAGATTTACGTAAAGTTTTATTGATTGAAATAGACGCTATCGGCGACGATATTAAAAACGTAAGGGATATGACTACATCAGGAATGTTAGATTTTGCAACTGCAGCGACAAAAATTTCGGCGTTACAAAAAGAGCTGCGATCCCACATCCAAGCCGTGCGTTCAATTACCGACGGTCTTGATCGCCGTGGACTCTTGCTCGCAGGGGCTGATCGTTGTATTCGTGAGCTTATTCAGACTCTAGACGGTCAGCCCACGCTGCAAACCCTGGTTGATGACGCCGCTATTTTGGTCTGGTCTACGTTAGAGCGCGAAGAAAAGAATTAATCTACTTTAGTCATACGCTTCATAATTTGCTCTAAGGGACACCTAAATATCCCCATAAATGCGTCGTTGACGCCTAACGACAGCACGAGATCTGTGTTCTCTATAAATCCACCGAACGGCAGAATCACTGCGGGCTGTGTGGACACAGGTTGTCCCGCATAGTTTGTCCACTGGATCACCTGATCGTTTAACGAACCGGAAAACAGCGGTTCTTTATCTACATAGAGGATCTTGGTGAAATCTTTATCAACGATGTAAGCGCCTAAGTGGTACAGAAGGAAGCTAAACCCTGTCGGTGTAGCTGCCATGTGCTTCCAGTGATAAAACACCAGATAGCCGTACCCCAAGTTAATGGGAGCCGTGGAGTTAAAGGTCGGACATTTTTGTGTAACTTCATCCAGTACGGACGTGTCCACCGTCAGCTTTTCACCCTGTTCTCGCTCAATAACTAAGGGTCTTGTCGAGTACAGACAGTGGAGGTAATCGTCTTTGCTGAAGAAGCACCAGTTTTTTTCTGCTACTCCTTTTTTACGGTTATTACCGATGGGGGGAAACGCAGCTGACACCGCATCGCAGTTTTCGTCTACGTAACAAACAGCAACCTTCGGTTGACCGTATCTAGATTCCGAACCTTTGTCGTATTTACTGGCGTAAGCCGAAACGACGAACTGGGTGTACAACTCGTTATCTGGACCTACGAATAACCTCGGGTCTTCGTAGCTGAGTCGATGCTTCTTGGGACGCATGTTCTTTGCACCCAAGATCGTCTCGTCATTAGCTAAATGCCCAATATAAATATCTGTAGGTGTGTCGTTTAAATAGAAATACTTGTTGTCCCAGCGGAAACCAAACGGCTGCTCCTGGGACCTCCACGCTATGTAGGTAGTGTCCTTGTGTTTGATGACGCAAGGGCTGAAATTAGCTACGGAGTTTTCGGGGAGGTTGTGGACGATTCGAGTGAACGTACCACCTAAC
>Ga0222712_10005670_pt1 | contig 12533 bp, 10 predicted proteins | sample C33_657DmetaG_FD_165043 | JGI IMG/M metagenome (GOLD analysis project Ga0222712, IMG submission 165043) | Estuarine water microbial communities from San Francisco Bay, California, United States - C33_657D | ecosystem: Environmental > Aquatic > Marine > Unclassified | place: USA: California...
AATAATAACAGGACATTTTAAGATATCTCTACTATTCCATGATTGAATAGATTTTATTGCAGGTCTATAACGTGTAGACAATGATTTTGCTGCAATGGTTACAACATCTTTGTACGCAGGATTATTAGTGTATTTGTATGCCGTTCCAAAAGAGCAATATATCATAAAACCGAGGTCATGATTGCCTGTGTAGTATTTTTCTTTTTCTAAAATAGCAAGACGCTTTTCTGCTTCTTTTCTAATATTTTCATCTTTGGTATACGCATATAAATACCATAAAGTGCCCGGATAAAATCCACTACACCACCATTTAGTATCACTAGTAACAGATTTACCTGTTGCATTTACATAACTACGAGGCATGACAGAATCAGGTGTATTTGCTTTTAAATACTGATACTGTTTAGCAGCAAAGGCAAAATTATCTTGTATGATTTTTGACATTGTATTTTTTGAGGAAGCAGTTTGCCCAAAGCTCATTTGAGCTAACACAAACAAAAGCACAAAACCAATTACATATTTTTTCATTTCACTATTTTTATAAGTACTTAAAGTTAATAATCTACGGCGTAATCTTTAGGAAATACTTCGCCATTCCAAGCTTTTTTTTGTGTCCAATTTGTAGGAGCTGCAGTCCAAAACTCATGAGTAGCTGGCAAACCCAGTGGCATAAATGCAAAGGATGCTAAATACATACTCCCGGTATTTGAATAATAATCTGCAATATTTGACTGATTCGCACCCACAAAACCAAGTGTTAATAGGCCATTTGCGTTAAACGTTTCATTGATAAATACCCGTTTAAATACTGCCGTTAAAGCAGGCCTCACCTGCGATGGCAATACACCTGCAGGTAAATTGTTTTCGAGCGCTAGCGTTGCGAGTGGCCAAAAAGCACCTACACGATAGGTAGAGGATCTGCCAAAAACAGGAAAAGTTCCTTCTGGCGAAATAAATCTTTCTTGAAAAGAAGCATACCGCTGCATGCGTTTATAAGCAAGATCCAATTCTGACTGAGGTCTTCTTGCTTTGGCAACATTGACACGAAGCACTTGCACGAGCATGGGTTGTATCACAAAGCCATTGTAATGATCAAAATGAAACTTAACACCATCGCTATACCAGCCATCACCTACATACCATCCTATAATTTTATCAATTCCAGTATCTATACGAGCGCCATCAAAAGGCGCATCAATACTTAATAAAAATGTTTCAATAATAGCTGCAAATAAAACCCAGTTATTATTAGGAGGTTTTATGGCTCTTAGTTTTGTAAATTCTGTAATAAAACGTTCTTTGGTTTGACTACTTAATGGTTCCCAAAGTGCAGTTGGTGCCAATAATAAGGCATGTGCCAAAAATGCAGCGTCTACTAAAGGTTGTGATACTTTTGGAGAGCCCCAATATAAATAATCTGGACTTGCAGGATCTACGGCATTTGTTAAAGATGCCTGTATTTGACCCCGCATTTTAAGTCTAATACGTCCTTCTTCCGAGTCGTCGTCCGGCAAACTAACAAATGGCGCTAGTCCAACAATTAAACGGCCTATGGCTTCCATATACGCCACTTCTTTATTGCGGCTATCCCAAGCAGGACTGTAATCCATGGGCATGTTTTTTCTAAGCTCGCCTTTACTCATATTAGACAAAATAGGAGACGCAATTTTGTCGAGTAACCGAACCCAATAGATACGATCTTTTAATCCGTTTGTAGCCGTAATGCTATCGGTTACTGGTTGATCCAACACGCTTGCACTACTTATAGCTGGCGCTAGTCCAACAAAACTTAAAATAGAGGAGAGTTGGATAAAATTTCTTCTTTTCATATGGTTACATTTTATAGAGAAGGCTATTTCAAAGCAATTGAAAAATGATGTTTCCCTATTTTTTTGAGATCTTTAGCTACTAAATTAATGCGATATAACTGCTTCCCCCAAATACCGCTGATTCTATCGTCATCTAAAATTTTATCTTCAATATTTACATCAAATAACTTGGCGTCATAATTAAATGCTGCAATGTCTTTACCATTATTTGCAAATATTAATTTGCCTGGCTTTTCAAGTACTGGTTTTAGATACACTAAAAAATGAATAACTAACTTTTCTTTTGACTCAAGTAGTTCATAATTTTCGGCAATATTCAAAGTGTTGCTCACTGTATCAAAATCAAATTTACGCTCATACCTTTTTACTGCAGCCTCATTTGGATAAGCTGCTGCGATGTCCATAGACAAAGAAACACCATTGGTATTCTGATCAAACTTTACATTCGATGCTTTATACTGAACACCTTCTTTTTGCATCACACCATTGATGGTTGGACAGTTATGCCACTGTGATTGCATATTCCAAAGCTCATAACGCCTACTACTAAATGTTTGAGCGGTATAACTACCCACACCCGCATCAACAAATACGGGAAGGCCGCGCGCATACACAATAAAATTACCGATATCGTTGTGGTTATGACTTTCTGCATTATGCCCACCTTGTACTGCCAAAAATAGACCGCTTGTATCCCCTGCTTTAGACCTTGCCGTTAGAACTTGCCTATCCGCAAACCAAGAAACCGCAGGAAGCGACGCTTTTGGTACGAGTGTTGTGAGCGAATCAAACACCACGCTGGTTTCTAAAAAATCTATGATGTTTGCATTGTCTAATTTTTGTTTTTGCAAACCAAACAAATAAGTCCCGAAAGATTTTAGTGGCGCGTCTTCAAATATAGAACCATATGAATACACGCTTTCTGGATCCGGAATTGATTTTGAAAAAGCGTCTGCAAAATTTACAAAATTATTTTCTCCAATATGCACTTTAGTAATATAGTTGCCCATATTGTAAATTAACTTTTGCGCATTCCATTGAATGGGGCTAGATGTTAATCCGTTTAAAACATGAATAAACCTAATTAATTTACCACCCGCTTCGCTCCAATAAGATGGGCCTTCATCGCAACCACCATCATCAGGATATTGATTTACAAATATGTCCGTACTTTTTACCGTTTTTGTAATAATGAGTCCTACACTATCTGCGCCAAGGCTACTATAAAGCGCAGTCATAAGCACATTGGTGTTAACCCAAGGGTTCCAATTGTTAACTGCCTGCCCTGTAAAACCCATCCACCAAAAATCGTTGCGCGATAAATAAGGTTGAAATATTCTTTTATTTAGTTCTGCAAAAACGCGTTTGCCAATACCTCTAGAATAATTGTCTAGCTCTTCACTTAGCATAAACTGTATCATGGATAACTGAGAAGCGGCAGTACCACTTCCTAAATCAATAACTACTTCATAGGGGTCAGGTAGTCCCGTTTTTTCTTTTTGAACCACAACATGTGCAGGAAGTACCCACGTACTTTGCTCGCAAAGTGTCCATATACCATTTGCAATTTGGGGAATATATTTTTTGTCTTTTGTAATGATCGCCGCAATGGCAAGTTCATTTAAAACTTTTCGACGCTCATTGTTTTTTCTTTCAAAATTGTAGCGATTGCCCGTAATCTTATAATCGAGGTATAAACTCGCAGGTATGGAAGGCCACTCATACTTTAACCCACGCTCTCCATCTTTTACCAGCCTTGCTTTAACCGAGTCTGGAAGTGCAGCTACTTTTTGCAAGTAGTGATTTTTTTGCTCCAAACGCCAAGCAGCAATCGTTGACAATTTACCTTGCAACTGGGTCTGTGTAAAAGCCTGGGACAAAATATTTCTTTGTGCAATAACAGATTTATAGAAGCCGCACACTGCAAAAAGACATAATAAAAAAACTATTTGTCTTTGTTTAAAAATACTTTTTATCATAAAAGGAAATTGTAGAAATAATGATTAGAGCAGGGTTGTGCCATCTCCAATTTGCATCACATATTTACCCATACTACGTCCAAACTGACGCTCATATAAAGCATTGATACGGCTATATACACTATCCACTTCAGTTGATTGCACCAGCGCAATTACACAACCTCCAAAACCACCACCCATCATTCTTGCACCAATAATTGCAGACTCAGGCTTACAATTTTCAACAATCATATCAAGCTCTGGGCAACTTACTTCATAGCGTTTACTAAGCCCGGTATGTGTCTCATACATTCTTGCACCAAATGCGTCTATTTCATTAGCAAGTAAATGATTGCATGCCGCTTCCATTCTTGCGATTTCTTCAATTACATATTTGCACCGGTCGTATACTTTGTCTGATATATTTGTAGCTACCGCATCCAACATAGATAGCGTAGCTTCTCTAAAGGATTCAACTTTACATTGCTGATGCAAAGCAGCCAATCCTGTTTCGCACTCTAGTCGGCGGGTGTTATATTCAGAAGATGCTAAAGAATGTTTTACAAATGTGTCAAAAAGTACAATGCTAACACCTTCTAGTTTAAAAGGAAAATAGGTATACGTTAAATTGGCACAATCTAATTTGATTACATGATCTGATTTACCAAACATGCTTGCAAACTGATCCATTACACCACAGTTAACCCCAACAAATTTATTTTCTGCGAGCTGAGCCGTTTTCACCATTGCTTCTTTGGTGATGTCTAAATTAAAAAGGGCTTTACACGCAAATACAGTTGCGCATTCTAGGGCAGCAGAAGAAGATACACCTGCACCAATCGGAATATTACCTGTAATGAGAATGTTAAATCCGCTAACAGTATAACCCCCTATTTGCAGCGCATCAACTATACCTAATACATAATTAGGCCATCCTAAACTTGACTGTTGTAAAGAATCTTTTAAATTTATTTGACAACTTTCATTGACATCTGAAGCATGCATATATATGCATTGGTCATTTCTTTCTGAAACGGCCACATACATGTATTTATCAATCGCTGCAGGAAGCACGAATCCATTATTATAGTCTACATGTTCCCCAATTAAATTAATACGTCCTGGAGACGATACAACATAAGTTGGTTCAACGCCAAACTGCGAGGTAAATAGTTTACTAACTTCCGCTTTGTTCATTAAATGTAGCGGTTAATTAAATTTTCAATAAACTCTTGTTTACCACTTATTGTAGCAGGCTCGCCTGCACTGATTGCAATATTTCTCAAATCTTCTAAACTAAGTTTACCTTGCTCAAAATCTTTTCCTTGACCAGCGTCATAACTTGCATAACGGTCTGCTCTTATTTTTTTATACTCAGACTGCTGCAAAATTGCATCTGCTGTAATAAGCGCTCGCGCAAAAACATCCATGCCACCAATATGCGCATAAAATAAATCTTGCGGATCGGTAGAGTTACGTCTAATTTTTGCATCAAAGTTTATTCCGCCTCCTTTAAAGCCTCCTGCTTCTAAAATAATTAATAACGCTTCTGTTAATTCATTGATATCAGATGGAAATTGATCGGTATCCCAACCATTTTGATAATCACCTCTATTGGCGTCCATACTACCTAATAATCCTGCATCTGCAGCAACCTGTAATTCATGCGTAAACGTATGTCCTGCAAGGGTTGCATGGTTTACTTCAATATTTAAACTAAAATCGTTTAATAAATCATGTTCACGTAAAAAACCAATAACGGTTTCACAATCATAATCGTATTGATGCTTAGATGGCTCACAAGGTTTTGGTTCGATAAAAAACTTTCCTGTAAAACCATTTTTTCTGCCATAATCTCTAGCTGCTTTTAAAAAGTTTGCTAGATGGTCTTTTTCACGCTTCATATTGGTGTTTAAAAGGCTCATATATCCTTCTCTTCCACCCCAAAAAACATAATTTTCTCCACCGAGTGCAATGGTTGCATCCAGTGCTGCCTTTACCTGTGCGCCAGCATGTGCAAGCACTGTAAAATCAGGATTGGTAGCAGCGCCATTCATATACTTTCTACTAGAAAATAAATTGGCAGTACCCCAAAGTAATTTTATACCGCTCGCTGCCTGCTTTTCTTTTAAATAAGCCGTGATAGCTTGTAAGCGTCTTTCATTTTCTTGAACATCATTTGTATATTCAACTGCATCTACGTCATGGAAACAATAATAAGGAACACCTAATTTTGTCATGAATTCAAATGCAGCGTCTGCTTTGTCTTTTGCTCTTTCGATAGGGTCAGATTTTGCATCCCATTCAAATAAATGCGTTGGTTCACCAAAAGGATCGGCACCAGAACCACAAAAGCTATGCCAATACGCACAAGCAAATCTAAAATGCTCCTTCATGGTTTTACCTGCTACCACCTGATTTTCGTTGTACCACCTAAATGCAAGTGGATTGTGCGAAGCAGTTCCTTCGTATTTTATTTTTTCAATCCCTATAAAAAATTCTTTAGCTCCAATTACTACTGACATACTTTATTTTTTTTAAGACTTTAAATTTATTGATTGTTTTTGATTTGCAGCGCTAATTGATCCTCCCAATTTGCATAAGCAGGTGCATACGCATTGTTCCCGGAAGGCTCAATTATTTGGAGTGGCTTGCTATTAACAAAAGCTTCCTCTATTGTAGCATAAACTTTGGCACCATAACCTGCTCCAATGGCTGCACCAGCACTTCCGTCTGTTTGAAAAAGCTCTACTGGTACTTGCAAAGTATTTACAAAAGCGTCTAGAAACACTTCGCTTAAAAACATATTGGCTTTGCCTGCTCTAATTACACTTGGCTGCACACCATTTTGCTGCAGCACTTTAAACCCATACTGCATGGCAAATACAACACCTTCTTGAACAGCACGGTATAAATGCGCAGCTCCATGTCTATTAAAATCGAGGCCCAATATATGAGCGCCTATATTTTTATTATGAAGCATTCTTTCAGATCCATTGCCAAATGGAAGCACTGACACTCCATCAGATCCAGGAGCAACAGTAGCTGCAAGTTCATTCATCTCATGGTAACTACTAGCACCTACTTTATTTTTTATCCAACTATTTGAAATGCCTGCACCATTGATGCATAATAACACACCAATGCTGTTTTGTTCAAGCGTATGATTAACGTGTGCAAATGAATTTACTCTAGAAGCAGTGTCGGATTGTAAGCTATCAGACACGGCATAAATAACCGCCGAAGTGCCTGCTGTTGCAGCAACTTCACCAGGGTTTAATACATTTAAGGAGAGTGCATTATTTTGTTGATCACCGGCCTTATACGTTACTGGAATCCCTTTTGGAAGTCCAATTTCTTGAGCAACATTTTCTGTCAAATATCCGTGCGTGTCAAATACATTTTTGATAACTGGAATATGCTGTGCATCAAGCCCATAATATTCCATGACAGCCGCAGCAACAGTTTTATTTTTAAAATCCCAAAACATACCTTCAGACAATGCTGCTATGGTAGTAGTAATTTCGCCAGTTAATTTCATCGAAATAAAATCACCGGGAAGCATCATTTTATGTATTTGAGCATAGCGTTCAGGTTCATTTTGTTTGACCCAAGCAAGTTTTGACGCCGTAAAATTTCCGGGTGTATTTAACAAATGACCGAGGCAATAATCAGACCCCAATTGTTCAAATGCTTTTTCACCTAACCCTACCGCTCTATTGTCACACCAAATAATGCTATCTCTAATTACGTTTTGATGGTTATCTACAAGTACCAGTCCATGCATCTGATACGCAATACCAATAGCACCAATATCTGATGACTTGAAAGAACCTGTGGCTTGTAATTTTAAAATGGCAGCCTTAACATCATTCCACCACTGATTGGGTGACTGCTCCGCCCAGCCAGGCTGATGAGAAATAATGGCAGCCTCGGTTTCGGGGTATTGCGCGGTTGCTAAAACACTACTATTACTAGCATCTATTACAGAAACTTTTATAGAAGAAGTGCCAAGATCTATTCCTAATAATAACATACAAAAAAGGAAGTATGGATGAACTAAAATTGAGTCCTTAATATTACTTAATTAGTGGCAAAAAATAGAAGAAATAGGAAAGATTATTGGTGGCCTCGTCAGGAATCGAACCTGAATCTGGAGCTTCGGAAACTCTTATACTATCCATTGTACTACGAGGCCAATTATAGGGTGGGTTGCAAAAATAATTGAATTGCAAATACGGGACCTATTAATTAAAGCCTTGCCGCCGCTTTACACCTAGTAAGGCATATAGTGCAGCTGGTAAAAATATGCGAGAAGGCACTGAAGCCATAATGTGTAAATCGTCGAGTAAAGAAGATTCGTTGTTTAAAAAACGGAAAACACGAGTAGGTGGGTTTTTAGAAAAGATAGCTGTAAAAATACTGGCGCCGTCTAATTTTTTATCCTGCAATACCCTTAGTAAAACAGCGTCGTATAACCCAAACTTTTTTTGTGAAAAACTCTGTGTCCTTAAGGGATTTTTACTCGCCACTATATCAGCTACTATCGCTTTTGTTTTTTCTTGAATAAAATGAAAAGCATAACCACTACTTCCTTTTACCTGACCACCCGCAACACCCATGTTAATGACATTCCCAGCACCACCAGAAAAAGAAAAATTAGTCATCGGTATTTGACCAAACTCTTGATGCGTAATGGTGTATTGTATATGACCATATGTTTTTTGAATATAAGCTGTAATTGCTTCTGTGTAAGCTTTGTCTGCTAACAAGTTTTCGGTAAACAAAGTATATTCTACAAGTGCTGTTGTTGTTGATGTTGGCATCACATACATAAACGTTGTGCCGCTTGATTGATCAACCGTAAAGTCCATGAGCGTTGCAACCGCATCATTAAAAACAGGCGCTTCGGTTTTAATTTCAAACCCTTTAAAATGCTGCCATAAAAAATAATCGGATGCTTTATGTGCTAGCACATTTGCCGGTTCAAATAAAATACTATTAAAAACTTTGGTAGCGGTAAGTGTTTGATTTTCGAGTTCAACCCTAGCACTGTCTTGTGTAGATTGAACCGATAAAACCCGCTCTGTACAAAAAGAAATATTAGTTTTTTGCGCAGCTTTTTCTAATACACAGTTGTACAAATCTATTCCACGAATCATTTTATATGCATAGGGCGTCAAGTCCATTTTGCTTGTATATGCTGGGGAAATAAATGAAACATGGTTCCACTTTTTACATACAATAGACTCAAAAATATCGGATTCTTTTTCCCAAAAACACCAAGTACGGTCATTGGTATTTTTTTTTGCTGCATCAATCACTAATATTTGCGCCGCATCAAAATAAGGATGATCCATCATGCGCATAAGAAGGCTTAGCCCTGCTAGGCCCGCACCCGTTATAATATAATCGTAATGAGATTTCAATAAAAGCCTTATGCTTGATTTTGAAGAGCTTCGTCTTTGCGCACTTTATCCCAGTATTTTTTTGCCACAAGCAGCATGCCAAAACTTTCGCCATCTTCTTTACCTAAATGCTTATGGTGCATTTTGTGCGCCCATCTAATGGCTTTAATATATTTATTATTAGACCTTGTAAATAATTTAAAACGCTGGTGAATAATAATTTCATGTACTAAAAAATAAGCAAAACCATACATGGCGATGCCGGCACCAATACCCACCGACCAGTAATTTTGAGCCATACTACCTAGCATAATACAAAGCCAACTTGGGATGGCAAAAATCAAAAAGAAGGCATCATTTTTTTCAAAGAAGCCATCACTTTTCTGGTGGTGATCTTCATGTAAATACCATAAAAAACCATGCATCACATATTTATGGGTAGCCCAGGTAATGGGTTCCATTAACAAAAAAACGCCAATAGCAACAAGTGTATAGATCATGGTAAATAATTTCTAAGTGTTAAAAAAAACAGCACTTGAATACATAACAAATGTAGTGCAAAAGGGTTGGGTTTAGGCTGCTCCCATTTTCTAAAAAAAACAAGTAACCCTGCGCTCACAAAAAACCAACATAGATAATTATACATTGGAATATCGCCAGTTATCCAGGTCCAAAAACCAAGCTTAATAGCAACGGGCTCAATAAGTATGTCAAACAAAACAGCAATAAATGCCGCATCAAATACAAATGCAATGTTTTCTATGCGTTTTGGAACACCCTCTCCTTCCTTCAAAAAACGGTGTTGTAACCAGCGGTGCAACATAGACATCACAGAACCCGAACAAAAAACTACCACAAACCAGTTCATGCCAATTGTGAAAGGGACGTTCATAAGCCCAGGGCCCAATACTTTTCCATAATAATAAGACCCAAACAATAAACCAGTATGCACACCAATAATTTCGGAAAGCATGCCTACAACAAATGCAGTTATAAAAAAATACCAAAACTTAACAGATAAATTGGGCTGGTTCCAAAGGAGCAGCACAAACATGATGCAAAGGTTAAGCGGAGTATTAGCTACAAACCAATCAGCATGATCCGATATTAAAATACCAAGCATACCACTCACATGAAAAAGTAGTGCTATAAAAACAGAAATTGTAAGTTTATGTTGATTCATAAAAAGCCTCATATCACCCTTTCTTTTGCCACTAAATTACTCATTATTTCAGCACTTTTTAAACAGAGTGGAATACCGCCACCCGGATGAACGCTTCCCCCAACAAAATACAATCCCTTATACTGTTTGCTAAAATTAGGATGACGTAAAAATGCTGCCATGGGCGCATTGGAACTAGTTCCATATAACGACCCTTGATAAGAGTCCGTTTTTGCTTCTATCAACAAAGGATCCAATATTTTTTCTGTTTCGATTAAAGGCTCAATAGGCTCACCCAACATACGGCCTAATTTTTCAAGTACTGCTTTTTTTACATTAGCCGTAATAGCTGCCCAATCTTGTCCGGTATTTGCAGGCACATTCACCATCACAAACCAGTTTTGTTTACCCGCGGGTGCCTGAATACCAGGCTCACATACCGATGTAATATTAATGTACACGGTAGGGTCTGTGTAAGGAATTTTTATGTCAAACAAATGCGCAAATTCTGCTTCATAATTTTCAGTAAAAAAGATATTGTGCAAACTAAGCTGTGGAAATTCTTTTTTAATACCCCAATAAAAAATTAGGGCACTACTGCTGCGCTCCTGCTTTAAAATGTGTTGCGCCTTAGACGGCTCGCCTAATAAATTCAGATACGTAAAATAAACATCTGCATTACTTATAACAACATCTGCGGCAACTGCTGCATCATTCACCACCACACCTGCAACTTTATTATTTGCAGTTGTAATTTTTTGAACCGGACTATTATAATAAAACTGAACGCCATGTTTTTTAGCTACTGCTACTAGTGTATTGGTAATTGAAATCATGCCGCCCTCCGGATAAAAACTTCCTTCATTGTGCTCTAAATGCGCAATGAGTGTGAGCATACTTGGCGCCACGTATGGGTTGCTACCATTGTATGTTGCATATCTATTAAAAAGTTGCACTAGTTTTTTAGAAGCAAAAGCCTTTTCGTTGTGCTTATGCATCGATCTTGTTACATAAGCCAGTTTAAATGCGCGTAGCGCTGACAAAAGCGGAATCTTAAACAGCGTAGAAAATTTATGCAACGAATGGTCTAAAAAAACTTGACCAATACGGGTATATAATTTTTCGGAGGCTACTAAATAATTTTTGATACTGCTTACTGGCTCTCCCGTTTTTTTATGCGCCTCCAAAGCAAATAAATCCGGATCTGCGGAAGCCAAAATACTAGTTCCATCTTCATAAAAATAATGACAAGAAACCGGCATTTTTTGATACGTGAAATAATCGGAAAGATTTTCACCTACTAGTGCAAGTAGCGCTTCTAATTGATGTGGTTGCGTAAATAAACTAGGGCCTGTATCAAATTGATAACCTGCTTCAGAAAAATGACCGAGTTTGCCTCCTGGTTTATCTGATTTTTCGTACACATGCACTTCGTAACCCTGTGCTACCAACCTTATACTAGCAGCAAGTCCTGCAATGCCCGATCCAATAACCACTGCTTTTTTAGCCTGCATGAAATGTATTTTGAGTGGTAACCATCCAAGTTTTTAATTTTGGATAGGCAATATGAAACCATGCAGTAAAACGTTCTGGTGTTTTTTGTATTTGCTGCTCTAAATCTTGTGCGGGTATAAATGCATAAGCAGCAACTTCGTCCGTATTAAAATGTATAAGACCATCATAGATGCCGGTAAATACATGATCAAACTCATGTTCTGTTAAGCCGTTTTCAAAATCTGCTTTATAGGTAAAGTCAAACGCTTTTGTAAGTGCCGTATTAAATCCCATTTCTTCTTGTAATCTTCGGTGCGCTGCGTCTAAAACGGGCTCTCCTGGCCTTGGATGACTACAACATGTATTGGTCCATAAACCACCGCTATGGTATTTTGAAAACGCGCGTTGTTGCATTAAAACATCGCCATTTTTATTGAAAACAAAAACACTAAATGCCCTATGAAGTATAGCTTGTCTGTGCGCCTCCATTTTTTCCATGGTGCCCACGGGTTCATCTCTTTCGTTAACCAGCACTACTTCTTCTAACATAACGCTGGCTTTATAAAATATTGAGTTGACTTCTGATCCCCGCCTTTGCTAAAATAAATGCCTTGCCATAATCTGGAATACGCACCCGTGATTCTAAAATATGAGCAGGCTCGAGGCGTTGTATTTTTTTAAA
>Ga0222712_10005672_pt1 | contig 12531 bp, 9 predicted proteins | sample C33_657DmetaG_FD_165043 | JGI IMG/M metagenome (GOLD analysis project Ga0222712, IMG submission 165043) | Estuarine water microbial communities from San Francisco Bay, California, United States - C33_657D | ecosystem: Environmental > Aquatic > Marine > Unclassified | place: USA: California...
TTTCAATTGATCATGTTAGGTGGTATTATCTTGGTCTTCTGGTTTTTCATGATACGTCCACAAGCTAAAAAAGCAAAAGAGCAAAAGAAATTTATTGATACAATGCAAAAAGGTGATAAAGTAGTTACCATTGCTGGTATCCATGGCACGATCAATAAAGTAAATGAAGACAATACCATTCAATTGGAAGTGAGCCCAGGAAGTTATTTAAAGATCGAAAGATCTTCTATTAGCTTAGAATGGTCTCAAGCAATCAACAAATAATACAATTATTTAAATGATACAATCCGAAATTAGCCTCCAAATCATTGGAAACTGATTTCGGATTTTTTTTTGACTAGCATATGGCAGTAATGATTGGTTTAACAGGCGGGATTGGCTCAGGGAAATCGGTGGTCGCAAAAGTGTTTGCAACCCTTGGTATACCTGTGTTCAATGCCGATGATGAAGCCAAGCGTATCATGCAATCTAGCACTGAAATAAAAACTAAATTGATTGAACAATTTGGAACGGATATATACAATGCGCATGGATTGGATAAAGAAAAATTAGCTTCCATTGTTTTCAATGATTCCTTCCAACTTCAATTACTTAATGCCATTGTGCATCCAGTAACGATTCAGGCAGCAAAAGATTGGGCAGCAAAACAAACTAGTCCTTATGTGATTAAAGAAGCGGCATTGATTTTTGAATCGGGTGCGGCAGATGGATTATTCAAAGTTATTGGTGTGACAGCGCCAATATCGATTAAAATTCATAGAGTGATGCAAAGAGATGGCATCACTAAAGATCAAGTAGATGCACGTATGCGCAATCAAATTTCGGATACCATTAAAATGCGCTTGTGCGATTATGTGATTGAAAATAACAATCAACAAATGGTGATTCCGCAAGTCTTGGAAATAGACAAAGCGATTAGAGCGGCTTTATAATTTTATAACACCATCGTTTTAATCTTCCTTCAAAATCAAATGGGGTAGTGGCTTTAGTGATGTCTTTGATTTGTTCACTTTTTATTTGTTCGGCGTCGATGATGAACTGCGTAAAATTGGTACTAAAATATAAGATGCCTCCTGGCTTCATCGCTTTGAGCATATCATTGATCAATTCCACATGGTCTCTTTGAATATCTAAAATATCCTTCATTCTTTTACTGTTACTAAAGGTAGGAGGATCCATCACGACTAAATCATAAAAATTCACCGGCAATGTTTTTAAATATTGTTTGACATCTGCATGAATAAATTGATACGAAGAGGAAGGGGCTATTTGATTTATTTTAAAATTTTCTTCGCTCCAACTTAAATAAGTTTTAGATAAGTCTACGGATGTAACTGATTTAGCGCCTGCTTTTGCCGCATACACAGAAAAGGAACTGGTATATGAAAACAAATTTAAAAAATGGGTATCCTTTGCTTCTGCTTGAACCATTTGCCTGGTGACACGGTGGTCTAAAAATAAGCCGGTATCTAAGTAGTCGGTTAGGTTGACTAAAAATTGTAAACCGTTTTCACGAACGGTAATGATTTTAGATTCCGTCACAGCTTCTTTTTCATATTGTCCTTCACGATGTGACATACGCTTGCGCAATTTCACATACATTTTCTCAATTGGAACTCCTGTCATGTCGGCAATAATCTTTTTGGTTTCGTTAAACCAACTAGTATGTTCCTCGTCTGTTAATGTATGACGTCTGTTGTATTCCGCGATATAAATAAAGTCCTCGTAAAATTCGATACAAATTGGGAATTCTGGTAAGTCATGGTCATAGAGTCTCCAGCAAGTGACATTGAGTCGCTTAGCTTGTTTTAAACGATGCTTAAAATTTTTAAGCAATCGATTTTCAAACATTTGAAATTTTTCTGGCGTCATGAATTGCGGGCTTATTTTAAAGTAGCCAATGCTTCTCTAATTCTTGCCCAAGCTTTTTCGATATTCTCCATACTATTTGCAAATGAAAAACGAACACAATGAGGCTCGCCAAAAGCATCCCCCATGACAGAAGAGACATGCGCCGTATTTAATAAGAACATACTAAGGTCTGAGGCATTTTTAATTGTTTGTTGCCCATCTGATTTACCATAATAACTACTTACGTCTGGGAACACATAGAAAGCGCCTTCTGGTGCAAAACATTTAAATCCAGGTATTGCATTTACCAAGGCTAATGTGGTAGTTCGTCGACGGGTAAATTCTTCTGTCATTGCGATAGATGGCTTTAAGTCGCCCACCAATGCAGCTACTGCAGCTTTTTGAGTGATAGAACTAGTACCAGAAGTAAATTGACCTTGTAATTTTTCCATCGCTTTTGCTAAAGTGATATTAGATGCAGTATAACCTAAGCGCCAACCAGTCATAGCAAAACCTTTACTCAATCCATTGATCACAATCACTTGGTCTTTTATTTCACTGAACTGCGCAATGCTTTCGTGCTTACCAATAAAGTTGATGTATTCATAAATCTCATCCGATAAGATGGTGATATGAGGATATTTTTTAAACAAGTTCGCTAATGCTTCTAATTCTGCTTTGCTATAAACCGCTCCAGAAGGATTACAAGGAGAGGAGAACATGAATACTTTTGTCTTTGGTGTAATGGCTGCTTCTATTTGTGCAGGCGTTGCTTTGAATCCAGCTTCTACGGTGGTTCTAATTTCAACTACTTTACCACGTGCAATTTTTACTAACTCAGAATAAGTCACCCAATACGGCGTAGGGATGATTACTTCATCCTCTTCGTCAACTAAAGCCAATAATGCATTGGCTAAACTTTGCTTCGCACCAGTCGAAGTAATGATTTGCTCTGGGGTATAATCAAGATTGTTGTCTCTTTTTAATTTGGTACAAACGGCTTCTCTTAAATCCAAAAAACCTGCCACTGGGGTATAGTGACTCCAGTTATCATTAATTGCTTTAATGGCGGCATCTTTAATATGCTGTGGGGTATCAAAATCTGGTTCACCCAAGCTTAAGTCAATTACATCAACACCCTTTGCCCTTAATTCACGACCTAATTTGGCCATTTTTAAAGTTTCTGGTTCACTAAATCTGTTTAATAGAGAAGATAATTTCATACTGTATTATTTGTAATTCAAATTTCGCAAATAATTGCCAAACAGCCATCCTTTTTAGTTTTCATTTAGGATTAAATTTTGCCCCAATTGTGCATATCTACTGTAAACTCACTTAAATTTGTTTTACTTATGGAAAAGTTTATCTCGGTGTTCGATATGTTTAAAATTGGTGTAGGACCTTCTAGTTCTCATACCCTAGGACCTTGGTTGGCGGCAAAGCATGTGATGAAAAGGGTTAGTGATTTGTCGGCGATCAAAAATATCAACGCTTTGCATGTATACCTGTATGGTTCTTTGGCCAAAACAGGGAAGGGACATGGCACAGATACGGCTATTTTAATGGGCTTGCAAGGAGAAGATCCTGTTACAACGGATACCCGTTTGATTACTCAAAAAGTTCAAAGCATTAAGGATACGCAAAATATTTTATTGGATGGAGTGCATGCGATTCAATTTGACTACAATAATCATTTAGTTTTTTTAAAAGATAAAAGTTTGCCTTATCATCCCAATGCAATGCAATTTGTGGTTGAATTAAAGGATGCTGTAAAAACTTATACCTATTATTCGGTTGGGGGTGGTTTTATCGAAACGGAAGCTTCTGAAGATGGCTTAGAGCTGGGTCATTTAATTGAAGATAAAAAGGAAACCAATGTCGAAGTGCCATTTAATTTTTTTTCCACCAACGATTTAATTCATTGGTGTATTAAAACAGGCTTACCAATATCCGATATTGTTAGAGAAAACGAAAAGCAATTGCATACGGAGGAAGCTTTAGAAGAAGGCCTGGATAGATTATGGAAGACAATGTTGGATTGCATTTTTAAAGGCGTGCATGCAAATGGTGTTTTACCTGGTGGATTACAAGTGCACAGAAGGGCTGCGGATTTGAATGCTAAATTATTAAAGCAAGAAAATTATACAAACAATGAAGCTGCACAAACGATGGAGGCATGGATGCAACAAATCCAAAGTGGTGGCGGAGACTTTTCTTATATTTTAGATTGGGTTAGTTGTTTTGCATTGGCAGTGAACGAAGAGAATGCAAGTTTTGGAAGGGTAGTGACTGCACCTACGAATGGTGCTGCGGGGGTGATACCTGCTGTGTTGATGTATGCAATCAATTTTTGTAATAAAGGAAGTCAACAAGACATTCATAAATTTTTATTGACAGCAAATGCAATTGGCATTTTATTTAAAAACGGCGCGACCATTTCTGCAGCAATGGGTGGATGTCAAGCAGAGATTGGCGTTTCATCGGCAATGGCCGCAGCAGGTTTAACAGAATTATTAGGGGGCAATCAAAGACAAGTTTTAATGGCAGGTGAAATTGCCATGGAACATCATTTAGGTTTAACCTGTGATCCGGTGGGTGGATTGGTTCAGATTCCTTGTATTGAACGCAATACCATGGGTGCGATCAAAGCGATTACAGCAGCGCAATTAGCATTACAAAGTAAACCTGATTATGCCTTGGTAAGTTTAGATAAAGTGATTCACACCATGTGGCAGACCGCATTGGACATGAATGTAAAATACAAGGAGACCGCAGACGGTGGATTGGCTACTCAAATCCCAATTGGATTAGCAGAATGTTAAATACAGTTACACTTCGATAGCTGCTTCATCTACCAAACTGAAATCTTGGATCACATTGTATAAAGTGCCACGTTCAATTGGGGTTCTTTTTGCTTGTTTGATCAAACGAACCAATTCCAATGTAGTCATAGCAGGATTTTGTTCTTCACTACCAGCCATAGAGTAAATCTTTGTGGTATCGTCGATGGTACCATCAATATCATTCACACCATAACTTAATGTCAATTGTGCGACCTGTCTGCCTAACATTGGCCAGTAAGCTTTGATATGTGGGAAATTATCTAAGTATAATCTTGAGATCGCATACATTTTTAAATCTTCAAGCATGGTGGATTCTGGCACTTCATGCATTTCATTGTCCTTGTTTCTAAACTTAAGTGGAATGAATGTATTGAAACCTTTTGTTTGATCTTGCAATTTTCTTAAGCGTTCCATATGATCTACACGGTGTTCGTATTTTTCGATATGGCCATACAATAAAGTGGCATTGCTATGCATGCCAAGTTCATGCGCTGTTTTGTGTATTTCTAACCATCCATTGGCATCTACCTTATCATCACAAATAATCGTACGAACATCGGGATGAAAAATTTCGGCACCACCACCTGGCAATGAATCTAATCCTGCCTCGTGTGCTAAACGCATCCCTTCTTGAATTGAAACTTTTGCTTTACGGAACATATAATCTAGTTCTACCGGCGTAAATGCTTTGATATGTAATTCGGGACGATGTGCTTTTATGGCACGCATTAAGTCCAAGAAAAATGCTAAAGTTAATTTAGGGTGTACACCTCCAACAATATGTACTTCTGTTACTGGCTTACCATCATAAGAACGAACAATATCCATCATTTGGTCTATTGTTAATTCCCATCCTTCTTCTTTATGTGCATATAATTTTGAATAAGAACAAAACTTACAAGAGAAGACACAGACATTGGTTGGTTCTATATGAAAATTGCGATTGAAATAGGTAATATCTCCATGCAATTCATTTCTTTTCCAGTTGGCCAATGCACCAACATAAGGAAGGGATGATTTTTCAAACAAGGCAACACCATCATCAAAACTGATACGTTCGTTTTGAAGGATTTTTTGACCGATAATTTTTAATATTGGATCAGCTTGCGCAGCTACCAGAACTTGAATTTGTGCCTTGTTCATAAACTATGAAATTAGGCCACAAAGTTAGTCAATAAGCACTTGAATACCATCTTATGTTTAAAGTCTTTCCTTTAAAATGAGTTAAGCTTTAACCTATCAAGATACCAGCTATACTTGCAGATAAATAGGATGCTAAAGTTCCTGCTAAAAGTGCTTTAAGGCCTAATTCGGCAAGGTCTTTACGGCGAGATGGAGCGAGTTCTCCAATACCACCAATTAACATACCAACACTACTAAAATTGGCAAAACCACAAATAGCGATACTCACAATCAATAAACCTTTTTCGGTGACAATTGGAATGACTTTGCTGGTTAAACTTTTAAACGCAACAAATTCATTGATGGTTAATTTTTGACCAAGTAATGTTGCCGCATTTTGTATATCGACAGTAGGGATGCCCATGGCCCAAGCCATAGGATAAAATAATTTGCTAAAAATATAGTTTAAGCTTAAATCTAAATTGGCACTAAAAAGATGCCCAATTTTTAATAAGCTCCAGTCTACTAGAGCGATTAAAGCAATAAAACCAATCAACATTGCAATCACATTCATCGCAATCTTAAAACCATCTCCTGCACCGTGTGTGATAGCGTCGATGGTATTGCTATACTGACTCTTTACTTCTAATGTTACTTTACCCATTGTTTGAGAAACTTCAGTTTCAGGGAATAATATTTTTGCAACGACTAATGCACCAGGTGCAGCCATCAAACTTGCTGTAATTAATTTTGGCGCTAAATCCATACCAGCTTGCGCACCCATATTGGCATATACCACCAATATACCACCAGCTATACAAGCCAAGCTTCCACTCATGCTCGCTAAGATTTCACTTTTTGTCATAGTAGGTAAATACGGGCGAATCATCACCTGTGCTTCAACTTGTCCAACAAATGCACTTGCCACATTACTCAATGCTTCTGCGCCACTTACACGCATAATAAAATTCATTGCTTTGGCAATCACCGATATAATGCGTTGCATGATACCAAAATGATATAATAAAGCAACTAAGACACATACTAATATAATGGTTGCAGTGACGTTAAATGCAAAGACAAAACCACCATTGGTAAAATCGGTTGCGCCGGCAGGACCCATTGCGGCAACACCTCCGTATACAAATGCCGCACCTTGACGCGCAAATTCTTCGATCTTACCCATGCCTTTTCCTAAAATCTGAAAGAATCTTGTAATGGCAGGTATTTTTAAGATCAAAATACCAATGGTTAACTGAAGGGCTAAGCCACTAAGTACTAAACGGTAGTTAATTCTTTTTTTATTATTAGAAAACAAAAAAGCAATCATTAAAATCAATACTATGCCTATCAAGCCTTGGAATCTTGCCATGGTTTATATTTAGAGCAGAAAGGTAATTAATTTATTGTTATTTTTTGACTGCAGGACATAAAAAATCCCACTCAGTTGAATGAGCAGGACTTCTTATAATTTGTTATTTCAATTACATGTGAGACTGGATCTTCTTGTCTAAAACAGCCTTTGGCACTGCGCCAATTTGCTTGTCTACCACTTGACCACCTTTCACAAAAAGGATTGCAGGTATTGAAGTGATACCAAAATTAGTGCTCAAAGTAGGATTTACATCCACATTCACTTTGCCAATATTCACTTTTCCTTCATACTGAACTGCTAATTCTTCGATCACTGGTCCAATAGCACGACATGGTCCACACCATTCTGCCCAAAAATCGATTACACTTAGTTTGTCACTTTCAATCACTGTTTGTTGAAAGTTCGCGTCTGTAAATTCTAATGCCATAATTGTATATTTATATTTTTCTTATTCTTAATAATTGTAGTACAAAATTAGCTCCAAACTTTAATATCTGCCATCTTGACTTTTCCACTTAAAAATCCGTCATTGGGGACAATTAGTTGGCTAGTTTCACTTGAACGTTTAATTCTGGGTTTAGTTCTAAGAATTGTACAAATTCGTCATTGATCAAAAAGCCTTTGTCTATGGTTAACAAACTTGCTGTTAGTTGTTCCCTTGGTTCTACAAATGTGATTTTTAACGAAGTTCTCCCTGGGTTTGCTTTGATATTCTTTTCAAAAAAATCAATCATATCGGCTCTCAGATTTGCTGGATGTAAACTCAGTTCCACCGTTCGGGTTTGCATTTGCTTCACCGTTTCTAATAGAGACATATTCTGTAATTTAAATTCAAAATTATTAGGTTGGTTGAATCTGTTTCTGAACGAACCATTGATACATACTTTTTGTCCCACTTCTAAATAATTTTGAAACTTCACATAATCCTCGCTCCATAAGATAAAGTCTGTTTTGCCTGTAAAGTCTTCAATCGCAAATGATCCAAAGTTTTTTCCTGTTTTGGTGATCCTATGTTGCACATCTGTTATCAGTCCTGCTAGTTTAAAGTTTTTTCCTAAGTTGTTGGGGAAATTAATTAGGTTGTCTTTTACCTCGTTGTATTCGTTGATTGGGGTGAAAGCATAATGCTTCAATTCAAAATTAAAATGATCCAATGGATGTCCACTCATGAACATGCCCGTGATATCTTTTTCGTGGTCTAGTTTCTCGGTCAAAGTCCATTCTTCACAGAGTGCTAATTTTGGGATAGGCACTTGCATGGCAGATGGCAGATCACCAAATAGGGTATTGGTAGAACCAGTTGTCATAGATTGAATGGCCTGTGCGTAGGCAATTAATTTTTCCATACCATTCGTGCGGTCTCCATCACCTGTATTAAAATATTGTGCACGGTGGTATTCAGGGAAACAATCAAATGTACCTGAGTAGGCTAAACTTTCTAAAGATTTTTTATTCACCGCTCTTGACAACACTCGTTTAATAAAATCAATCATGGTCTCAAAATGTCCGCCTTTATTACGCTCTGTAATAATGGCTTCAATAGCTGCTTCACCAACGCCTTTCAATCCGCCTAATCCAAAACGTATTTCTCCATTTTTATTAACAGAAAAACCCTGTAAAGATTCGTTGATATTTGGACCCAATACTTTAATGCCCATACGTTTACACTCTTCCATAAAGAAGGTGATTTTATCGATACTACCTGCATGGTTTAAAACAGCAGACATATATTCTCCAGGATAATGTGCTTTTAGGTAGGTTGTTTGATACGCCACATAAGCATAACAAGTAGAATGCGATTTGTTGAATGCATATTGTGCAAATGCCTCCCAGTCGGTCCAAATCTTATCTAAAGCTTTTTCTGGATGGCCATTCTTCACGGCGCCTTCCACAAACTGCGCTTTCATTTTGTCCAATACCGATTTTTGTTTTTTACCCATTGCTTTACGCAGTACATCCGCATCTCCTTTAGTAAAACCAGCAATTTTTTGACTGAGTAACATCACTTGCTCTTGGTACACTGTAATCCCATAAGTATCCGCTAATATTTCCTCCATGATAGGCAAGTCATATTGTATGGTTTCACGACCATGTTTACGTTCTATGAAATTTGGTATATAAGCCATCGGACCTGGTCGGTACAAGGCGTTCATCGCAATTAAGTCGGCAAATTTATCGGGCTTTAATTCACGTAAATATTTTTGCATGCCCACACTCTCAAATTGGAAAGTGGCATTGGTTTCTCCTCTTTGGTATAAATGAAAAGTTTTTTCATCGTCTAATGGAATCGTATCCAAGTCGATAGTGATGCCATGGTTTTGTTTGATTAACTGCAAAGCAGTTTTTAAAATAGAAAGGGTTTTTAAACCCAAGAAGTCCATTTTAATAACACCTGCTTCTTCAATCACAGAGCCTTCAATTTGCGTCACCCACAAATTTGAATCTTTTGCAGTGGCAACCGGCATGATCTCTGTTAAATCACTTGGTGCAATGATGATTCCCGCAGCGTGAATACCTGTGTTACGAATAGAACCCTCTAAACGTTCTGCTTCATGCAATACTGCGGCTCTTAAATCATTACCTGCATAAATTTCTCTAAGCTTTTTAATATTGTCTATATCATCGGACTGATAGCCTTCTTTTTCGGCTAAAGATTTTTCTCCTTCCTTAACAGTGATAGGGGCATGCAAACAACGATAGAGTTCGGTACCTGGTTTATCTGGAACAAGTTTTGCCAATAAGTTGGATTCGGATAAAGGAAGATCCATTACACGCGCTACGTCTTTGATACTGCTTTTAGCTGCCATTGTACCATACGTAATAATTTGTGCTACTTGTTCCTTGCCATATTTTTCTACCACATAATCAATCACTTTCTGACGGCCTTCATCATCAAAGTCCGTATCAATATCGGGCATGCTCTTACGATCTGGATTTAAAAAACGCTCAAATAGTAATTGATATTTAATTGGGTCGATATTGGTGATGCCAATACAATAGGCCACCACAGAGCCTGCTGCAGATCCACGACCAGGACCTACAAACACATCCATCTCACGACCTGCTTTTATAAAATCACTTACAATTAAGAAGTAACCTGCAAAGCCCATGGTTTGAATGGTGAATAATTCAAAATCAATTCTTTCCTGAATTTCTGCTGTAATCGTATCATATCTTTTATGCGCTCCTTCCCAAGTAATATGTTTTAAGTATTCCCACTGATTCATATTAGCATCCTTATGAATCTGAAAACTTTTTGGAATTGGGAAAGCAGGAAGGAGGATGTCTTTTTTTAAATTTAAGACTTCCACTTTATCTACAATGGCATTGGTATTATCAATTGATTCAGGGATATCACTAAACAACTCAATCATTTCCGATTGGGTCTTGAAATAAAATTTATTATTTGGAAACTTGAATCTTCTATTTTTGATTTGAAGCTCGTCGTTTACAAAATCTTCGAATCCAGGGGTGGATTGTTTTTCGCCTGTGTTAATACATAATAAAATATCATGCGCATTGGCATCATCTTCATTGATGTAATGACTATCGTTGGTGGCAATCACATTTACTTTATGTTTCTTTGAAAACTTGAGTAAGGTATTGTTGATGCGTTCTTGTTCTGGTATTTCATGTCTTTGTATTTCGATATAATAATCTTCTCCAAATAAATCCAACCACCATTTAAATTCTTTTTCTGCTGCTTCTTCACCATCTCTTAAAATAGCTTGAGGCACATGCGCACCGATACAACAAGTGGTGGCGATAATTCCTTCATGGTATTTTTCGATCAATTCTTTATCGATTCTTGGGTACTTGCTATACATCCCTTCAATGTATCCTAATGAAGTTAGCTTTATCAAGTTTTGATATCCCACAGCATTCTTGGCCAATAAGACTTGGTGAAAACGATCGTCTTTATGTTCTTTGGTAAATTGTTTGACATGTCGGTCTTTCACCACATAAAATTCACAACCAACAATTGGTTTCACTGTTGGCGCTAAAACATCTTTTCCATTCGCATCCTTCCCAATGACTTTGGTATTTTTCCATGCCTGACTCACAAAATTAAATGCACCAAACATATTCCCGTGGTCGGTGATTGCCAATGCAGGCATTTCGTCCTTGATGGCTTTTTTATACAAACCATCAATAGAGGCAGCACCGTCTAATAGTGAATATTGGGTATGAACGTGTAAATGGGAAAACTTGGGCATTTGGGATTAGGGATAAGGCACAAATATCGTAAAAAAGCAGGGCTTATACGGGCTTAATTTTCCACAAAAAAGGGTTAAAATCTGCTGTTTTGAGGCTATTTTAAGGTTCTTGCCTTATCTTGCCGTTCATGCAAAAAGGGATGATTAGGATATTAGGGCTGGTGTGTATGATGGCAATTTTGTCAAGCTGCACCACTATGTCTAAGTTCAGTCAGTCTGTGAAAGCAAAAACGGCGCAGTTAAAAGCAAAGCCTAAAAGGAATTTACCAGCAGTTGTTGCAGTTCCTGAATCAAATGATGCATCAAATGAAGCCATTGAATTTTTAGACAATATTTCGGTAAAACCGGGCAGGGTGTATATGAAAAAAGCATCAGATGCCTTAGAAGCAGAACCAATATTGGTTCGTTCAGAAGCTTCAAATAAAATGCCAGATAACTTAACCGATGTAGAGAAAGCCAATTGGTTACAATTAAAATATTCTATTCAAATGGATATTGCAGTGGAGGAAATTAGCAATATTCCTTTATTGCAAAAAATTGACGAATGGTGGGGTACACCTTATGTGCTTGGTGGATCTAGTAAAAGAGGGGTGGACTGTTCTTATTTTACATTGGATGTGATGAATGCAATTTACAATACCAATTTAAAAAGAACTGCAGCAGAACAATATACACAAAGTGAAAAAATTGATTGGTCAGATTTAAAGGAAGGGGATTTGATTTTCTTTAAAACAGATGGCAGTCGTTCTATCTCTCACGTGGGTATTTATATGACCAATAATAAGTTTGCTCATGCATCCACCAGTCAAGGTGTTACAATTAGTGATTTGTCTGAACCTTATTGGCAAAAAAGGTTATACAGTTTGGGTAGAGTGCTTAAGAACTAATCGACTCCTTGTTTTTTTCAACTACTATTTTACCTCTGCTAATTTAATGTAGTATTGACTTTCGATTGTCTTTACAAAATCCTGTAAATTAAAATTAGGTTCTTTTATCAAGCGTTGCTGAGGCTGATAGTCCATTGGCATGAAACTATATTTTTTACCCAAATAACTAAAGTGAAGTGGTAAGTTAAAACCAGTCACACAGTTTTTATATTCGTAGGTAAATATTTTTTCTCTTT
>Ga0222712_10005675_pt1 | contig 12524 bp, 9 predicted proteins | sample C33_657DmetaG_FD_165043 | JGI IMG/M metagenome (GOLD analysis project Ga0222712, IMG submission 165043) | Estuarine water microbial communities from San Francisco Bay, California, United States - C33_657D | ecosystem: Environmental > Aquatic > Marine > Unclassified | place: USA: California...
CACCTCGAAGGGCGCCAGGGTCACAAGCACCGCGATGCTGTTGGGCAGGATGTGTTGCCAAAGAATGCGCCAAGGCCCGGCGCCCAGCAGGCGCGCTGAGGCCACATAATCGCGGGCCTTCTCGCGCAGCACGGCGGTGCGGATGTACGCGGTGGTGCCCATCCAGCCAAAGAGGGCAATGATGCCCACCAAGACCAGCAGGCTCGGGCTGATCACCGAGCTGACAATCATCACGATGAACAGAAAGGGCAGCACCGACCAGGTCTCCAGCAGGCGCATGCCCAGCAAATCTGCCGCCCCGCCAAAATAACCCAACAGCCCGCCAACCGTGGTGCCCACCACAAAGACAAAACCCACAAACAGCAATGAGGCCACAATGGCCTGCTGCAGGCCGCCGAACAAAATCGCCAGCACATCGCCGCCAGAGGCCGTGGTGCCAAGATAATGACGCAGTTCCAGCGACGGCGACGCAGGCGGATAGATCAGGGTGAGCAGACCTTCTGAGGCCTGACCTGCAAGGGTCTTGGTGGCGCCAGCCTTGAACTCACGGCGGGAAACCTCGCGGCCTTGCTCATATTGGGCCTGCTCCACCCACTCGCCGGAAAGATCAAAGCCGCGCATCTCGCCGTGGCGCAGTCCGTCGCGGAAGCCCCATTCCTGCCGCTTCTTGTCAGGCTTGGAAGCAAAGACCGAGTAGGCCTGGCCATTGAAGGGCTTGCCTGTCTGCGGGTGCAGCCAGCGCCCCTGCTGCTCAGGGTCCTCGCGCAGCGGGACCACCACCTCAGGGGTGTCCAACTTGCTGTCATAGGGCACCAGCGGCAGAATCATCCAGTGCTCTGCCTTCTCCTTGAGCCAACGCTTTTGCAGCTGGCGATAGTCGGCCTCGCCCTCACCCTCCAAGCCGAAGCGACTGGCCGGCAGGCTGGCGGTGGCGAAGGGAAAGTACCACTGGCCCTCATAGCGCAGCACCAAGGGGCGTTTGCCCACCACCCAGGTGTCCAAGGCGGCCACCAGCGTCAGGGCCACCAAAATCCACAAGGACAGCAGCCCGCGTCGAATGCTGGTGAAGCGTTGAATCTGGCGTTGGGTCAACGGACTCAGCCCCCAAGTCGAGGCACCCTTGCCCAAGCCCAGACGCGAGGCCAGCAGCAGCAACAGACCCAGCAGGACCCAACCGACCTTGTCACCAAAATGAAAGGGCAATCCCAAGGGCGGAAGCCGCAGGTCCGCGAGATGCGCCAGGGCGCTGAACAGCGCGTAGGCGGCAAGGGCAATGGCGGTTTGACGCGGGCTCATGGGGTTTAATCGAAGCGCACGCGAGGGTCCACCGCAGCGACAAAGAAATCCGAGAGCAGGTTGCCCAACATGAGCAAGACCACCTCGATGACCAGAATGCCCATCACCAGCGGATAATCGCGATCCACCACGCTGTAGTAATGCAGCAGGCCAAAGCCATTGATTTCAAAAATCATCTCCACCAGCATGGAGCCGGCCACAAAGACCGAGAGCACATGGCCCAGAGTGGTGGCCACGGGGATCAGGGAGTTGCGCAGCGCATGGTAAAACACCGCCCGTCCAAAGGTGGAGCCCTTGGCCACTGCGGTGCGCACAAAGTCCGCGGCCAGGTTGTCCATCAGGTTGTTCTTCACCATCAGAGTCAGGAAGGCAAAGCTGCCCACCAAGTGGCAGATCATGGGCAGGGCGGCGTGGTGCAGCAGATCGCCGATTTTCCCAACCAACCCCAATTGCCCAAACTGCTCGCCCACAAACCCGCCCATGGGAAACCAACCCCAACGCCCCGCCGGGTAAACCACCAGCACACTGGCCAGCACAAAGCCGGGGATGGCATAGCCCACAAAAATGAGCACGGAGCTGAGGTTGTCCACGGCCCGCCGATGGCGGATGGCCTTGAGAACCCCAAGGGGTATGCAGACCAGGTAAGTGACCAGAAAGCTGAAGATGCCGTAAAACAGGGAGATGGGCATGCGCTCCACAATCATGCCCCAGACCGGCTCATTGTAGCGGGTGGAGACCCCCAGATTGCCCTGCAGCAAGCCATCGTGGCGTTGGCGAAAGACCTGCACCCGTCTCTTCTCTGGCTCCGCCCTTGTGCTCCAGGCGCTGAGATCCTGACTGGCGCCAGGCGGGTTGCGCAATTCGCCCTGCAGGGTCAGCTCGGCTTGGATCTCGAGATAGGCGTTGTTGGGGGTCCATTGCTCCTGCGGGAGCAATTCGCGCAGCGTGATGGGCTGGGTCTTATCGGCAGCCTCCTTGTCGGCCCACTTGACGAACTGCTTGTCCACTTCCTTGGGCAGCAGCCCCAGCCAAGCCAAGTAGGCCGGCAGGAAGGGACGATCGAAGCCGTAATAAGCGGCCAGTTGTTCTTTCTGCTCCTCGCTCAGCGAGGCGCCTGCGTCCTTCATGGCCCCCTCACCAGGGCGCTTGGACGCGGCCTGAATCGCAGCCTCAAGCGGACCTCCCGGCGTGATGCGCGTGATCAAAAACACCACCAAGGTGGCGCCCAGCAAGGTGGGCACCATGAGCAAAAGGCGGCGAAGGAAGTAAACAGACATGGGAACGGACCAAATGCAGCTCCAAGGCTGGGTGAAAGCATACGCTTGCACAAGCCCTCACCTTCGCATTTTTGATCCGTGAGGCCCCCCAAGGTCCGCCTTTCCCCGAACTGGAAAGGAGATGGCCTGGACCGCTGCAGATCGCGTCTGGCGCCATTGCAACGCCGGCCAGCCCAGCGACTGAGGGCTGTCCTTGGCTGGATCCAGTGGGCCAACCAGTGCACTGCCTTCAGACTACACCAGGCCTCTCTTACCGAGTCGTAAAGGTCACCGCGCTCTTGGAGTTGCGCACGGCCTCGTAGCGGTAACCGTACAACCCGATATTGTTGACGGTGAAGGTGACTGCAGAGCGCGAGCGTATGCTGATCGGAGGTGTGAGGAACCCAATCCTGCCGCGCGCGGTCGTGAATCCCGAAACGGTTCCTGAGACTCCTCCAGACCATTGTCCAATGACCCTTGCATTGCTGAGCGGCAGCGAGTCTTGATCTGAGACGCCCAGCCACACTACCAACTGATAGGAGGTTTTGCTCTGCGCATAAATGCCAATTCTTGCGTCGCTGATTGCCGAAGTCTTCTCTCTGCCGATACTGACCAAGACCTGTGCGGGAATGGAGGACAAACCAGTATCGTCAGTCACTACCAAGCTGCAGCGGTAAAGCCCGTTCTGATCGTAGGCGTGGGTGGGGGTGGCCTCTGTAGAGACGCTTCCATCTCCGAAGTCCCACCGGTAACTGGCGATGCTGCCGTCGCTGTCTGAACTTCCGCTGCCAGAAAAACTGACGGAAACCGGGGCATCACCCGCCTGGAAGGGTGTGACATCAATGGCAGCAACAGGCCTCGCACCGCTGACAGCAACCACGGTGCCATCGAGCCGATAGTATCCGATGGAGCCGTAGGAACCATAGCCGCTGCCCCATCCACCACTCTGGCCACTGGATTGAACGACAAGGTAGTAGGTTCCAGATTCGAGGTATTGACTGATTGTAGCAGACATTGAATCCGTCGGGCTATCAGTTGCCACCCGAACTCCCTGGGCGTTGAGGAGAGAAAGTGAAAGATTGAGATTCGGCGCAAGGCTGTCAGGGCTGACGGAAAAACTCGCGTCCCCTTCTGAAGCCGTGAACACATAAATGTCGGCATCAGAGGACTTCTCAATCACGGACTCAGTGGTAAAAGTGCCGCCAGCGGTGCTGAGCACGACTGCGTTCCCAAGGGTGTCATCCACGGCGTTGTCCTGGCGATAACCAACCATCTTGGAAATAATGTCGAGATCGTCTTCGGTGTTGTTGGCACCTGGGTATTCCCCCTTGCTCCACTGAACAATCTCTTTGTAATAGCCCACCCCCATGATAGGGGCCCAAATCCCTGGCCGATCTCGGTTTTGATCGTAGTACTCCGATCCTGATGTGGTGCCATCGTGACTTAGGCCCATGGAGTGCCCAACCTCGTGGCTCACGGCTTCAGCCACGCTTTTGACACTCCCATTGAGGGTCCCTGAGAACACAAAAACGGGCGTGTCCGTGGAGAAGTTGAAGCTTCTGAGGTAGGCGACACCTCCGGCACTTCTTCCCAGCCAATCTTTGAAGGTTCCACCAATGCAAACGCGAATGCCGTAGGAGCCATCCACTTCAGAGACCTTCCGCAGGCCATCGACGCCAGGGTCTCGGGTGGTCACCGTGACATCGAAGGGCTTAAAGTCCTCTGAGACACGCTTCCAAATGTCGTAGATGTTGCTCAACTCCGCACTGCTGAAGGAGACGGAGACGGCACTGTCCGTGCTGTACGGGGGCGTGGTGATCGCCCCGCCATCGGCGTATGCGGTATTCCACGAGGTGGCCGTGGTGGTATGACCGTCGAAGTCAAGAAAGATGACCTTGTTGCAGCGGGGCTTGCTGTTGAGATCGAAGACATCTTCACGGGTGAGCGTGAAGGTGGGTGGCTGCTGTGCCGATGCCTCATCCGCCGCCTGCTGCGACCTCGCCAAAAGCAGCGGGGGCGGTGCAGGGCAAATGTGATGCAGAGCGCCGAGGGCATCGGCATAAAGATGGCGATCACGCAGGCACAACTCTTGGAGAGCCTGCACGGTGAGTTGGTGCTCAGCGGCAACTGCCTGGAGCCGATTGCCCAGGAATTGTGGGATTGCTGAGCCTTGGGCAAATCGCGGCTTGCCTAAGCCGGCAGAGAGGTTGCTTCGATTCGGCGTCAGCGAGAGATTTGAGGCCTGAGCCGAGGATCTAAGGCCAAGACCAAACAGGAAGATGACAAAAAGAAGGGCTTTCATGGCAGTTTTTTTGCTAGGTCGGGATTAACCTCAAGCGAATAATATGCCCCCTGATTTTTTCCTCTTCAACACTCAATCTGCACAGAATGAAGGGAATCGTTGCAACATTGAGAATGGAACCGCGCTGCCTGGGAGCCAAGGCACTTCCCTGAGGCCTGCCCTCACCCCCTTCTCGCCTCCTGCACCACTGCCGGCTTACCGGCCACTCCCGCGACATCAGCCGTCCAGGCTTTCACCGCGTCGCCTCAGGGCGCGGTTTTTCATGCGGATGTTGAGGGCTTCAACAAACACCGAGAAGGCCATGGCGAAATACACGAAGTGCTTCTCGAAGTGAACCTTGAAACCCTCGGCAATCAGGGTGGTGCCGATGAGCAGGAGGAAGGACAGAGCCAACACCTTGACGGTTGGATGTCGGCTGATGAAATCACTCACCGAGCCGGCAAACACCATCATGAAGCCAACGGCGAGCATCACCGCAATGATCATGATCATCACCTGATCCACCATGCCGACGGCCGTGATCACCGAGTCCAGAGAGAAGACAATGTCCAGAATGGCGATTTGAAGCAAAATCATGCCCAGCCGATTGGCGCCTGGAGCCGCGCCTGAATCCTCCTCCAGCCCCTCGACCTTGTGATGCAGTTCCTTGGTGCTTTTCCAAATCAGAAACAGGCCGCCGCCGATGAGGATGACATCCTTGCCGCTGAGCTCAAAACCCGCCAGATGCAGCCAGGGCTCCTTGAGCTGCATCACCCAACTGATGCTCAGCAGCAACAGGATGCGGGTAAGCATCGCAAATCCAAGGCCAAGCAGTCTGGCCCGCGGCCGCTGCTCCAGCGGCAAACGATCCACCAGAATCGAGATGAAGACGATGTTGTCGATGCCCAGCACAATCTCCATCACCGCCAGGGTCAACAGGGCCACCCAAGCCTCGGTGCTGCCCAACCAGGACCAATCCATCTGGGCCAGAAACAATGCTGCAGATCCAATCATGGCCTCAAGCTTGCAGCCTCCGGACCTGCCTTGCAAGTCCACGCCTCAGCCAGGCTCCGGGTCTGCCGACATCTCCAGCGCCGTAGGCCGTGGCAGAGGCTCAACCAGATTGCGGTTCCAGGGCCGCAGACGCTCGAAAATGCCTGGCGCAAGCTCGCGCGATCCTGCGTAAACACGCCGCGCCATTTCCAGCTTGGCGTCGAGATTGTCGATGTAATGCAGCGCCAGGGCCTCCGGGGTTTTGGGCAGGACCGGTGAGCCGTACTCATACTCACCATGATGGGAGGCAATGAGGTGGAGCAGATGCAGGCGCACCAACTCGCTGGAAGGTTCCATCTGATCCCACTCGGCGGCCGCAGGCTCGGCGCTGATCTCGCGCCAAAGCTTGTTCACCAGTTCCAGCCCCATGCTGATGTGCCCAAGCATTTCGCCGTGCAGGTGGTGCCCCATCACGAAACCCTCCTCCGGGTATTGGTTCTCCCAGAGCTTGCCGCAGTCGTGAAACAGCACGCCGCTGCAGAGCAGGTCGCGGTTGAGCCCTGGATACACGCCGCACAGCGCAGCGGCGCTGCGCATCATCTGCGCCACATGCTCCAACAGGCCCCCACGGCGGGCGTGATGATTCTCCCGTGCCGCCGCACAACGCATGAAGCGCTCGCCGTGCCGCTGCCAGAAAGCCTGACAAAGAGCGCGCAGACGCGGATCGGTCATGGCGGCAATGCAGGCCAACACCTCTGTTGCATCACGCTCGAGAAGTTCGCGGCGCTTGGGGTCACCAGCCAACAGATCGGCGCGCTCCTGCGCACTGAGTGCGCGCAGACGGGCCTGTTTGGGCTCAATGCCGTACTTGCCGGCATCCACCCACAGCGCCTGCACCTCGAGAAAGGCGCCGGCCTTCAGGCGGCGCGCCTCCGCAAAGGCGGGTTGATTGTCAAAAATACGCCACAACAGTTGATCGCTGCCATCGGTAAGCTTGGCCTCGAAATAAGGCGCACCTGCTGCGGTTTGCTTCTCCAACAGGGACTCAAGCTGCACCTGCACGGCCCAAGGCTGGGGAGTCGAGTTGGCCTGCGCACGCAACTGCGCAAGGCTGATGCGTTCGGCCTCAAGGAAATCCTCCTGCGTGCTCATGGATTGGCAAGTGCTCTGGGTGGACTGCAGGCGCGACCTGCCTGGGCAACATCAGCCGGCCGTTTTCTTGAAAGCACACTGTCCCGTGCGCTCCAGGGCCTCACAGCGCGCCTCAATGCGCATGGACTTGAGCTGGGGCTGAAAGCCAAGGCGCCTGGTGATGCAATCGTGCAGCAGCGCCGCGTTGTCGTCCTCGAACTCGACCACGCGGTCGCAGTCCAGGCAGATCAGATGATTGTGCTGCGGCTTGTCGAGAAAATTGGGGTCGTAGTAGGTCTGATCGCGCCCCAGATCCACCTCACGCAGAAGGCCGCACTCCACCAACAATTGAAGGGTGCGGTAAATGGTGGCGCGTGAGATGCTGCCATCCAGCCTGCGGGTCTTTTCCAGCAGTTCCTCGGCGTTGAAGTGGTCGTCGTTGGCAAACGCCGCCTCCACGATCACCTCACGCTGCTTGGTGCGCCGTAAACCGGCGCTGGCGAGGTGCGCCTCCAGGCGCTCTTTGATGCGGGAATCCATGACCGACCATGGCTTAACCAAAACCCGGCCAGCATGCAAGGCGGGAATCCGATCCCCGCAGGGCACCGTGCATCAGGCCAGTGGCCGATTGCCACCGCTTTGCTCGTCCTCACGGGCCAACTCCTCCGTGGTCTTCTCCCGCTCGGGCTCATCAGAGGTTGGCGTCGTGCTGGCCAGGGAATCCCCGCCATCCAACGGCACGCTGCCCGGGGCTTTCTCGACCTGGGGCGGCGGAGCCGAGGGTCTGGCCTTGGCGTACTCATCTTCCTGGTCCTCGCCGGTGCTATCCCCGTCGCTATACCAGGGCTGGTATTGGTCATTGTCCCATTCGTCCGGGGTCGCCGGAGCCGCAAGCTCCTGCTCGTCCTTCTCCAGTTGGGCGTAATAATCGGGGAAGGCCTCACGGTCCTTCTTCTCGATGAAATAGGCAAGGATCACGCAAACGGCGTAGAGGAAGTACAACGGACCGGACATCAACAGCAGGGTGACCACATCAGGCGTGGGCGTGATGATGGCGGCAAACAAGGTGATGGCCACCAGCGCATGGCGCCAAGTCTTGATCATCATCTTGAAACCCAGAATGCCCAACTTGACCAGGGCCATCACCACCACCGGCAATTCAAAGGCCACGCCAAAGACCAACACAAAGCGGGTGGCAAAGGTGATGTAACTCGACAAGGTCCAATCCTGCCTTGAGCCCACCGTGGCGGCGAACTTTGCAAAGAACTCCAGCGCCCTGGGCAGCACCTCATGGTAGGCGAAAAAACAGCCCCCGACAAACAGGCCGGTGCCAATCGCAATGGCGGGGAACAGCAGCTTCTTTTCATTGGGGCGCAGACCCGGCAGAATAAACTGCAGCAGAAAGATAAACAGCAGCGGAAAAGCAATGATCACCGCCGCAATCAGCGACACATTGACCGCCATCATGAATGGACCGGCCACATCGGTATTCTGCAACAGCAACTGCGCCGCAGCCTCGTCCTTGGCCAGGCCCGCAAGGATCAGCGGGTACTGGATCATGCGGAAGAGCTCCTTGTAAAAAACGAAGGTGACCAACAAGGACAGCAACAGGGTGGTCATCATGCGCACCAACATGGTGCGCAGATCCTCAAGATGATCCAAAAACGGCTTTTCCTCGTCCTTGGGATCGAGCTTGGCCGCGATCTTCTCGCGCGCCTTGAAAACCTTGTTGAGTACTCCCTGCCACATGATGCGATGACGATGCTGAAGAATTCCGGTCTGAGCTTACGAGAGGATCTGCTGCCAGCGCGCAAGTTCCGCAGCCACTCCCTGCGGTGAAGGCGCGCCCACGGCCTGCCTGGCCTTCAGGGCACGCTGCAGATTGAGAACCTCGCCGACCTCGGGGCCAAAGGCCTCGCTGAAGCCCCGCAGGGTGGACAAATCCACGGCGTTGAGGGCCTGACCCTGGCTGACGCAATGCGCCACCAGCTTGCCGATCACCTCGTGGGCCTGACGGAAGGGAACGCCGCGCAACACCAGATAGTCGGCCAGGTCCGTGGCCAGCAACATGGGATCTGCGGCGGCAGCGGCGGCCCGCGCGGCACAAAGCTCCATGCCAGCAATCATCTCAGCAACCACGGCCAAAGCCGCTTCAAGGCTGTCAATGCTGTCAAACAGCGGCTCCTTGTCCTCCTGCAGATCGCGATTGTAGGTCATCGGCAGGCCCTTGAGCAGAGTCAGCACCGACACCAGATTGCCGATCAACCTGCCGGACTTGCCTCGGGTCAGCTCCGCCACATCAGGGTTCTTTTTCTGCGGCATCAACGAGGAGCCGGTGGTGTGCGCATCGCTGAGAGTGACAAAACCAAACTCCGCACTGCACCACAGGATCACATCCTCGCTGAGACGCGAAAGGTGCACTCCGCAAAGAGAGATGACAAACAGCACCTCAGCCACAAAATCGCGGTCGCTCACCGCATCCATGCTGTTGTGGGTGATGTCGGCAAAGCCCAGGTCCGCGGCCACCGCCGCGCGATCCAGAACGATGGTGGAGCCTGCCAACGCCCCGCTGCCCAAAGGCATCACATTGAGACGCTGTGCAGCCTGGGCAAAGCGCTGGGCGTCGCGCTCCAGCATCTCCACATAGGCCAGCAGATGATGGGCAAAGAGCACCGGCTGACCGCGCTGCAGATGGGTGTAACCTGGGATCAGGGCCTCACCGGCGCGCTGCGCGGCCTCAACCAGGGCGCGTTGCAATTGCCTGGCGCCAGCGATCAGCCGCGCCACCGCCTCACGGGTGTAAAGGCGCACATCGGTGGCCACCTGATCGTTGCGACTGCGCGCCGTGTGCAGCTTGGCACCCACGGCGCCAATGCGGCGAGTCAGCTCGGACTCAATATTCATGTGCACATCCTCGAGACTGCGCTGCCACTCGAAGCGGCCTGCGGCAATGTCAGTGGCAATGGACTCAAGGCCCTGCTGAATCTGAGCCTGCTCTTCCGCGGTCAGGATGCCGGCGCGTTGAAGACCGCGCGAATGCGCGATGCTGCCGCGGATGTCCTGCTGATAAAGACGCCAGTCAAAGGACACGGACTGACCGTAGGCCTGAACCAGTTCGCTGGTGGGTTGAGTGAAGCGTCCTTTCCACATGATGAGGGCCGCCAATCTAGGCCCAGTTTGCCCCGAGGCAAGCCCGCCCTTCCCGCCGCTGCGCCCCCCTGAGCGCCCCTCAGGAGGGCAGCTGCCGATAAAGGCGAAATTGCAGCTCTCCACTCTGCGCCAACACTTCAGGCGGACCAAAGAGGTGCTCAAAGGGAGGAAAAAAGGCGTCGCCTGCCACCTCGCGGTCAATCCAGGTCAGGTACAACTCGCTGCACTGCGGCAACAGTTGCTCATAGACCTGGGCCCCTCCGATGACAAAGACCCTTGCCGCTCCCTCGCAGGCCTGCGGCAACTCGGCAACATCGCGGATGACCTTCAGTCCCGGAGCCCCCTGCCACTGTCGGCTCAGGACCAGGTTGAGTCGGCCCGGCAGAGGCCGGCCAATCGAGTCGTAGGTGCTGCGCCCCATCAGCACGGGATGCCCGAGGGTGGTGGCCTTGAAGAACTTTAAGTCCTCAGGGTAAGACCAAGGCAGCCGACCCTGCAGTCCAATGACGCGGTTGCGCGCCATGGCGGCGATGGCCACCAAGACAGGTGGCGTGACTTGCTGCGGATCCATGCTGGCCTGCTTAGCAGAAGTGCCGTGGCAATCAACCCCTCAATGCAGGCCCCAAGGCAACAGCAGGCCCGGGGGCTCAGCGCGGAGGCTCCACACAAAGCTGCACGATGGCCTCACGCACCCGCGCGGCCTGAGTGCCGCTCATCATCAGGTAGCGATGGCTACCCTGCCCTTTTTTGCCTGGCTTAAACCAAGTCGCGGCACTGTCCTCCACCACCACCTGCCCAGGTGGCGAGAGATTGAAGTAGCCGCGATCCGGCAACAGGGCGTAAAGCACGGCGGTCGGGTCCCAAGTGGGGCGATCATGCGGCGGCGGCTGGTAGAGCTTGTAGGCCTCAGGCAGCGGGTGATGCTCGAGGTAACTGAAATCGCGCTCGATCACCTGATGCGGGAATTTCGCCGCCATGCCAATCTCGTAGCCACTCCACACCACCGGGCTTGGCCAGAGCTTGGCAAGTTTTTGTGCTGCCGGCACATCCAGCTTCACATTGTATTCCAGGTGGCGATTGTCGCCCTCGACGGTCTGGAAGGCTCCGGCCATGAGGCAAAGCAGCTTCACCTTGCGACGCAGCAACTCCACATCGGCGGGCTGATCCAGCAGTCTGGCCAAATTGGTGAAGAAGCCCACCTGCACGATGACCACGCTGTGATCGGGTCGCGCCTTGAGCGTCTCACGGATGAGCGCCGTGGCCTCCTTGGCCTTGCTGCCGTCGTTGAGATCATGCGGATAACGCCACGCGCCCTTTTCATCGCGGGCCTCTGCCAGCAGATTGAATTTGCCGGCCTCGCGGGCCGCACCATTGCGCACCACGCCAACGGGGATGTCCGGCCGACCGTAGAAGGTGTTGACCGCATCCACAAAGGCCGCCGCCTGCGGGTGATCCTTGGTGAGGGTCACCGCCAGCAACTCGCAGGCGCCGCGCTTTTGAAGATTGTGAATCATCGCCAGGGCCATGAGATCATCCACATCATTGCCCATGTCCGTATCAAAGATCAGTGCCGTGGGCGCGGCTTGCAGGCTGGCGGCAAGGCCCAGAACCAGCAGGGCGGCGGTTGCGGAGATCAATTTCATCGCGGGGGTTGAGTGGTCAGGGTGATGATGGCTTCCAGTGCCCGCGCCTGTTGCTGCGGGTTGAGCGTGAGATAACGGTCGCGACCCCTGCCGCCTGTCGCCTTGGTGAAAAAGCTGCGGCCCTGCCCATCAAAACTCACGCTTCCTGCCGCCGAAAGACCAAAGTAGCCGCGTTGCGGCCACAGCGCGTAAAGCAGACTGCTGGGATCCCAACAGGGACGGTCGTGGCTTGGTCCACTGTGAGCCAGGTACGCCTCACGCAGCAGGCGCTGCCGCGGGTCATTCAGGTCCTCAAGAATGCTTTGGTGAGCAAAGGGCAGCGCGATGCCAATCTCAAATCCACTCCACACCACCGGCACCTCCGAGGGCCAATTGCGGGCCACGGATTGCATGGCCTGCAATCCATTGATGACATTGGCCTCACGGTGATCCATGCGGCCCTGCACCGGCCCAAAGGCCCCGGCCATGATGCTCAACAACTTCACCTTGCGCCGCACCAACTCAGTGCCGCCAGGGCTTTGCAGCAGGTTGGCCAGGTTCGAGGCGATCCCCACACTCACCAACAGCACGCTTTGGTCCTTCTGCCCGGCAAGCAAGCGCAGCAGCAAGGTCACGGCATCCTCAGCCTGATCAGCTCGCCTGAGATCGTGAGGCAAGTCGAGGCTGGCCGCCAATGCGGTGAACTTACTGGGCCGAAACTGCGCCCGCTCATCGCGCGTGATGCCCACCGGCAAATCGGGTCGCCCATAAGCTGTATTGAAGGCGTCCACAAAA
>Ga0222712_10005676_pt1 | contig 12523 bp, 14 predicted proteins | sample C33_657DmetaG_FD_165043 | JGI IMG/M metagenome (GOLD analysis project Ga0222712, IMG submission 165043) | Estuarine water microbial communities from San Francisco Bay, California, United States - C33_657D | ecosystem: Environmental > Aquatic > Marine > Unclassified | place: USA: California...
TTGCAGATGCAGGTGCAGATGCAGATGCAGGTAATGCAGTGTTTGCAGTGTTTGATGCAGATGCAGGTGCAGGTGCATGTGCAGTGTTTGATGCAGGTGCAGGTGCAGGTGCAGTGTTTGATGCAGGTAATGCAGTGTTTGATGCAGGTGATGCAGATACAGGGTTTGATACAGGTGCAATACTAAAAAAATGGTCATCCACTTTCCTCATCAAAGTTGTATCGACAACTTCATCAAACATAATATTGTGATTATCATCAATTGCAAAATTCATGTAAAAATCGTTAAGAGATATATTATCTTTGATTAGTGTAGTCAAAATATTATTATTTACAATATCTAGAATTTCCACATCTATATTATTGTTATCATCAATTTTTATGTGTGCAGTTATATAATAAGTAGCCATTTATATATATTTAGAACATAAACAATTTCTAAATATATTTACTGTTTGTTTCATCCAATGTTTATTTTGGGTAGTTGTAGTATTTGCGTTTGGTTTTTTTGGATTTTTTCAATCGATTTTTGCGCGAACCACCTGGTTGTGACTGAGTATATTTTTTTTTATATTCCTCTGGATAAAGACGCTGTAATATATTTTTTAATTTATTAAGTTGTTCTTCGTTTCTTTGTGGATTCTTATTTTCGGAGGTGGTACTATCATTGTAAATATTAATTGCATTAAGTATTTCTTGTTTAAAAGTCGCTTTATTTGCAATATTTTCAGCATTTATACTTTGAATTTCTGTATTAAGTTTTTCCAAATCATGAACATTTGTTTTATTTTTAGGACAAGCTCCATCTTTCAAAATATAAACAATTCCAACTGTGTAGTAACGTTTGTTTAACAAATTACTACGTTTTGTTATTAAATCTGATACATTATTAATTTCTGTAATTGTTGGAGGTAAATCATTTATCATTAAATATTTATCATTGTTTTTTGTAACTACAACATAATGAACACCACTAGCCATGATAAAAGAAACTCGTTCATATACTTTGTTACCAACCGTTATTTCTTGAGTCAAAAAATTTTTAACAGCTTCTCCAAAATCTCCAGGTGCTTCATTATTAAAAGTTATAAAACGAATATCTTCATCAATTTCGTAGGTTTTATCATCAATAGTAAGGGTATTATTATCAATTTTAATATTGTTTGCATTTAAAATTAATGGTACCACATTCATTCTTTCTTTGTTTAAAACATTTTGAATTGCCTTACTTCCATTTAGTACCTTATCAAAATAAAATATATCACTGGATAAAAAAGTATGTTGATTATTTGTATCATCTGGGGTTATTATTTCTAAATAATTATTTAACACTGCAAAAACAGTTGGTCGCACTATATACTCCTTAATTTTACGTATTATTTCATCTCCATTATAACCATTCCTATCAGTTTTACCAAAATGTGCATCAATATATTCGTGTATTAAATTCACAATATAGATTTGGTTATCTACGAATATAACATTTTCTTTTAGTTTTGTTACATCATTGCCACATGCAACATATAATGGAACTAAATACGCCATCAATGCAGAATTCAACCAACAAGAAAGTGATGCGTTTGCTGGTGCAATCACATTAAAACTTGTAATTTGAGTGGATTGAGAAGGTTTTTTTAGTTCTTCTTTTATTTTATCTTGAATTTTTTTTTCTAACTCATAGTCACCTGCAACTTTCACAAACTGCAATAAACTATATAAGTTATTAATGTCAGAAATGCTATCTACAGTAGTAGTATTTATTATATTTGTTGTCATCAAATATATTTCATCCATGGTCGTATAAATGTCTTGTTGGGTTGAGTCATTATTATTAATGCACTCTTTATCATTTACAATTATATCATTCAAAAACAAATACGTTGGAATATATTTATAAAATTCATCTATGGATGTAACGGTTTTGGTTTCTTTATTATATTTTTCAAGTATATCTTCAACAATTCCTACACAACTATTGTCAAGGTTTGAGATACTAGATGAAGGGTTTTGATTAGCAGAAGTATTTTGATTAGTAGTAGTAGAAGGGTTTTGATTAGCAGAAGTATTTTGATTAGTAGTAGTAGAAGGGTTTTGATTAGCAGAAGTATTTTGATTAGTAGCAGTAGAAGCATTAGATGTCAAAAATGACTCTTTCAACAATTTTTTGTTAATATCATTATCTTTTTTAATATTAACGTCCCAATCTATTTGATATTTTACACCACCAAAGTCAAAACATTTTTGCGTAGCTATTAAATTTGATTGATCACAATCATTAACTATTGTGATTTTTACTGGAAAATTTTTGTCATCAAATGTTAAATTATTTGTTTCATTTACTGAATACGTAGTGCCGTCCATTTTTACAATAATGTATGCTTCATTTACAGTAGGGTTTGCATTCGCACCGGTGGCATTCGGATCAGTTGCAGTCGCATTCGCAGTCGCATCATCAACAATTTTCTGAAATTCTTTCATTTTTTCCACAAAAAACTCTTTTGATATCTTATCATTTTCCAGATTTACATTTGTTGCATCAATCAATTCAGCAATTGTTTTTTGTAATGCATTTTCAACATCTGTATTAGAAAATTTGGATTTAACAGCATCTGTAAATTCATCATTTTTCAAAGTTTGTGTTCCATCTGTATGTTTTGCAATTAAATTATCATAATCTGTCTCATAACTCATATCTCTTATATATTTATAAAACATTTTTTTACAAAGCGATAACCGCGCGAATCAGTGTCTGAACATTGACATTGTCCAACCCTGGAACGCGTTCGCCATAATGTTTATGTATTTTTTCCAACATTTCTCTATCTTTCCCCAAAAAGAAAAAGATATTTCTCAAAAATTCAGCATATCCACTTTGTAAAAATGGTTTGTCTAAAGACTCCATATATTTTTGGGCATACTCCATATCATCGTTATTGGATAAAATCCGCAGTAAAACAGCAATGAAACAGTAAATCGAAAGTGAAATATCGTCTCGTTTCCGCAAAATTTCCACCATTTTATCATACAATGTAATTCCAATGGCATACCGTTTCAAATAAGTGCAATAAATGATTCCCAACTTGTCGTAAAAATCAAAATTCATATCATCTCGTCCAATTTTCACGTTTGCGTAAATACATTTTTCAAACCATTGCACAGATTCTGCGACATTTCCCATTTCAAAATAGTTTTCAGCAATACAACTGGAACATTTAATTGTCAAATCATGTTCAATACACTGTTCCAATACCATCAAGTAAGAAACTGTTGATTTTTTATAATTGCGGGCTTTCTTAAAACATTCACCGGCATTGCAATGGTTTAAAACAGACAACACGATATTGTCCACTTCAATATAGTAAGTGGCCGATAAAACATAATTTTTACCAGCGTCTTCAAAACTGCCGAGTGATTCAAACACGTTTGCCACTTTTTGATATATACGCGCAACTTCTTTTATTTTAAGTTTTTTAAAATATGAAAAGTATTCCAAATATGATGTAGTATTTAATAATTTTTCTGCGTCGCAAACAAATTGTTTTGCAACTTGTTCCATATAATATTTTTACTAAAATAATAATAAAAATATTTCTATATATATTTTCAAAATGAATATCAATAATTACCTAATGGTAAATGTAAAATTACCAGTGCGAGTTAATCTGGATGGGGAATTTAGCATACTTGAAAATCATTCGGAAATCACGGTTGAACCAATGATTGTCCAGCCTGAAAAAACGTTCCATACACTTTATGGAAAATTGATTGAATACATTCGTGAAAATCCGAGTTATTTAGCAACCATTATTTCAAATAAAGAACAAGATGTTGTTAATCAAGACCAATACACAGAAATAACGCACGAAACAGTTTTACACAGTTTTCCATATTTCAAAAAAAGCAAAAAACCATTGAATACGTCGTTTCGGAACAAAGGAACAAAACATAATTTTACAAAAAAAAATTATGAAAATCATTAATGGACTGGGGGGGCTCCGCCCCCTACCATCGAGGTCTCTGCCCCTTATGTACAACCATCGGCTCCGGCAGTTGCAAAGGTTGTGTCTCAAAAAGGTTCAACGATTTAATGTGTCTCAAATCGGGTACAATTTTGGCCTGTGTTTCAACCATATTGCATGTTCCAGTTCCCCTCAACATCGTCTCAATATCGCACGAATTATTGGCAAGATTGACGCGTGAAACACTTTGTCCCACTAATCCATTACCTGGCAAATACGTATTGACCGGGCATCCCATACGGTTCTCTGAATTGAAATAGTAGTCATAAACACCAAACGTGACGGCCTGTTCTAAATTATAGTCGCCTTTTTGTGATTTTTTTCGTGTATCAGTCATATTATAATGGTTCACGAGAAAAGTTTCTTGTGTAAATTAACATAGGCAGAACATGAGTCGTCAATAGAACCATTTTCTTTGAATGCAACCAATACTGGATGAAAAAAAGGCAAATTGTCATAGGCAAAAAGCACAGCCAATCCAATTTCCGGATTTTCAGAAAGCATAAACGACGCTGCCTTCATATACACATTCTGAAAAAGTGGATGCGCCTTTGTTTTCAAGTAGATTTTGTCAAGCGTTTGGTCAATCATTTCATTGTCAAACCCAGTTTCAAAATCCATAAAAAACAATTGGCAAATGGTACGTTGATATTCTTCATCATCATTGTAATAAATTTGCTTGATTTCGTAATTGTATGACATTCTTAAATATAAATAATATAAATTCTTTATATTTCTAGCAGAGAAACACACATTTGCTTACTACGTTTCATTAATATCCAGAGTCGTTTGGCAAATGAGTTTGCTTGGCCTGTTCTCTTGTGGCCGACCCACCGCGAATCCATCCATCTAGCGCCGCCTCCTGAACCAAATACTTTGGGTTGGTGATGGTGTCCTTGATACTGTCGATCAAAGGATACATATGGTTACTGGAGAAGGACTGCTCAGTAATGGTAGAGACACTCTTCTTGTTGGCAATAATATCGCCCTGTTTTAATTGGGATTCCAAAACAGTATCGCAAGAACCTCTGCCTAAATAGGGGACGGTCAAGAAGGGTCGTTGTTGCAGAGAAAGTTTCTCTAAAGCGCGGGCATTCTCCTTCTTAACATTCAAGGTAGAATCCACATCTACAGTGAATGCAGTGATGCCAGCACTAGCTCCACCGTTGATTCCAGTGAACATCATTGAGGGTTGGTTGGTCGCAAATTTGACATGGTCATCACTGCGATTCTCGCTAAAATATGTGGACAACATATAGTTGTTGAATCGGGTGTTTATAATAGTTTGCTGCGATTTGTCGGTGTTGTCATTTCGAATTCGGGAAGTTCCATTGAATGTGTATGGGTATAATGATGCCATTTGATTATACTATATACTATATAAAAATAAGGGAACTCGCCGTTCCCTTATGATCCCATGCTACAATGGCTTTATTAATAAGAGATTATAAGGGAGAGATCATAAGGGAAGGATCATAAGGGAACCGTAGGTTCCCTTAATAAGAGATTATAAGGGAGGGATCATAAGGGAACCGTAGGTTCCCTTAATAAGAGATTATAAGGGAGGGATCATAAGGGAACCGTAGGTTCCCTTAGTAAAGGTTGTAATTCCCTGCATTATTTTTGGCACAAGCAAAAGCATTGCCTTCTTTGCACGAAACCATTCCGCCGTAACAAAACTCGGAAAATGACTGCTGGTCATTTGGAATGGTGGTACTGGCAGTGCTATGAAAAGGTCTCAAGGATTGTTCAAAAACATATTGGTCTCCTAAATCCTTAAACAATTTCTCTGTAATATCTGGCTGATCGGGATTAGCATTGCGTACAACCTCCTTGGCCTTCTCAATGATATCCTCATTTACTTTTTGGTTAAATGCAGGGGGAGCCGGTTTTCTTTGTGGGTCATAGATATAATCGGTAACTAACACATTGCCAAAAGGATTTGAAGCATCAGGTTCCCTAAAAACGTTGGACAAGTCAGCGGATTTAAATGGGTCTGTCGGCGACCCTTCATCAACCTGATAAAATCCCTCCTTCTTTTTCTTAATATCGTCCTTCTCTACTTTCTTGGATTTGTGAAGCATAAAAATAAAGAATACAGAGACGGCGCCAATAATTAAAATGCGCACACTTTTGGTATAAAAGAAAGACAACAATGTTAAGAGAATAACAGTTCGCGAAATAGCGTTCAACTTCTGTTCAAAAGACATCTTCTCTACAGGGAAGAATTCAAACATGAACTCATTGTTCAATAAAACATTGGGATCATCACTCCAAAATGGAATAATGTTTTGTATAGGTTCTTTCTCTTTATTGTCGTTTTTTATTTCCAAATTATCATTAAACATTGCAATATATAATATATCAGCGAAAGATTATCTTAATGAGAGAACCGATAGTTAGTGCTAAAGGGAAGCATGTTCAAAAGGAAACCGTAGGTTTTCTTTAAAGGTACGTGGACACATGCAAATGTGAACTATGTGCAGTCATATGAAAATCACGTTGGCCTCCCTCGTCATCGCCGTAACCAGTTAATCCATCTTCAATTGCCAGCATTGGATAAACAATGCATCGTTTGCCTTCCTTTGTAATTGTCCAATCCGCACTAAATGGAGGAAAAACCGTCTCTGAATTTGCCAAAAAATCATCTGCATATCCATTTGCATATTTCTCTACGATTCTTGTTGCCTGTTTTCTCGACAATAAATACATTTGGGTACCCCAGATATCACCGTAATCATAGTAGCGGAATGTCGTGGTTTCAGTTGTGTCTAAATCTACATAAATGGACTGACCAACCTTTGGATAAGAGCCATTTGATTCGCCTACAACTGGATATGTGATGAGATAACCAAGAAGCATTGTGTCCATTTGCATGGATTCAAAATCGGCAAGCACGTGTTCCAAACGTGACTTAAAGTTGGCATCAATCAATATGTCGTCTTCGCAGAAGATGCCGTAATTGCGCGTATCGTTCTCTACAAATTCGCGAATCATATCCAGATGGCCATACATACATGACCAGCATTTTTCAGTATGGGGAATGAGACCACGACCTGCGATGCGAGGGTCGGAAACTGGAACGCCAGGATGCAAGACTGCGTTTAAACCCGTGAAACGTTTTTTCATAGATTCGGCGCGAACCTCATTTTTAAAATTGAGACAATAGAGAGCACAAGTGGATGTCATTAATAAAAAACATATTAAAAAGTCTTAATATGTTTTTTGGGTGAATAATCAAATAAGCGAACTCGTCGCTTATGATCTCTCTTTTTAGGAGGGGTTAAAGGGGAACCTTGGTTCCCCTTAGGGAAGGTATAAGCAAAGCAAAAAAAAAGAAAACCTACGGTTCCCTTTACCTGTGGTATTTTCCAACTCGAGCAAATGCATCAACAATGAAAATGGTAAATACGCCTAAAAACGTATAAAGAATGAGTTCCTCTGTAATGTTGCTTGTTTTTTCCATCTGAATGTCCTCCAATATGTGGGTAATATAATTGAGTTTTTGCATTACTCCATCGTTAGCTTCGCCATTTTTTGTGGATTGGCTATAGTACGGTTTTCCTAAAACGGCACCGGCCTGATAACTTTTGTTGTAGTTGCTCAAATTATCAGATCCAACACCACTGGGACCATATTCTGGGATACCCGCCGCCATTTTGAGAAGAGGCGATTCGAACCCCTCCGTTGGATTTGCTAAATCTTTTTGTCCCACCGTAGAAACCGGCTTAAAATCGGCAAGACCTTCTCCCACTTGCGAAGAAGTAATCTTGTTTAGTAAATCATTGATAGTATTCCCGCGACTTTCATTTAAAGCAACAGTATTTTGCAAAGAATCGGACATTTCAACTTCATCATTATCGTCGTCAAAATCTACATCTTCATCTCTCAAAGGCAATGGTGCTTTTTGGGTCTTCCGTTTGTCCTTTCCAATTGCAGAAATTCTTCTTCGTGTATCCGACCTTGATGAATTCCAAGGAGAAGCAGTATTTAATAATGACATCTTCTATAGTTATATATATAAACGAAATATTAATGAACACAATAATCGCAAAAAAAACAATAATCGAAATTTTGAAAGATGCCACTGATTATTTTAAAAATAATTCGGTTGTTATGCAATTTATTCCAATTGTATTAATATTGGCGTATGCTTCTTTTCGGTATGAGTTTACCAAGGTGAGTCATAGTATTTTAGGAAAATTGTTTGCAGTAATGCTAATTCTCTATTATACCCGCATGGATTTTGTATATGGAACCATTTGTTGCATTGTAATTATTTGGTATTACCAGCAAACAGAGATCGAAGGATTAAGTGAAGAGAAAGAGAAGGAGAAGGAGAAGGAGAAGGAGAAGGAGAAGGAGAAGGAGAAGACAGACGAAGTCATAGATGATGGAACCAATTTACCCCCACCAGTGGATACATCTTTAGAAGGGTTTGAAACGCCAATTATAACCATAGACCAGTTTAATGTTGCCAAAGATGAGTTTATAAAAGAGAAATGTAAAAATGGAGTTCTAATGTATAAGGATTTCCCGGTAAAATCAGAGATGGCCGACCATGTATACAGCGAAATCAAATATAACGACAAAACTAAGTGCAATCCATGCGACCGGACATGTAATTACAACATTATTGAGGCCAAGATGGAAACAGAACAAAAATTGATTCCAAAAACTTCAAATGACCTTTTCAACGCATTTTCCAAATTTTTTGGATTGTCTGAACCGTTTGAACCAAGTTCATATTCAAACCAAAATTATAAAGCGTAAAAAAGTGAAACCTTTATAGCTTCCCTAACAAAATCTACAAATAACATATAAAATGGTAAAATCAAATTCCGATTCATTTTTCAAGGATATGCACAAAAGAATACTTGATTTAAATACAAGCAAAATGTTCGCGGGTTTGATGATTATCACACTTAACATTGCCTCCAAATTCGTAACATTTAAATTTGGAAAAACCACAGAGATGTATTTGAAATATACATTTAGCCGGCAAATTCTCGTTTTTGCAATGGCGTGGATGGGAACTCGCGATATTTATGTTGCGGGAGGATTAACACTAGTTTTCATTTTTTTATTTGATTTTCTTTTCAATGAAAACAGCAGTCTCTGCGTTTTGCCGAATGAGCTGAAAGAATATTATCACAATATGGATGAAGACATTTCTCATGATGACTATGTAAAAGCACAAGCGACAGTTGAAAAATACGTGGAGCAGAAAGACAAAAAATGCAATTGTTCAAAATAAAATTGTTTCTTATTATTTTCTCTCCAAATTATAATAAGAAATGGGTGATAAGGTACAAGATTTAGAAATAGTTGAGTTAAAAATTCAAATGCATACAAACAAGGATACCATAGAAGAATTAACTGCAGACAAGTTTAAAATAGATATTCAAATTGCTGGCAAATATCCATTTTTATGCACAAACTACAGATACAGTAAAGACTTATTGAATTACAAAACTGTATCTGAACGCGTTAGTTTATTTTTTGATCGTACAAAATTTTATAGTTTTGTGGTTGCATCAAAATTAAAAAAAAAACAAAAAAATCTTGAAAATGCAAGTAATGTTGATAGTGCAGTATTTGAACAAAAGATTGATGCAAAAATTAAAGAGATAAAATCTACAATAACCGCAAAATCAGTAATACCCAAAATCAAAAAACTTAACAAACAAAACATTATTGATAATTTGGATGAAGAACCAAAAGAGAAAATAACGGATGAATCTGGATTTATAAAGTATTTAACCAGGCTTTCTAAAAAAAAAGGAGTCAACAATGCAATAATAAAAGAAAACATTACAATCATGTTGAATGCATTATTTCCAATTTCATTTCCAATACAAGACCAAGTAACAGTCATGGATGACACAAGTTTTGATTTAATGAATATGATAAAACGAATATTCAAAACGAAAGAATATGTATATTTGAACATAGGCAAAACTTCAACTGTAATTCAGGTAATTTGGCTAAACACTATTTCAAATAATCCAACATATTATCAACTTTACCAAAGAATTAAAAAATATTACAAAATGCTATTTAATTACATTGAAGAAAATATAACAGACCCAGATATACAAAAAATTGTTGAAAGTGATGATAATGACAGCATTAAACTTCAAAAAATTAAAACAAATTTAGATTCAAAAATAATTAAATCAAATTCCATAGTTGATCTGGATGTTCTACCTGATAAGAAACTCTGCATTTTGTTTTACCTTCTTTTTAACAGTGATGAACAAAGATTGTACAATGAATTTATTCAAAAATTTGTTGAAAAATTTATTACAATCGCAAATAAATACTCCTCCTACCGAAATACAGATCAATACTACAGAAATGAGTTTTTTAATTATTTAAAAAAAACTACGCCCGAAGTTGAATTGCATGAAACTCATATTAAAGAAATTGTTGAATATTTGCCACCAAAACGCGCATCAACAAACAATGATATTAGAAGCGCATTAACAAACAAAAATGATTTTACCAAGTTTTTCAAGTTATTTGAAGAAAAGAAAAAAAATTATACTGGAATTGACAAAATTGGCGATGGGATATACGAAATTCATATTGGTCTTGCATTAGTCGGTGGAAAAGTTACCACAACTAATTATACATTTTTGTGTAACTACAATTCGCACAGACTAGGAAAAAATTTAAACTATTTAATTAAAAATACTGAAGAAGATAGCGAAAATGTGCGATTATATAACTACATTGATTTGGAAAATGTAAAAGATTTAACTGAATATATTGGTGTTGTGAATTCTAAAGTCAAAACACAAAAAAAGAAAGAAGACAATAAATATAGCAATTATGGTCATATGCAAATGATACGCGATGGTGGTTCACGTCATAATAATACACGCAAGCGACGCAAATGGAATTTTAAGACCGATAACAATTAAACTTCACTAAATCGTTCACCCAATACAATGAATGCCAACAGTGATTCAATTGTGATATATATGACATGTTCAAAATTTGAATGAAAGGCCATATTCATTGTTTTTGTTTTCCCATATCCCCGATATTTTCAAACCAATTACCTTATCTTTGGTTTTGGTATGCAATAATTCACTCAATTTTAAAACCATTTTGAACCCAAGTGGTTTTGACTTGCCATACATATTCAATAATTCAGTTTCTAACTTTACCAGTGTATTTATTGCATGGATATCTTCAGTTGATACATATATATAAATGCCATACATGGTAAAGAATTCTTCACAATAATTAATTTTGGTGAAAATACCATCAAACAGCATATTTGGCTTAGTTTCCATAAAAAAAACATTGGCTACAGAGATGGTTCTTAAATCCAGTAGTAAATTCATTGTTTTGCTGTTAAAACAAGAGGTTTATATTTATACCATTTTCATTACACTAAAAAAATAAAACATTGCAATGTTTTATTTTTACATTTTTTCTCATGTGTGTCCCTTACTTTACATGCCACTGGCAATGCGAACACCTCCAACAAGTCCAGTGCCGATGGCGAGACCAGCACCCTGTCTGGAAGATACACCCATCGAGGGGATGAAAGTGTCTAAAATAGCAAGGGTGGCGGCGGCAACCAATGCAATAACAGTGACCTCCTCAAGCTTCAATGACTGCTTGGGGATAACGTAGGAAGCAAATGCAACAATAATACCTTCAACGATGTACTTAATAGCTTTCTTGACAATCTCGTTCGACATTTTATATATACTAAACCAATAAAAAAATCATCAGGATTTAATTATTTGTTGTTAAAATACTTAAAACATTCAATCAATAAATAGTATATTATTTCTAAATGTCTGGATTCCAAAAAAAGAAGTTAGATAACGGTTCTAAAAACCCCAGCTACGTGGATTTATGCGAGGAGGATGCCACAATCCCTTCTCAAAAGTTTGTATGCATCTCTTTCATTTCCCCCGAAAAAGTGCTAAAGCAACGGGAGCAATACATTTTTGAGAAATTTGTCCAACAATGGGAGTTCAGTAAATCCATCGAAAAATTCGGCGATTTTATGAATTTTATTGCATTTAAATATAAGCTAAAGTTGGATGATGTGATGGCCGATATGAAGGATTATGTAACTGAAGAAAAAAAACACCTAAAGTCTTATTCGGTAGCTGACGATTTCAAGAATTTTATGGACAAGAACGAGGAGCGTTTGACGGAAGATTTTAACAAGCAGAATGACTTTCAGACATCAGTTCGTGGTATCAAGATTCGTGGTGCATATTCTAGTCAGTCTGAGGCTGAGATGCGCGCTAAAAAGCTGAGAGAGTCGGACCCCAACCACGACATTTTTGTAGGACCTGTAGGTATTTGGATGCCTTGGGATCCTGATGCCTACAAGACTGGTCGTGTTGAGTTTATGGAGGAGGAGCTTAACCAGTTGCACCACGAGAAGTTGAAGAATGAGGAGAAGGCCAAGCAGGAGTTTGACCAGCGTGTTCGTGATGCAAAAAGAAAGGCAATCGAGGAGAACGT
>Ga0222712_10005677_pt1 | contig 12521 bp, 8 predicted proteins | sample C33_657DmetaG_FD_165043 | JGI IMG/M metagenome (GOLD analysis project Ga0222712, IMG submission 165043) | Estuarine water microbial communities from San Francisco Bay, California, United States - C33_657D | ecosystem: Environmental > Aquatic > Marine > Unclassified | place: USA: California...
TATTCTTTGCCTTTTAACATGTGGACATTTTCAAGAATGTGGGATATTCGCACACCACAACAAGCTAAAGATATCATTGAATGGCAATCAAAACATATTGATGAACCGCAAAACTTAGAGGAGCAAGCAATAAAATTAGTAGGTACCGATATCTATGAAAAATTGATAAAAGGGTACACACATAAGCAATGGATGAAAGACCCGCGAGAACTACCGTCTGCTATCATTAAACGTTTGCCTGTAAGGTTCACATACGATAACAACTATTTCAATGATAAGTATCAAGGAATACCGGTTAATGGGTACACAGCTATATTTGAAAAGATGTTGGAAGGCGTTGATGTTGAATTAAACGCTGATTTTATCAAGAATAAAGAGAATTATGAAGCGATGTGCGATAGGATTATATACACAGGCGCAATTGATGAGTTTTTTGAATACAAGCATGGTAAGTTAGAATACAAGACAACACAATTCAATCATGAAGTTCAATCGATTGAAAATTCGCAAGGATGCGCGGTAATGAATTATACAGACATTGAAACGCTTCACACTCGAACAATAGAACACAGACATTTTACGCCTGAACGCGAAACACAAAGTACGGTCATCACACACGAAACACCAACACAATATGTTGCAGGAAAGACGGAACCTATGTATCCTGTCAATGATGATGAAAACAACGCGATTTACGCATTGTATAAACAAGAAGCAGAGGAAATATCAGATAAGTATATTATGGGCGGCAGATTGGCTGAATACAAGTATTATGATATGGATAAGGTTATCGAATCTGCATTGAAAAAAGTTCATGAAATAAAAAAGCAGTTCACGTATGAACTGCTTTTCCATCAATCAAAACATTAAAACAACAACTTGGAGAGAAACGCTATTAACCCTACCAAAGAATGATTTATGTCGTAAATATACAAAGAAGTATACTATAAATCGACTTAAGACATTATTTTGTCATTAATAGCAACATCCAAAGCACCATTTTTACCCAGCATTTTTTGAATGTAGGTTTTTGTTGTAGATGGGATGCTTGTTAATATTTGCGGAAGGGTTTTTGTTGCAATATTATTATTGTTAAATCCTTTTAATCCCCAATTGTATAAAGCGATAACCCTATCCATTCGAATATTTCCATCAGCATCCGCACCCCAAGGTTTATCAATATATTGACCAAGAATAATTGAACCAATCAAAATATTAAGTTCAGGATTTTGTAAATCAGCTTGAGTAATAGCTCTTGTGTTACCAGCTGCATCAAACTTAATTCCAAAAGAAGCTAATTTGTCTTTCTCGGCTTGAGTTAAACGGCCTTTAGTAAACTCTTTAGTTAAAGCAAAACCAGGATTACCTGTACCTCCTGCAAAAGTTCTATTCCATTGCATTAAACCTTGAGTAGGTGACGTACTTCCTCCTGCAAGAGGATTTCCATCACTTTCAACCATTGTAAAAGCGAATAAAATTTCAGCAGGAACTCTTGATGTTTCCGCATAATACTTAAACCACTTACCATACTTCGCCCATACTTCAATCATTCTATCTTTCAAAGCTTTACGAGTTGAGTACCATGCGATTGGTGAAACCAAGGTTACTGGAGCCACAACGGGTGCAGATAATTTTAATGTTGCCATTTTTTAATTATTTAGTTGTTGAAATTAAATCAATTTTCCTGTCATTTTTTTGAGGGTCATTTGATTTCAATCTGCTTTTATTATATAAATAATATCCAATATACCCTAAACCGCCAAGTGCAATAAGGGTTATTGCAATTTTAGTTACTTTACTTTTATCCATAACTTTTATTATTTTAGTTTGTAAACAACCATACCTGTTTTGGTTTTGGTTGCAACATATGTTTTACCATTGTGAGTAAATGAAGCTGCGCCTTCTTTGCGTGCTTTATTCATTTTGTTGAAATAATCGTTTGCCATAGCTTTGTAATTTAATAGTGATTATTTACCATTGCAGTCATGAATTTTTGAAAATATCTATTATCATCAACCCATAATTTTTGCAATTTAATAATTGCTTAATTCATTACAAAAATATAAAATGCAAGATTACAATGCGTTATGTCGTTGTTGTTTATTTTGTACACAACTAATGTACATTATGCACTTGTATATTTGTGTAAATGCGTTTTGTCTGAAAAAAATGATGTATTTTTACATTATTAAAAAAGTTATAATACGTTGTAAATGACAAAGAAAGTTGTAACGAATGATGGAAAGAAAGGCGGTTGGCTAGTTGGCAAACGCCATTATGATAAAGGTGGTAAACCATTAGGTGGTATCAAAGCTGTTGTTACAGATGCAGGCGGTAAACCGGTTGAATTAGAAGGCGGTGAAGTCATTATCAATCGCGAAGCATCAAAGAAACATTGGAAAGAGTTATCGCGCATTAATCAATCAGCAGGCAATGGTGTTCCGATTGAACCACCATCTGGTGCATTTGATGAAGACCCGTCAGAAGATTATGAAAATGGCGGTAAGATTGAATTCAACGCAAATCATATCCCGAATAAGTGGATATTGAACTATGCCATTAAACTAAAAGAGGAACACCCTGATGTTTGGGCGTTAGGAGGAAATATATTTGGCAACCAAGCGTTTATTAACTTAAAAAGAGTTGCAGAACGCGGGCACTGGTTGGATTCCGAAGAATGGATGTACAAAAAGTGGCGTTCATTTGTTGCAAGACACAAAGGTGATTTTCGCATACAAGGCGTAATTGCTATGTTGAAATGGGTTGATAAAGTAGATAAGGGTTGGCAATACATGAAAAACCTTATTGAAGAAGAAATCAAAAAGAGTGAAGCTAAAAAGTCGCGTAAAATGTCTGATGGCGGTAGAACACCTGCTCCATTGAAAGATAGAATCAAAGGAAGCAAGTTCAACGAAAAAGGCACTGCATCAACATCTTCAAAAGCAGAATCAATTAAGTTTGATGATAATACTATTGCTTCAATTCAATCATTGATTGATGCACACAATGATAAATACCAATCAAAGAAAATCACACTCGCAGTTGCAAAAGCGGTTGTTAGACGAGGCATGGGTGCATATTCTTCATCTCACAGGACTACAATCACAGGTGGTAAACCGAATAGTCGTACTGCATGGGGATTAGCGCGTTTGAAAGCATTTATTCATAAAGCACAAACCGGTAAATCAAAATCTGGTAAATACTCGCAAGACAACGATTTGTTTGAAGAATTGAATATCTCAGTTCAGAAATTGTTTGATGGCGGTGGTAATATGACTGAAAAATTTAAACACTCAAAAGAATTTGCAGGTATAACTATTTATACTAATGATGAACAAGAATACGTGGGTGAAAATTTTTCACCATTTGATTCTAAAGGTTCATTTAAAGCAACAGTTAGAAAAGGTGATTTGGAAAATATTGCAATAGAATCTAACGAATTAAAAAGTTTTAATTTTCAATGGGGACTTGATGATTGGAAGTCAATTGCTAAAAAACTTAAAAATAAAGGAATAAATAAATTAGAATTATATTCAATTGGAAAAATTATTAAAACTTATGAGTTAAGACCTTTAAATAAAATGGAAAATGGTGGTTTAATTGCACCAAATGGTAAGGAGAGTAACTTAACACCTGAACAATACAAATTAGTTCGCACACCAGAATTCAAAAAATGGTTTGGTGATTGGGAAAATGACCCAGAAAACGCGAGTAAAGTGGTCGATGAGAATGGAGAGCCATTGGTGGCTTATCACGGAACTGATGAAAGATTTAATATTTTTTCTTATAGTAAAATAAATGATTCGAGTAACTTTTATGATATTTTAGGTTTTTACTTTACTTTGTTAAAGCCGAAAGGAAAAAGTGGTTATGGCAAATATGTGAAAAGTTGTTTCTTGAATATTAAAAAACAAATTTTAGTGCCAAATAAAATGGTCGAAATAAATTCTTCTTGGCAAACAAAGCCATTGTCAAAAGCAGAAATACTTTTGCTTATAAAAGATAAAAAGCCGCTTTACAACGAGAAAAATAAAAAAGAAATAATCGAAATTTTAGTTAATATAAACGAAATAAATAAGCAACTGCTATACATATATAAAAAATTTTTCAATAAATGGGAAGTAAAAAATGGAATAGAGTTGTTTCAAAAAAACTTAACTGACAAGTTAGGTTTTGATGGAAGTTATATGCCTCATAGTGAGTATATTGTAGCGTTTCATCCTAACCAAATCAAATTAGCGGATGGTACGAACACTACGTTTGATGCTAACAATGCAGATATACGTTTCGATGCTGGTGGTGATGTGCGCGGAATGAGTTGGTATACTGATTTTAAAAAGCAACAACTTAAAAAAGGCACTGAGCATGAATTGGAACATTCAGATACCATCGAAAAATTCAAGAAGGAAGGTGTTTCAGATAGACAAGTTGCTGCACAAATCGCAAAAGACCATTTAGAGGAAGATGAAAATTACTACATTGAACTTGACAAAATGGAACGTAAGAAATTTGCAACAGGCGGATTGGTAACTACATATGGCGGTGAAGCAAACATTGGCGATAAAGGTCAATTGAACACAAGGAAAGGTAGGATTGATATTGAAATTACAAACATCACAGACAAGTGGGTAATTTTTAACGATTTAACAGAAGGTGGTAAACGAAAGGATACGCCTAGGGATAAATTCATTGAAAACTATCGCGGTAATGCACCACTAGGTTCGTCTGTTCAATCGCAACAAGTTGCATCAACAACAAAAGGCTTGACTTTAGCTGATTTATCATATATCAAAATTTTAGTTGATACTCCAGAAAAATCAGAGAACTTTCAAAAATTAATTTTTAGTTTAGGTGGTGAATGGGATTCAATGGATGTAAATGATATTTCTAAAAGGAAAGAAATAAATCATGTAAATAATCCTTATTTAGTTACTAATCCTAACGGAAAAATTTATTTTCTCACAGAAGATGACTGGAAAAATAGTGAAAAAGGTGAATTATCATACGATGACATTTTTGGCTCAACATCAAATCAGCAAAAACCAACCACCAAATCTACTCAAACAACTGCAAAACAATGGACCGCTGATGATTTTAAAAACACTAAAATAATAGTTGATACGCCTGAGAAATCAAAGAAGTTTCAGGAATTAATTTTTAGTTTAGGCGGTGAATGGTCAAATCTGGATGTACCAAAAACAAGTTTAAGAAAAAAAGTTCATTTTACTGGCGAGAAGTACTTGTGCGTTGGGTCTGATTTAGTGTTTTTCACTTTTTCAAAAAAATCATGGGATGACAGCAGTAAAAGAGAAATCTTCTACGATGACATTTTTGGGGCAACACCACAAACACAACCAACTGCTCATAAACTTGCAAACTACCGCATTAAAACTAAACAAGAGTTAGAAAATGAGTTTGGTGCCTCTTGGAGATTCAAAGTAGGATGGGTTGGCGATACGTCAAATGATATGGATTGGTTGTTTGGAAAACCTATTACTGAAATCGTAGATAAAGCCGATTATGATAGTGTTTTAGATAAAGTAGTAAATAACAAAAGATTTGATTGTTCAAAATATTTAGACCCTAGAAGTATTGCTTGGACAATTTATTCAGAAGCTTATAAATTTGATTCTCAACTACTTAAAGCAAATGTAGATGAAAAATTAGGTGAAGAAATTGATAAAATAATTTCAAAAGCTAAAGAAGCTGCATCCACAACACCACAAGTGTCAGAAAAAGATGTAAAATCAGAAAAAGACCTCCTTGTTGAACAATACAATGATGTTTTGTTTCTAATTTCTGTAACGCCTACAACTGATACTGAAAACATGCTTTCTTTGAAAGCAAAGGCAAGGGAGTTGAAAGACGCGATTGACTTGATTGATTTAGAACTGCGCAAAAAAGCACAAACCGAATTAACGTTGTTAGATGAATTATTTGATGCATCAACAATCAAACCTCAAGAGAGGTACAAGTTCATGCCTTACAGCGATGGATTTGCGCCCGATGGACAACCTACTGCATTGCCAAAGAATGTTTATAACTGGACAATGAGTGAGGAATTCCAAAATTGGTTCGGTAACTTTACACTTGCGTACAATTACAGAAATTCATCTTATGAAAACGTACCATGTTCGGTTGTAGTTAATAAAAACTATGAACCTTTGATTGTTTACCATGGAACAGGTTCTGAATTTTCTTTCTTCAAATTTGATTCATTCCCTGCGATGTACTTTGCGGAAAATGAAGCATACTCAAATTGGTTCGCAGAAATGAAAGGTCAACAAAACGGAACGCAAGGTTATGTTTACCCATTTGTGTTAAACATCCGCACACCACTTGACCTTACATTGTTTGAAACAAATAAAATATCTGCAGCTGAATTTATTGACTGGATGTACTTACAAACAGGATTAGATGAAAATGAATTGAAAGTAAACAAAGCACTACTTGACCCATCGTTAAAAAATCAAGCATGGGTATATTTACGAAATAGTCCAGAGATGTTGAAAGTGTTACGAGATAAAAACGTTTGCGATGGAATCATTTACTATGAAGATAACCCATCCGTAGATGTATCATCTCCGGCATACATGACAAAAGCATACATTGTATTTAATGCAAATTCAGCAAAAATAGCAAACAATGAAAGACACATTCAAACCATTCCTGCAATGCGTAGTTTCTATTTAAAAAGAGGAGGTAAATTATGATTTTAGATAAAAAGTACTTGACTGTTGAAAAAATAGGACCAGAATCCGTTTTTTATAAATATGACTATCCTTCAAAAGACAAAAAAATAGAAATTACATTAGCAGTTGTAGCTACAAAAGCTCCATTTGCATATGTAGTTGCTAAACAAGTAAAAGATTCTGAAGGCAATTTAATAGTAGAGGTAAAAGATACTATTTTTGAAACTTCTGACTTAAAAGCAGCTTGGGAAAAGTTTGAGGATTATTTTGAAGAAACAGAAAAGGAAGAAAACCCGCAGCAAGGACAAGAACCTGAAGTTCAGGTATTGATGATGTCGGTTGAAAAAAGTGGTAAATCATTCGTTTTCTTGCAAAAACAAGATGGTTCGCAAGAACTGGTTATGGAATTGAATATCAATGATGCAGACATTGTAAATAACAAACCTCAATTTGCAAAACTTGATTTTTCAAACGATACTTCAATGCAAGAGCCTTTCAATACAGAATGGTTACTCGCATTTGTTGATGATGTGCAATATGAACAAGCATCAAAAGGATGTTCAACATATATCATTGCGTTGAACTCAATCGACCAACCTGGACAAAACGAACCATCAAAAGACGGTGAAGATAAAAAAGGTGAAGATAAAAAAGGTGAAAAAAAACCTGGTGATGACAAAGGCAAACCTGGTGATGATAAAGGCAAACCTACTGATGAACCTGGTGATGACAAAGGCAAACCTACTGATGAACCTGGTGATGATAAAGGCAAACCTACTGATGAACCTGGTGATGACAAAGGCAAACCTACTGATGAACCTGGTGATGATAAAGGCAAACCTACTGATGAACCTGGTGATGACAAAGGCAAACCTACTGATGAACCTGGTGATGACAAAGGCAAACCTACTGATGAACCTGGTGATGACAAAGGCAAACCTACTGATGAACCTGGTGATGATAAACAAAATCAAGGTTCAGCAAGTGTGAATGCTCAAACAGTTACTGAAGGTGTTTCTAAAATTGCACAAGAAACAGGATTGTCTTCAGATGATATTCAATCAGCATTGAGAAGTGAACGTATATTTGATAGCTTCTTAACTATAAATAAAGTTGATGTAAATAAGTTAAAATCCGCATTGGGTGTATCTGATTTGACAAAAAATCAATTCATTCGTGAAATGGTAAAAAACGCGTAAAATAATAAACATGGATAACACAGAAAAACAAATAGAAAGATTACAAGCAATCATTGCAAAAAATCAAAATCCTGCAGTTGTTTCAAGTGCGCAAGCACAATTGAAAATGCTGGAATCACAAGGCAAGGTTGAAATTCACAATCAAGCCGCGGGCATGACTAACAATCCTGATGCACAAGCAATTCTTGATGCTTTAAACAAAGCAATGTCAAAAGGATATACAAGTGCGATTGATATCCGCAATGAGATTGATGATGTTTTGAAAGCACGTAAAATCAATGAATCTGATTTATCAGACAGTTTACGCGCATTAATTCAAAGTAGTCGCAAAATTGAATTGACAATCACACAACTCAATGCACAACCGAAAGTTACATCCACAACAGATGCGTTCTTACAACGCCCATTGACTCAAATGATGTTGAGTGATATGCGCGCAAGAAATAATGCGTATCTGTATGGCGCTGCAGGTACAGGAAAGACGTACATGGCGGAGGAGATTGCAAAGTTGTTGGGATGGGAGTTGATTACCATTAACTGCTCACAATACACCTCACCACTAGACATTTTAGGTGGTCAAACGATTGAAGGTTATCAAGAAGGTCGAGTTTCGATGGCATGGGAAAACGTGGTGTATGAATCCGATGGTAGTTCAAGAAAAATTGATGGCGCGGTATTGTTACTCGATGAGTTGCCAAAAATAGACCCGAATACCGCAGGTATCATGAATGATGCACTTGCAAAAGTTAAAAACTTTGCCGAAGACCCAGCAACCGGAACATTGATACGTCCTACGATTCGAAATGGTAAAGGTGTTAAATTGTATCTTCAAAACTTATTTGTTATCGCCACAGGTAACGTTCCTCTGAATACCATTGACCCGGATTATGAAGCAAACTTCAAACAAGATTTATCGTTGCAAGACCGTTTTGTTGGTTCAACATACAAAGTAGGATATGACTATGAGTTTGAATACAATGTAATTATGTCAGGGTATGCATTTATATGGATATTCTTAATCAAAGTACGCGAAGCGATTATTGATTTACGCGCACAATCACAAGCGTTTGTTTCAATGCGTATTATGATTAATGCAAAAGAAACATACCGCACATATCGCGATGTAATGGATGAAATTCAAACAGGCAAAGCGAATTTGATTTCAAAACCTAAAACATTGATTGATACCATGGATGAATTCTTCAATTTATTCAAACCTGCACAAAAAGATGCTTTAATTGAACAAGTTGATTATGAAGGTTTTAAAAGGATTGTTGCAGAGAAAAACAAAATGCCTTACATTCATTCAGGACAAAAAGTAGCAAACGACTTCAATACATCTCAAGATGTTGCAGAAGCACAAGCATTGATTGCAAGATACAAACAGTCTTAATCAAATAAGAAACATGGCAACATTTAGTCATTGGGCAAATACGAAATTATACGGCTGGGCGTTAGATACGGTCGAGGAATTTAGAAAATACATGTCGGATAACGGGTATAATTTAGACTCTGTTGTCAGTCAATACAAAACCAATGTGTATGATAAGTATTTATCCAAGATGTTTGACCAAGGGGGTGTGAACTTCAATTTAGGCGGAGAAAATGACAAAAGCAGGTTGGAATTCACAGATAGACCTATCGGTGTTTTTGACTTCTCTCTTGCATCGCAACAATTATTTCGCGTACATGAATTTTATAGCGATAAATTGATGAAAGAACAACCGACTTTATTTCAAAGTTACAATCTTCCACCAGGCGTTGTTCCAAATTATTATGTTTCAAAAATAGTTGTACAAGGCGTAAACAATTTTGTTTTCAAAGATGACAAAACGAACACCGAGTATATTTGTGTAAGACGGCAGAAAGGTTTAACAAAACTTCTTCAATCTCAACCAACTTTAAAAACAAAAATACAAGAAGGTACTGGGTTAATAATACCTGCAGAACCTACTAACAAAGTGAAGTTTGCATCTAAAACAAAAAAGCCATACCTCAAGTATAAAAGGCAAGGTGGTAAGGTTCGGTATGTTGAAATCTACTCCGCTCACTACTATACAAGAATGGCAAATGATTTTGGTTTTGCAGTCAGACACATTCCTGTAATTATGGCGGCTGAGTATCTTGAAAAAATGGGTACATTGACCAAATTATATGTTACTCGTTTTGTTATACCGCGACCAGGAAATGCAACACCGAAAGAAAAAGATGTAGGTACAGGAATAACATTGCCGTTATACACAGAATGGATAAAAGCACGCCAACCAAGGCCATGTTACACAATTATGCCTATGTGCGTAAAAGAGTATGGTGCGGAGATTGACAAACCTAGATTCTTGACTGTAGGTTCTTCACAATATACACTTCCTTATAGAGCAGCAGTTGACAATTTAATATTTCATGAAGTACAAAGCGGTCAGTTAGACGCTTATGGTGACCCAGATTGGTCGGAAAAGGAATATCAAGAAGGTTTTGAAAGGTTTAGACAGAAATATTTTAGATATTCAAACGAAGGAATTTGGAAAGCAAAGGAGATAGTTCCTCAAGGATTGATTTATTTTCATGATTTACCATTGAATGTTAATTTTAATAAATTTAGAAGTAAAATTGAAAAATGTTTTGCGGGTAAAGACATTGAGGATTTAATTATCAACAACCCATCTGTCAACAAGTGGTTTGAAATGTGGATGCGAATTTCCGCGTTGACTATAAAAGACAAGTTTGATATTTTCAACACAAATAATGCAACAAAAACATTTAGAGAGATTATCAAACAGCAGGAAGGTATATTGCAAGAATTGGAGTTATTGATTCGTTTAGAGCAAAATCCAACATTCGCAAACATTCTTGAAGAGTTTGTTGTGTTTATCAAGACACCTACTGTTTATGATTCAACGGGGTATATGATTTCATCTGGTTATTCATATGAAAATACAATCAAGTATATTACGGAGAAAATAGATGAAATGACTGTCTTTGCAAAAAATGGAATTTTTGAAACACCAATCGAACAGATTGAAAAAAGAACAGAAATAGCAGAAAAGCTATATGAAGAATTAACTAAAATTTAAAAGTATGGTAATTTACAGATTGCAAGAAACAGAATTGAAAGGATTATTGGAACGTTTGTACAATTTTGAAAAATCAGGTCAAGGTAAGATATACAACATCGAAATTATGACTAACAATGATTTTCAAGGAGATGTGTTCGTTTCATACGAACTTGCAGATAATTTATCAGCAGACCCAGTTAGACAATCAAACATGTATCAAATAACGAAAGACGGGAAGTTGGTTAATTTCATAACTAATTTTAATAATCCGTTTGAAAAATACGCGTTCCTTGGTAGATGTTTGGTTCAAAACATTGAAACGATTGAAGTTATTGACAATTAATAAGCAATAAATGGAAGAAAACAAACAAGTGGTTGCGGAGTGGAAGCAACAGAATCAAGATAGGTTGAAAGAAATCAAAACCTTCAATCCCGACTTGTATTCTGCAATCAATATGGCGTTGAGTTATTTGAATAAAACATTGACAGGTGAAGAATTACCAGTTGAAGTTGAAGTAGAAGAAACAATTATACAACCGCAGCAACAACAAGAATTATCAGTTCTAGATGTTGCAAGTGTTTCTACGTTATCAGATTTTTATAACACTAAAATCAGAATAAAAAATGAAGAAGAATCAAAAAAGTTTCAACAATTAATATTTGATTTAGGTGGGTCATGGGAAGGCGGCAGTAAATATTTAGATGCATTAAATGAAAAATATTATTACGTAAATAAAAATGGAGAAATCACATTTGGAACTACTGAAGAATATTTTAATGATGAAAATTCAAAAGAAATCTTCTACGATGATATTTTCAAAGTAAAACAAACAACATCTTTAAAACCAGAAACAAGTGAATGGCGTTTAAAAACCAAACAGGAGTTAGAAAGTGAGTTCGGAACAGATTTTAATAGATTCAGTATTGCAGAATCTGAAATGTCTAAATGGTATGGTAAAAGATTAAGTGAGATATATGGTAATAAGTATCAAAATATTAAACAAGCAGAAGCTGATTTGCTAAGTAATGACATTGAATTAGGTTCTACTGGATTATCTTTGCCAAATACTTATTTTATTTTAGGCTTACCAAAAGCTTTAGAAAAAAACGAGTACAAATTGCCAATTGATACATACCCGGTAACATTAAAGAACAATTATTCTTTCTTTGTTGCAAATGATGGTTCAAGACAATCGCCAACGCAATCAGCCGGTGATTTGAAAAGAATGGTTATGCCAATGGGCACGGAGGAGATTCAAGAAATAAGAAGAACATTTTTCCGCGGAAATGATGGTCAGTGGTATGAAATAAATGTAGGTAAAGGCGGAACGTGGACATGGAAAAAATTAAATCCTGTTGAAAATTATGAAACTCAAGTTAAATTTATTGAAGGAACACAATCAACATCACCACAACCAACGCATACTCCATACATACCTACATCAACACCTAAACCTGCACAACAGAATTCAATCAAATTCTCATTTTATGATTTAGTTGGTAGGCAGTTAGATTGGAACGGAAGTGTGTATGATGTTATAGAATTGAAAAAAATCAATCCTAAAAACATAGTTTAC
>Ga0222712_10005678_pt1 | contig 12521 bp, 9 predicted proteins | sample C33_657DmetaG_FD_165043 | JGI IMG/M metagenome (GOLD analysis project Ga0222712, IMG submission 165043) | Estuarine water microbial communities from San Francisco Bay, California, United States - C33_657D | ecosystem: Environmental > Aquatic > Marine > Unclassified | place: USA: California...
CAGTGACCTAGACGATGCTCGTCCCGAAGAATTTAACCAAGGCCCTCCTCACACGGTAATTACTTTTAGCAGTGATGAAGTAGAACAGCCTTATCTCAAACAATTTAAGCGGTTGGGGTTTAAAGTCAAAGATATTGACGAACCCAACGACGCAGAAAGATTTTCAAAACAGGAAAAGAAATTATGATTCGAATCCAACTAATACATGAGGGCCGCGTAGTTAAGCAGATTAGCAGTCGCCTGCATGAAAGCGTTATTCTTGAACAGGTAAAACGCTACCAAGACCCTGTTGATGCCATTGTCATTGTAGAAGGTCAGCTCAGCGAAGATGCCAAGGGTATTCTTGGACATGTGGCCAAGAAGATTATTCCAGCCGCAATGGCAGCTGGTATTGCTCTTGGTGCAGGGTCAGCACAGGCACAGGGCGGAGCAAATCCACACTATCCTGGTCTCAATCACACACCTGGGCAAGTACTCAGTGATATTTTTAGTCCCAACTATCGTGAGCGTGTTCGTCAGCGTGACTTCGAACGCGAAACACAGCGCAGAACCTGGAACGCTCAGGCACAGGTAGATCGTCAGGCCAGAGTTGATGCAGCTCGTCAAGGTGCTCGTCAGCAGGTAGGTGCCAGTAGTGTCAAGATTTATGACCAAGCAAGAATCAGCCAAGACGGCAAGTCCTATATTTTGTACGACATGGAAAATCGTGTAACTCGTATTCCAGTGGCTGGCACAGAATTCATGAATGGCGACAGTCAACGCTTGCCGCACTATATCTCACGCAACGGCTCAGTGTACTATGTGCGCCATGCGGCACAGGCACAGCCCTTGCGTCAAAGTCAATTCAGCGAAGACATTGGTACTGTGGGAACTATTCCAGCGGCTGGTACTGCTGGCAAAACACAATTTGCCAAGACAGGTACTACCACTGATGTCAAGTTCAACAACAAAGGACAACTGGAATTAGATTCAGCAGAGCTAGATGATGATGCTATTGCGGCGTTGAAAAAGGCCGGAGTTGAAATCAAAGAAGCCAATGGTTCAGATCTTGCTGCCATCTTTGACGCTTATCCTGAAGCAGTCAAAGCATTTAAAGAAGGCGGAGACCTTTCAGACTTTCCAGATTTCTATGACGCACTTTATGAATACTACTTTGACGAAATGCCCTATGGTGTTGCCAAGGCCCGAGACGGCGATCCAATCAATTGGATTTCAGATCGCTTGCAAGATGAGCTTGATTTGCATCAGCCTATGGAAGCCCGCGGTGATGACGATGAAGCAGATCCTGAGGCTGCTACGGCTGTTGACCAAGCCACTGCTGATAAAAACATCGTCATGCAGATTAGAAAAGCCGCAGACTATGAAAAGCCAATGGCACTGAGTCTAGGTGATGGCAGCACACAGAAAATTGATGCCTTGCTGGCCAAGAAAATTCTAGGGTTCTTTGACGGGCTCAAGCCACAAAGCAAAGAGCTCATGCAAAACATGCTAAACACAAAGGAAGGCTTTGCCAAGATCATTGGTCACATCAATGAACAAGAAATCAAAGAAAGTCTAGCCGAAGTTGACCAAATTGCCAATGGCATGAAGCCAATCTTGGAAATGGCAAAGCAGGCAAAGAATCGGGCTCGTAGCATTATAAATGCAGCCTATGCACAAGTGAGTGAACAAAAATGACAGACAACGACTCTCCAGTACTAGGCGCCATTATACATCGTATCATGGTTGGCCGCACAGATTTATTGGCCAAATATGGTCCACAGTCAATTTTGTCAGCAGCCGAAGATGTTGCCGATTGGGTTGGTGATGTAGAGGAAATTGGCTCCAGCGATGTCAGCGGTTGGGTCAAACAGGTTGAGCGTATGCTCGAAGAAAATCCACCAGAAGCCTTTGGCGTTAAAGAAGATGTCAATCCTGAGGATGTGGGCGAGTATGATCGTGAAGGCGATATGGCCAAATCAGACTTGCGTTCCATTATGTTAAATGCTGGTCGCTTGCATGACATGCTGGGTGATACAGATAATCTACCAGAATGGGTACAGTCAAAATTAACTGTGGCCGAAGACTATCTGTCAACTGTGGTCAATTATCTGTCTGCACAGGCGGCGGAACCCATGGCCGACATGCCAGCTGAAAGTGTAACTGAAGGCAGTAATGACAATTTAAATGGTATTTTAGCAAGGCATGCTGATGCGGTAGAAGAATTCAAGAAAGGTGGCGACATGGGTTATGATTTGGAATCAGACCTATGGGACTACTATTTCTCTCAAGGCGATATTCGCAATTATGATGCTGATGCCTCTGAGTGGCTCACTCAACGACTGGCAGATGAACTTGGATTAGATGAGCAAGCTGTGGCCGAAGGCAAAACAGGCAATGCTGGATATGACAGCATGTTGGCAGTGATGAAGGCAGTTGACGCAGGTCAAGATGCAACATTTGACATTGCCGGTGAACCCATCACATTAGAATATCCCGAAGCTCGTTTCCTAGCAGGCAAGTACAAGGCTTTCTTAAAAGCTGGTCGTCAAGAAGAATTCCTCAAATACATGGAAAATCCTGTGACATTTGATCGCTTAATGAAACAGCTACGAGACCTCATTGACAAGCAGAAAAATTTCCGTGGTAGCGTACCCGGCGAACGCGGTGTAGAAGAAGCCCAAGGCAATCCAGCAACGCATCCTGTGTTTGCAGAGTATGATATTAGTGATGCTGAAGTTAAGAAGGCTGAACAGTTTAGAAGCTCAGAAGCAGGCACAGAACAAGATATTGTTAAAATTATTTCTGGTCTCCAAGGTGAAAATCCCAAGCTGATCATGTACCTTATGATGTACGGCAAAGAAGTCACTGACAAGGATTTAGAAACTGCCAAGCGCAGAGCATGGGAACAAGACCAAAGCACCTATAAAGAAATAAAGATTGGCCGCTTGCCAAATCGCATGTTCTTTTGGGGAGTTAACCCTGAAAAGTTTGGCATGCCTGCTGTAGCAACTCTAAGTACCAACGAGGCTGCTAAAAATCCCTATGCTATTGGCATGGCACAGGCAATGAAAAGCACAGGCGATGAGCCCCCTCTAAAGAAATCAACTATTAAGAAGGCTCACAAGATTGCTGACGCAATCAAAGCCAACGAATCGCTGGCCGAAAACGAATACTGGTGCGGCATTGACAAAAAAGTTAAAGCAGTACCCGAGGGCTATAAGAAACTAGCCTCTGGATATATCACAAGGATTTAACATGATCAAATTAACACTTGAGCACTTACAGGCCTGCTTGCCCGATGCGAAAAAGGCAAACTTGGAAAAATTTGTCACCGGTTTCAATGAGACATTTGAAGACTTTGAAATCAATACTCCCAAGCGAATGGCCATGTTCCTGGCTCAAACAGGACATGAAAGTGGCAATTTTGCAGCCACTGAAGAAAACTTAAACTATGGTGCCAAGGGTTTGAATGGTACCTTTAGAAAGTATTTCCCCACACTTGAATCTGCACAGCCTTATGAGCGCAAGCCAGAAAAGATTGCCAACCGGGTTTATGGTGGACGCATGGGCAACGGCCCCGAATCGTCAGGCGAAGGTTACAAGTATCGCGGACGCGGTATCATTCAGTTGACAGGCAAAGACAACTATCGCAATTGCGGTAAGGCTTTAGGCATGGACTTGCTGGCTGATCCTGATTCTGTAGCTAAAAATCCTGTTGCAGTACTCAGCGCAGGCTGGTTCTGGAACACACGCAAACTAAATGATTGGGCTGACAAAGGCGATGTATTAACTGTAACCAAGAAAATCAATGGCGGTACAATTGGCTTAGAAGATAGAACCAAACACTATGAACACATTGTAGAAGTATTAGAATCCATTTTTGAAGAAGAAGGCCACAAAGAAGAATAACTCAGGCTTAAATAACTTTAACACGGCCCAAGCCTCTGCGGACTGATCATCCTGGCACGCTTGGGTTTTTCTTTGACTATAAGTATCGCATGATTACCTTTTATGCTGATGTTGTTGCTGAAAATCTAGAAGATCCAAACATTGGAAGCAGTTATCTTGTTCAACACATTGAATTGGATCAATCAGCGGAACAACACTTTACAGTATATCCACAGCTGGATATTTCTGTTTTACAGCAACTAGGCCAGCCATTTAAAATTAAAAAATTCACGGAATATACCGCAGGAAAGAATGTAGTGCTAATTGGTCTACATGGCGGATGGTCCGTAAAAAAACTAAACAAGATTCGAAATTGGTTTTTAAGTGATCAGCAAAGAACTCAGGCCTGGCATGATCCACAATGTTTAATAGTATTGGACTATTGTGAAGAAGGGTTTACCACAGAAGTATTTGATGATTTATGGCCCTGGATACATGAAAATAATTTAGCAAATCGTGTGCTGTATGTTTCCAGTAGTGTAAATGTTGAAGATTCATATCAGCATTGGTGTAAGAAAAAACTCCGAGCAGAAAACATGCGATCTGCGTGGTATGGATTTTTCCCGCGATGGTCATTGAAAAACCTCACCAATTCTTTTACGCCCGACGCCCATTTGAGCACAGTAACTGATCAAAGGTTTATGTGTCTTAACCGACGGCCACACCCACATAGGATACTTTTAATCACATTGCTAGAACATTATGATTTGTTAAATTCAGGGGCAACAAGCTTTCCATTGAAATTTGACGAAAAAGAAGTGGTGTGGCACCCTGATTATTGGGACATTCCCTTGCAATGGGACCAACTGGAATACAGGGCAAATGGCAAGCTTGATTACCTTAGAAACAGTTTTACAAAGGTCTACGAAAAATTACCATTGGTTGCTGACACTGATGTTTTTTCTACCAATTATGCCATGGACATGAATTCCGAGTTCTATCAACGCTATCCCATTAACATAGTCAGCGAAACTTTATTTTTCACTGAAGCAACTTTTACCAGCGAAAAACTATGGAAACCCATGATGATGGGTCAGATATTCTTTGTCATGGCTGCACCTTTTTATCTAGCAGATATTAGAAAATTAGGGTTTGAAACCTTTTCACCCTACATAGACGAATACTATGACACCATACTAGATCCTGTAGATCGTGCAGTTGAAATGATTTCTAGCTTGAAGAAAGTCACACAATTAAATCCCAATGATTTTCGTAGGTTGCTTGAAAATTGCCGAGAGCGAGTCAATCATAATCGCTCATTGATTGAAGACCGAGAGCGTATTGGCTGGTTGATTAATCAGCGTGTGGTTAACCAAATTGAAGATACTTGGGGCGACATGCGCCAATAAATATCCAGAGGGAATTAAAACGGTATAGATAGATGAATCACAATAATCATTTAATTAAAATTCACAATGAACTAAGCCAAGTAAGTCCAACCTATTGCGTGGCAAAATGGCAGCAGGTAACCATACACTTGGCCACTGGGCAAACACACAGTTGTCATCATCCTGGCACACACAAGATTCCTGTGGGGGAACTAGAACACAATCCCAGTGCCCTGCACAACACCAATTTTAAAAAGGGTCTGCGGCGCGAAATGCTAGAAGGCAAAAGACCCAAAGAATGTGATTATTGCTGGCGTGTCGAAGACGCTCCGGGCAATCACTTCAGTGACAGAATTAAAAAATCTGCAGATCCGGTTTGGGGCGAACCTTATCTAGAATCCAGTGCCCAACTGCCCTGGGATTCTAATGTCATTCCTGCCTATGTAGAAGTCAGCTTCAGCAATGTGTGTAATTTTGGTTGTGCCTATTGCAGTCCCGAAATCAGCAGTACCCTAATGCAAGAAACCAAGCGTCATGGACCTATTCCATTGAGTCGAGGACGGCTAGAACATGATCTAACATTTTTAAAAAATGTTGGAAAGTTTCCTATTCCGCATAAAGACCCAAACCCATATATTGATGCTTGGTGGCGCTGGTGGCCAGAGTTATATCCCAAACTAAAGGTGTTCCGTATCACCGGCGGAGAACCCTTGTTGAGCAAGGAAACATTCCGTACACTAGACTGGATCATTGAACATCCCAATCCAGAACTAGAAATGGCCATCAACAGTAACCTAGGTGTTGACGACAAGCTGTTGGATGAATTTTTACAAAAGTGTAATCATATCGTTGAAAACAATCTAGTAAAGAAATTAAAAATCTATACCAGTTGCGACACTCACGGTGAACAAGCCGAGTACATTCGCAAGGGACTTAACTATACTCGCTGGTATAATAATCTCTGGAATATCATGTTAAAGTATCCAGCACTAGAAGTAACAGTCATGGTTACCTTTAATTTGTTAAGCATTCCTAGGTTTGAATATTTCCTTCGTGACATCTTGGCTATTAGACAATCTGCTGTTGTCGAACAAAAACCCGGTAATATGCGTGGAGTGATGTTAGACTTTCCATATCTAAGACATCCTAGATATCTCAGCGCACTGATTGCCGACACTAACATGCTAGTTAAACTATCCAGATGCGTGGATTTCATGAAAAGAAATGTTACCACCTACAATGAAGTTCCTTACTATAATGGTTTCTATCCACACGAAGCTGAAAATCTTGAAAGAGTATACAATGTTGCATTGGCTGAATGGCCAATGAGTGAAGAAAACATACAGGCCAGAGAAGATTTTTACCTTTATATTAAAGAAACAGATCAACGCAACGGCACTGACTTCCGCAAAGTATTTCCCGAAATTGCCTACTACTACGACAACACCGGCAGGTATTACAAAGAAGCCAAGGCAAAACAATTAGCAGAAACATCTGTCAGTGAAGTGTCTACTGATCCAGATGCCAATTAGGTTTGCATTTCAACACTGGGATCATAAGTTAAATTACTGGTTGCCTAATACTGTGCCGCTGGATTATGCAGACAAGACTGATTTGCCCACGCATGGTAAGCAAAGTATTACGCAAGATTTTTTAATGAGTCACCCCGGCATTGAATGTCAGGCCATAGAACCAAACCTGGGTAAAAAATATATTTTTCCAGTACAAATTCGAGATAGTCATTACTTTGAAAGACACGAACACATAGGGTTTGATTGTGTTGATCCTAGAGTTTTAGATGATGTTCGCAATAATCTATCTAAGATAGTTTTGATATTTCCCAACGAAGGCGACAGCGGCCTGGGTAGATTTAACCGTGATCATGACATACTCGATGCCTGGTGTGAACGACATCGATTAAATTCACAACAGGTTTATTTTATACATGGAAATCAAAATGTTAACACTGAACAATATCGCTTTACCAAGATCCCGGCAAATGTGTTTGTTTGCTGGAACGACCCAGCCAACGGCTTTGTAAATTTTGAACCCATTGATTCCAAAAACCTTTTTTTAAATTACAACCGTCGACCAAAAGAACATCGCGCATTGGTGCTAGCTAACATAATCAATGAACAATTATTTGACAGAGGTTTAATCAGCTATCATAGTGACGGTGTTAAAAACACACATAAAGCTTTGCGTAGCGACTATCGCACTAATTTGGCGCCGATTGCTGACATTATAGATTCACTGATACCACTTGAGCTTGACATGGATCTAGGCATAAACAATCCTGCCAAGAACATTGTACCAGACCACTATGCCCGTACATTTTTAAGTTTGGTTGCCGAAACACATGTCACCGAAGGAGTACTGTTTTTCTCTGAAAAAATATGGAAACCCATTGGTATAGGGCACCCTTTTATGTTAGTTGCCAGTTCGGGTATGCTGGCACAGCTAAGATCACAAGGCTACAGGACCTTTGGCCAATGGTGGAATGAGGATTATGACAAAGAAACTGATTTAGACCAGCGAATAAGGATGATTCTTGCTGAATTAAAACGGTTAAGTATGTTATCGTTGAACGAATTAAAAGACATAAGAATGCAAATGCAATCTACCTTGAAATTCAACCAAGAACTATTCAACGAACAATGGAAAGAGATGTGTTATCCGAGAAACGACGAGACCGTTTTTAAAATTGTTAAAGATATATGGGATTCATTTTAAATGCAAGTAAACTCTAAAAAAGTAGCCATGATTGGTTGCGGTAAACTGGGATTGCCCTGTGCCGAAGTCATGGCCGAACACTATGATGTTGTTGGTTACGATACTGTCAAAGACCCTGATGCCACTATTCCATTGGTAGACAGCATCGCCGAAGCTGTACAAGATCGTGACATTATTTTTGTAGCAGTACCTACACCACATCTTCCAGCATTTGGTGGTGATGCTCCAATTTCGCATTTACCACCAACCAATTTTGATTACAGTATCGTAATCCGTGTATTAAAGGAATTAAATCAAGTAGTCACTGACAATCAGATGATTGTACTGATCAGCACAGTATTGCCTGGTACTACTAGAACCCAACTGTTGCCACATCTAACACGCGGTCGATTTGTGTATAACCCTTATCTCATTGCCATGGGTAGTGTTAAATGGGACATGATTAATCCAGAGTGTATCATTGTTGGTACTGCTGACGGTACCGTCACTGGAGATGCACAAGAGCTCATTGATTTTTATCAACCATTGATGAAAAACAGTCCTAGAATTAATGTAGGTACTTGGGACGAAGCTGAAGCTATCAAAATCTTTTACAATACTTTTATCAGTGCCAAAATTGGACTGGTAAACATGATACAGGATGTGGCTGAAAAGAATGGCAACATCAATGTAGATGTTGTAACAGACGCACTCAAAGCCGCCACCCAGCGCATTACTGGACCTCGTTACTTGACCGCTGGCATGGGTGATGCAGGTGCTTGCCATCCCAGAGACAACATTGCTCTACGCTGGTTATCTCAGGAATTAAATTTAGGCTATGATTTGTTTCAGGCCATCATGGGTAGTAGAGATGCTCAGGCTGAAAACATGGCACGCCGATTAGTTGATTTGGCTCAGAAACACAACTTGCCAGTGGTTATCCATGGTAAGGCGTACAAACCCTATGTGCCTTATGAAATTGGTAGTTATAGTTTGTTGGTAGGACACTATGTAGAACACGCAGGTGTGCCAGTTTGTTACTATGATCCTTTAACTGGCGATACTGTGGCTCCTGAAGGCCCTGCAGTGATCTTGCTGGCACATAATCCTGCGGTTACCTACGCAGGCACTGGTGTTGAAATTACCGGCGATGAGTTTTATTTCAAGTTCAAACCCAACAGCGTTGTGGTAGATCCGTGGCGTAGTGTAAAATCCATACCCGACTGCCGAGTAATACACTATGGTAATCCCAAATTCAACAAACCTCGAATCAATGGTGCCATGCTGAGCCCAGCACATTGTGGTAGCATTTTTAGATACATCAACGATGCCTTTAACTTTGAACTAGACACAACCAAACCGGCCATATACATTGTTCAAGCCAAGATCAATGAAGTAAATTTTGACGAATATGCACAACCAATGATTGAACAACTGCGGGCTCGAATTGCATTGAAATCTTCAGATCGCATAATCTTTATCACACAACATGAGGGCATACTTGCTCATGGCATAATGTTCCGCAATCGTGTTAGACAGTTTTGGCCTGAGTTGACCGACGAACAATACATTTATGCCAACGAACTGCAATCTTTTGAGCAAGCACTTACATCCAATGTCATTACAGATCCTTATAAGAATCATTTAAATTTCATGAGCATCAATGAGTGGATCAATCCCAAACTGATCCAAATAACTCACGACTACAACAAAAAAGAAAAATGGTTTTTGAATTATAATAGAGTTTTGCGGAGCCATAGATGTCAGCTCGTATCTGAGTTGCAACGACATGCGCTGACACAGCATGGACTTGTAAGCTTTGTTCCTAAGGGAGAGTTTTACAGAGGGTTTGATCTCACTCCTGCAGATGTGCTGGCCAGAGACAACAATCTAACTGCCGCTGACTGCGAATACTTTTTAGAGTTTCTCAATGACCCACTGGTCATTGACGAATATGATATCACTACCAATGGGCCAATGGTCAAAGAACACTTTGAAAGAACAATTCTAAGTGTTATTACTGAAACTACTTGGAACCAGGGTGAGATTTTTATCACTGAAAAAACATTCAGAGCTATTGCACACGGTCATCCATTTATCATTGTAGGACCCGACGGCTTTTTACGCAAGCTCAGAGAATTAGGGTTCAAAACATTTGACGGCATCATTGACGAAAGCTACGATGATATTAAAAATCATAGACATCGTCTTGATGCTATTGTAAACGAAATAAAAAGATTGTGTAATCTAGACCCTGTGACACGCAAATTGATTTACAAGCAATTGCATGACATTGGAATGCAAAATAAACACATCTATGAAAAGTTTACAAATGCTCATTTGCAGGGCACCTTGTTTAAGTTTCTACAAGATCGCTCAAACTAAGTCACTGACAAGTCGTTGCACAATATCGTGAGCTGATAAAATTTCAGTGATATTATCAATGGCCTTCCCGGCAAACACATGTCCTTGAGTTGGACTTTCTATGCCGGCTACCAGGCCATTGGTATTGTTGTTATCGTCGGCTTCAAGCCGCGAAAACACCAGTGCATTTTGATGTCCTAGAACTGTATGAAATGAGTTTTCTCGCTCAAGTTTTGTAATGTCTTTGTACGAGGCTTGGACCATCGACTGCTTTGTTTCTACAGAGATTGAACTTTCTTGGCAGGCTGCAAACAATGTTCCAATTCCAATGGCAGTGGCACCTAGGTCAATATAATGCTTTACCTGTTCAGCAGTACCAATGCCGCCAGCAGGAATTAGAATCTTGTCTGGTAGACCTACAAGATATTGTGCAAGTGCTTGCTCTAAGGTAATACTGCTTTGACTAACTCGCCCGGCTCCGTCGGGTCCTTTAAAGATAATGCCATCAAACGGTATTAAAGAGTTGTTAACATAGTTGTCTATCAATGATTTAAAAAAAACAATCACTCCTGTATGTCTTAAAGTCTGTAACAATTCACCGGATCGGCGTGCATCAATTGGGCCCAATGGCTCGTGTATATACTCAATGGCCTTTATATTATTGGTTGTTATGACTTTGAAGATATCCGGGTGAGCAAGCAGTCTTGTGCCAAGGCTAATGATTAGATTGCCATCACCGAATCGGCTACAGTAATATTCAATATCTTGCTTAAACTGCTTGAAGTTAAATGTAGGATTAAGATAGTTAAATAAAGAGATGCTAGGAAGGGCGCCAGCCTCTCTAACTGCACAAGCCAGTGTTAGATCCGAAACTTTGTTCATTGCCAGTGCAACGATAGGATAACGGCAGTTGAAAACTTCAGTAAATAGTTTCATCGAAATATTTAGTAGCATTAGCTTAGGAATAATAATCAAATGGCAATGAAGTTTAACGAATCTATTCAGTTTCTAAAAGGGTTAGAAATTACAGGAGACCTTTTGGAAATTGGGTCAGACCGAGGTGACGGTAGTAGCTATATTTTTGCTACATTAGCTAAGAATTTAGATCGCCGGCTTTTTTCAGTAGATGTTGATCCAGCAGTTATTGATAAAAATCGTGAAGAATTTCAACAACTTCCCTTTGAGTTGCCGGTGGAATTTTTTAATCAGACCGGTGAACAATTTTTACAAGACCGCACAGACCTTCGCTTTAGTATAGTATTACTTGATAATTTTGACTGGGATTGGAATCCTCATAGCCCAGAACCGCATATACTCGAGCAGAAAAAAAGATACCAAACAGAGTTTGGGTTTGACATGAGCAATCATCAAAGTCAGGTTACACATCTTCGTCAGGCAATACTGCTGACCGAAATGCTTACTCCAGATGCCATGATCGTCTGCGATGACTCATATTGGGCCAATGAATACGGAACCTATACAGGAAAATGTGGGGCAGCAATACCGTATTTAGAAACTCTGGGATTTCGTGTAGTATACAACAAAGATCATGGCATTGTTATGATAAGAAAGAATAGTCAATGAAAATAGTTTTAATTACCGGAGGCTTTGATCCAATACACAGTGGACACATTGCTTATATAAAAGAAGCCAAAAAGCTTGGAGACATCCTAATCGTTGGCGTTAACAGCGATGCTTGGCTCGAACGCAAAAAGGGTCGTGCTTTTTTACCCATACACGAACGCCTGGCAATTGTGGCCGGCATCCAGGGCGTTGACCAAACTCTTATTTTCAATGACAATGATGGTTCGGCCTGTGATGCTTTGCAAAAACTAAAAAGCAGTTACAGCTATGCCACTATTATTTTTGCCAATGGCGGTGACCGAACCGCAGAAAATATTCCTGAGATGCGAGTCGAAGGTGTTGAGTTTGTGTTTGGTGTTGGAGGTTCTAATAAAAAGAACAGCAGTAGTTGGATCTTACGCGACTGGAAGCAGTCTAAAACAGATAGGCCCTGGGGCGAGTACCGAGTACTTTATGATCACCCAACGATTGGTTGTGCCACCAAGGTCAAAGAACTCACTGTTGAACCAGGTAAAAAACTCAGCCTTCAACGACATCAAAATCGCCACGAATATTGGTTTGTAGTTGAAGGTACCTGTGATGTTTATAGTGCCATGCCTGGTG
>Ga0222712_10005680_pt1 | contig 12520 bp, 12 predicted proteins | sample C33_657DmetaG_FD_165043 | JGI IMG/M metagenome (GOLD analysis project Ga0222712, IMG submission 165043) | Estuarine water microbial communities from San Francisco Bay, California, United States - C33_657D | ecosystem: Environmental > Aquatic > Marine > Unclassified | place: USA: California...
TTTCGTCTTTATAGTTTCCAATATCCAAAGGATCTGGAACTAAGCCCCACTTTAGTCTTTGTTCTTGTTCTGCGTATTCTTCATCTGTAATTTTTCGTCTGGCAGAAAGGAATTTAGGTTGGCCCTCATAAATACCGTACGAGCGAACTTCTCTAGCCAAAGCATCGATTCTGGATCTATTTCCTTTTTTGGACGTGACTGAAAGAAAGTTCCCATCATCGTCTCCAATCCATCTTCCGTCTGGCATTTCCCAGACATAGATTCCAAGTGTTGATTCCTCTTGCAGAATCTTAGTTTGCGCTTTACCAATATCCATAGAAGTTTATTTTACCACTCTTTAAGGTCTAAGTCCAGCTTTTTGTCAAGGAGTTTGACAAAATTATATGCTTTTGGTTACTTGCCAGTCAATATTATAGAAATTTATTGAATTTTCTGTCAGGCTAAGTGACGAATCATCTGCTGAAACCACTGACCTGCCTATGTACATATTATAATGATTTACAGCCTTTGATTCATTAAAGGCTTCTGGGTAATAGGAAATATATTGATATAGGCTTGATGGCCCGCCATCATTAAAATAGTTAAATCCTAATGGTCCAGTTATTGGAGAACTTGTAACTATTACAACATGAGCCAGGTCTTCAGCCCTAAATAAATCGCTTACATTTGTAGAGGATGTTTTGTTAACTCCATTTATATAAATAGCAGATATATTAGTTTTTGAAATTGTTCCTGAGCTATTCCAAGAAAGTTTGGATGCCGAGTAGCTTCCCTGAGACGAACTAAAAACAAGGCAATTTTCTGTTAAATTTGAAGGGGTAAAAAAGAATTCTACTGTCTGAATAGACTCAGAGGTATTAACCCTAAATCCAGATCCAGATAAAGCTCGTAAGCCATTATGATAATTGCGAGACAAAGGGGGGTGGGTAACCCTGCCCATTGAAATATCTTTACTGGATACTCCAGAAACATCTTCAATTGTATAAATATAGTTCCCATTACTTTGAGAATATAAAACTTGATCTTTGTAAAAACATAATATAATGTTAGATAGTTTTGGTATATATTTAGATATATCTGAAGATGCCATAGTTATCTCAAGATAAAGGGTTCTATTAGAATCAAATGCCCCTAATTTAAATTGGGGTATTGGTCCACCATTGATACAGGGCAACCATGTTAATTCATCTATAGAAGACCTTATAGACACCCCATTATCGCCGTTCCACTCTATCTTAGAGGCGTCTAAATTGAATCCAGAGGGTATTGCTATAGCATCTTCTATTACTACGCTTATAGGGCCTCCAGAGGCCGTTTTTTTAATCTCTAAGCATTTTTCATTTTCATTATAAACTAAGTCTTCTGTCAAAAAATAATCCCATGATTTATTTAATGGATAAACAAAACTAAATTGACGGCTTACCCCATCATCATATATTTCAAATAAGGTACCTCCGTCTGGGTATGAGACCTGTATCGGATGTGTGGTTTGAGAATACTCATAATGTTCTTTTGATTTAATATTTCCAAGGTCGTATCTGTATATGGCTGGAGCATCTACTATAAACGAGTCAGAAGCATTAGAGGTTGGACCTATTTTTAATGATAAAGAGCTATTAGTAAATTTATAATTAGTTAAAGATTTATTTGCCTCAATTTTTCCATCTACATATATTGTCATCTCAGATTTAGAATAAGATGCTACTATGTGATGAGATTTATTAATTTGAGGAATGGTGTGGTCTATTCTTTCATTTTGTAATTTAAATACTATGTTACCCTTTTCGTAAAAAATTCCTATGCCTTCGTCTGGATCTGCAAAAATTGTTGTAAGAGAATTTGTTGTAATAGTAGGATATATCCAAACCTCTAATGAAAAATTATTATCAGAAGAGTTTTTATCAGCAAACCCGCCTTTGGCTGTTGCGCCATAATAGTCTTTTGTAACTGGTACTGTTATATATGCGGTATTTGTAATACGAGTTCCTGATACCCCGCCTGAAACCAATGGCAGCATATTTGCTGCAGGTGATCCTATATATGTAGCATTATTTCCGCATCCTGATATATCTGAGGCGGTGGTACCTGAAGATTCATCCAACGGCCAAAAGCCAATTGGATAATCCTTAATTACCTTTAGTTGATAACTCATATTGTTATTATACCAACAAACGGGTATAAGTCATATTTTATTCTTCTGCTGGTTTTTGAGCGTTTAGTAGTAAAACTACTGTTTCTGCCGTTTGCCTAATGTCCATAATGCGTGAAATTTCCTGGCATCCAAGACGAATATCATTAATGTTGGCTTGACGATCAAGCTTTAACTTCTTTGAAATATCTGTTACTACTTTGAAGAACCCGTCTTTATCCTTTATTACAAAAAATACGGTTTCTACTTCTATCGCCTCTGGGGCGGCTACTTCTGTAGATTCAGCTGAATCTATATTTTCTGACATAATTATCCTATCTGTTTGTATCAGTATACCAAAATTATATTTGAATGTCTAGATTGGATAACGAACAATTACTAAACCTGAACCACCAGCGGTTCCGTTTAGCGTATAACCACCGCCGCCACCGCCGCTTCCAGTATTTGCTATAGCGGCAGTTGGGTTTAATACACCTGAGCCAACTCCGCCATTTCCTCCGCCGCCTAAACCGCCTCTACCAATATAATTTGGATATTCAGATGCCCAGTTACTAACTGGAGTAATCTGGTCGCCAGTCCATTGATAAGTTCCTCCGCCGCCACCGCCTGCGTAATATCCACCAACTCCCGTAGATGTAGCAGATGCCCAAGTTGAAAATGCATTTGTTCCAACACCACCGTCTCCTGCTCTAAGGTGATAGGCCGTTCTAGTTACGCTTCCAGCTCCTCCAGCGCCTCCACCACCACCACCTGCGTGAACGTTATAAGGGTTATCAAAAGCACCAGGACCACCAGCATTTCCATAATAAGTAAACCCAGCGTACACAGTTTGACTTACAGCACCACCAGCTAATCCAGCATTTACTGCATTATTTACATATGGATTATTGTGTGAACTGGAAGAACTTCCTCCGTTACTTCCTCCGCCGCCAGAACCTCCAGCTGCACCTACACAGCAGTCCCAGTTTCTTCCATTTCCTCCTGCGCCACCGCCGTTTGCAATAAAAGAACCAAAAGAAGAGGCTTCCCCATTACCGCCGTAATTTTGTCCGTTGTTAGTTCCTCCTGCGCCACCATTTCCAACAACTATTGATGTAGCAGAATTCACAGCAACAGTTCCATGTAAAACAGAGCCTGCACCTCCGCCGCCTGGGCCAGTAAAATTCCAACCTCCACCACCTCCGCCGCCTGCGCCGATAATTAAAACTTCAACTACTCCAGATTCATCAGGAGTAAAAACACTAGTGCCTACTGAAGTAAAGACATGATATCTATACCCGCCAGAAGATACTACTAAGCCGCCAGTTGAACCGCTACCAAGCCTACCTAGCTTGTTTTTAAGTTTACCTTGAGAACCAAATGTTCCTCTTACGCTGTTAATAAATGGCATTTTTATCCTTTAGTAGTTTAGATTTGAGTTAGCAAAAACTATCCAAGCATTCCCTGAACGAAGCATTGTGAATGAAAATATGTCAATTTTATTTGCAGAGGAAGTTGGAGTTGGAACTAGTCCATTTGGCCAACGAATTGCTTGATTTGTTCCTGCAATTTGTACGGTTGTTGGCAGGTATCCAGTCGATCCCTGTGTGACAAGTACGTTAACTGTCATTACCTTATCATTATCAGTAGGCATATTTGTAAAGTTAAATGTCATATTCCCAGTTGGTGCCGCTGAAATATAATAAATATTTCCTAAAGTCCAGTTAAATGTACCAGTATTTGAAGATAATGTTACTGGAACAACATTTTCACGAAGTTCTTGAATATCAACTGTTCCGCTTAAGTTTACTCCACCTGTAGCAGATAAACCGCCAGTAATTCCAACATCTCCAGTAGTTGTTATTGCACCAGATGTAATTGCACCTACACGAATATCTGCATATGAAACTCCAGCAAAATCAACTGTGTTTGTTGGCTTAGCTGTAATATCTTTAAATGCTTTAATTACGCCGTCAGATGCGTCTCTTACTAATCCAGCATATTTTGTAGTTGCTCCAACCTTATACTCTCCGACTAATCCAAGATCAATGGCATCTCCAGTATTTCCGTCTCCTACGAATACAATAGGGAATGCGACCTCGAGTGTCTGCACACCAGTCTGTGAGCCAGATCCACCAAATGATAGGTTGCCAGCGATGTTAACATCGCCTTGTATACCTACGCCACCGACTACTGTCAGTGCACCTGTTGAAGGTGAAGTAGAGGCTGTTGGAATTTCAATGTGAACATTAAGATCTGGGGTAATCGACATTTGTTCGTTACCTGAATCATATCCACCTGCTGCAAAAATAATCTTGTTCTGTGTTCCATTTGCTCCTGTGGCTAGCACAAGATTTCCTGCACCAGTAGTTGCTGTTGGTGCCTCAAAGAAAATATAGCCATCGTGTGGACCAGTAATCCCGTAAGTTGCTTGGGAAAATGTAGAACCTGTGATTCCCATATCAATCCAACCTGCAGTATCATTTCCATTATCTGCATATGCAATAAAATCTGTTGATGAATTTGAAGAAGAGTTTTGAATTGCAACTTGTGCATATGGCTCTCCGTTAAGTTTAAATACTGCTCCTGGATTTGTTAAACTTGCAGAAGTTTCCCATGCTTTTGCACCTGTTCCAATATATACTGTACCAGTAAGAGCTGAGTCACCAGCAATTCTAAAATCACCAGTTACATCAATTCCGTCTTCTGGTGTTATAACCATTTGCTCATTGCCGCTTGTTAATCCACCTGCGGCAATAACAATATTGTTTGCTAATCCAGTTCCATCTGTAGCAAGGACTAGGTTACCGTCTCCTGTAAATTTATTTATCTGTGAGTTAATAACTGATGTTAAAGCGATATTGCCTGCTGTGTATCCTGCAGGTACTGCAACCACAACTTGTGTTGCAGTTGGCGCTGAAATAACTGTGTAACGTCCTTCTAGGGTCGGAGCGACTGGAAGAATTAAATCGAAAATAACTCCAGCAATCATTTGATGAGGAGTTCCAGTAATAAGATTTAGATTTGAACCAGCAACGCTGTATTGACTTACTGCAACGACTCCTGCAATAGCGCCTGACATAAATACATAACCATCGCCAGGACCTGTTAATGAAAATGCTGGATCATTAAAAGATTGATTTGTAATACCCATGTCGATCCAGCCTGACTCATTTGTACCATTTGAAGCGTATGCAATAAAGTCAGCGGATGAACTTATTCCAGCTCCTGTATTTACAAGGGCGGTTTGAACAAAACTATTTGATGAGCCCTGAATACCTAAAGAAACATCTGTAAGAGTTGCGGCAGTAATAAAGTCAGTAATATCTTCACCAATCAAAAATGTATCAAACGAATCTGACCAGAATGTGAGTGTTCCATCAGTCTTTAATACTTTACCTGCTTGACCTTCAGTTGGTGGGATTTCTGAACCCTCTACCATACGTGTCCAATAATCTGTATCTGTAATGGATTCGCCTGTTGATGGCAATTCATTAGTATAAATCCATACGATGTTATTGTATCTGACTACATCGTTTAACTTATATTCTGTAGTATTGCTCCAATCCCCCTTCCAAATAAAGCGGATTGTTCCAAGATTAATAATTTGAGTTGCCATTTATTCTACCCTCACAATAAGATTTGACGTATCTGTTTCAGACCATTCGAATTCCAATTCACGAGTTGTGAATGTCCATTCACGATAATCTGTACTTCTTCTATTCTGATCGGGAAGAACCACTTCGGTTACCCCGTCATTAATTTTTTCTAATATAAGCTCTCCAGAAACTGGAAGATACTTAAAACCATAAAATGTTCCAAGATTGGATCCTGGAATTTGCTGCCAATATGAACCACTCCATTCCCACGCTACATCACCAACGGTATATGTGTCGCCTGTTGCTGGTGAAGCTGGAAATGTGATTGGCATATTTCTCCTATTATACTTCAGCCCATACAGTGCCGTAGTATATGAAAAGTTTTCCTATAGTTGAATTGTACCAGATATTGCCTTCAACTGGGCTTGTTGGGGCGGTAGCTGCAACAGTTACTGTTGATCCCGCCTCTTCTGCAGTTAAAACAATCTTGTTATTGTCGTCATCGTATACTGCAGTAATATTAGAATGAGTTGAATGCTCAAAAAGCGGGGCTATAAAATCCTGTATTTCTTCTTGAGTAATTACTGGAGCTTCAGGGGTTGAATAGATTGTCCATACGGTGCCGTTCCAAGCAAAGGTGCGGGAACCAATAGTAACCTGCTGTCCGTTAATCGGATTTGACGGGAAATTCAAAGCTGAAGGCATAGATTAATTATACCCTATTTTCATTTAACCCTTGATTCTAGTTAACAGAAATGGTATACTTAAAGCCTAAGCAAATAGCTTTAAATAATAATAGCAAGGGATCTTCTTATTAAAAGTATAACTTTTTACCCAACATTTGATAAGGCTGAAGAGTTTATAGATCCGCCTAAACCATCCATTGGACACAATATACCAGAATGGATTAGAAAAACCCCTAAATACAAGCATAATCAGAATCGTTTTGACGTTAATGGTGGAGAAAATAATTTAACTGTTAGGCACTGTATCCCTTTGCTAGAAGGATTTACCTCTGGATATGTTTTAACAACACATATTGATTTATTAGTTGAAATAACTAAAGATGGTAGACATAGCATAAAATGGATAGAAGGAGAAATTCCAATGTATCCTCCAGTTAGACTTAGACCTTCCTACGAGGAATATTCTGAAAACAAATCTTTTCCCAAAATGGAAGGATATACTGATCTTGAATTCAATTGGGTTCCAGCATGGTCAATAAAAACTCCTAATGGATATTCTTCACTATTTACACATCCAATAAATAGAATAGATTTACCTTTTTATACTTTAGGGGGAATAGTTGATACAGATAGGTGGGGAGAGGCTGGAAATCACCCTTTTGTTTTTAAAAATGGTTGGGAAGGAGTAATTCCAAAAGGTACCCCGTATGCACAGATTCTACCGTTTAAAAGAGATAAATGGGAATCAAAATCCAAGCCAGAATTATATCTTGAACATGAAAAAAATATAAGAAAAAGAGATAGCGTTTTAAAAAATTGGTATAAAAAAAATGCTTGGTCTACTAAACAGTATAGGTAAAGTATGAATAAAGATGAGTTAGTTATTTATTGGGCATCTGCCGTTCCTCCAGAACATGGAAACTGGAGCCTTTTATATCATGAACCAGAAATACTATATGATAATTTGATGAGTCAAAAGAATCCATTTAGAGGATTGAATAACTACCTTTTGTGTCCAGCCGCTGCTGGAACATTTAAAAAAACAGTTGTAGCTCAATTTCCTCATGATGCTTCTTATAAATATGATTTTACTGATGGTAAAGAAGAGATAATTCCAACAAGTAAGCAGTATATAAATTTTAATGTTAAAAGAGCTCCAACAATAAAGGTAGGACCTACAGTTGAATTTTCAATGTCTTATTCATTTTTTTGCGAAGAAGAAATTAATGCTAAATTTACTCCTCCTATGTTTCATCCGCCAAAACATACTAAATATGCTACAGTTGTTCCAGGAAGATTTAATATAGGGTCATGGTTTAGGCCATATCCGCTAGAAATGCAGTTTTGGAATACTTCTGGAGAAGTAATATTTGAAGAACATGAACCTCTTTTTTATGTAGAATTTGAAACAGATCGACCAATAAGACTACAAAGATTTGTTTTTACACCTGAGATTCAAGCACTGCAAACACACTGCATAAAGTATTATAATAAAGAATATAGTTTATATCGTAGATATGCTCAATTTAAAAAATCAGGAATGAACAAATTAGTTCTTCATGAAATTAAAAAGAATTTGGTAGAGTAAATGCCTAATATAACATTTAAGTATATAGATGATTTTAGTTTTAATACACATGATCGTCCTAGGCCAGCAAAGGAGTTTGTGCCTGAATGGTTTAAAAACATATCACCATACTATAGAACTCCAGAAAATCCAGAAGGTAAGCTAATCGTAGAAAATTTTCACTCGAATGCTTCTGCTAAAAAATGTACTCCTATGCTAGATGCGATGACTGCTGGATACATTATACCTCTTTGGACAGATGTTCAAGTTAGACAAATAAATGGTTTTCCATCAATTACATGGAAAGTTCAACAGGATGTTTTTGAACTTCACGGACCAAATTCTAGAGAAGTTCCTGCTCCGCCTGGATATGACCAGATTGTTTTTAAATATATTAATAAGTTATGGATAAAAACAGATCCTGGATACTCTGTCTCAATTCTTCCTCCAGCTGGATATTATGATCAGACATTTTTACAAATTCCTGCAGTTATAGACACTGACTCAAAAGATCTGACACCGACTCCATTTCCAATTTGGATTAAATCTGGATTTGAAGGGATAGTAGAAAAAGGCACTCCAATTGCACAAGTAATTCCATTTAAGAGAGAGTCTTGGACGCATAACATAGATGTTGCAGAAGAAAATGAATATTGGTATTCTTTAAATAAATGGAAAACTAGAATTGGTCATCAATATATAAGAACATCTTGGAAAAAGAAAAGGTACGAGTAATGACAATAAATGTTTACTGGTCTTGTATAGAAAAAGAATGGATGAGAGCCCCGTCTCCAGAACCAATATCCTATTCTTTTTATAAAGGGCCACTTTTTGATAAAAATGATTATGGTCTAGATATGAAAACGTGTCCAGCATTTGGAATGCATATGAATAACGTATTTGCTCTAAGATCAATGTACTCATATGAATTTTCTTTAAAAGAAGGCGAAGTGTCTTCTTCTGACTATGATCAAGAATTTTTTAATAGACATGTTGTAATAAAATCTATGCAAAAAAGACTTTTTTCGTTTACACAGGGATATACATTTTTTACGGACTCACCATCTCTTGAAGTAACTGTTAGTGAACATCCGTATCTTGAAGATAATGAAGTTACAAAAAGGTGCTTGATTTTACCAGGTAAACTAGATATTGGTAAATGGTATAGAAATATAGATACTATGTTTTATCTAAAAAATGATTATAATTCGTTTAAAATTTCTGAGGGAGATGTTTATGGATATTTAAGATTTCATACAGATGAACAAATTAATTTTATTCAATATAGACAGACAGATCTAATGAATAGGTATATGTTTGACAGTATTAATTCAAAAATAAATAAAAAGAAGCCATATTCTTTAGAAAAATATAATAATATGTTTAAATCAAAAAAACTTATACTTAAAGAAATTCAAGCTAATATATTAGATAATTAAGGATACAGCCACATATGTTCTGGGTCAACCCATTGGTTCTGTAGTATATAACTAATCCCTAACTCATCAAGCCTTTTTTGTATTGTAGTATTTGCTCCAGGTCCATAATGAGTTTCATAATCAAAGTTACGTTTACCATCTAAAACATTTTGTTGCCAATCAACTTTTGGATTATCCCAATCTTTGTCATATCTAATTAAATAAAATTCAGCATAAGGATCCCAAGCAGCATATATTCCAACTCCCCATGGTTCTGCTATAACTTCCCAAATGTTAACGTCTTCTATTTTTAATTCTCTTTGATAGTCCCAATATTCTCTTTCTGGTAAAACAAGAGTGTCGGAATCCATCCAGTTTTCATCAAAGTACTCTCCAGTACCAGTAACTATATTTTCAGTAGTTTTAAAAGTTGGCATTTAAATTAAATATCTAATAACTACTCTACCTTGTTGTCCGCTTTGCGCTGAACCCCAACTTGTACCATTACCATAAGAACCACTTCCGTATATGCCACCTTGATTAGCTCCAGTTTGATAAGATGCTTGAGTCAAAGTTACATTAGATACAGCTGACGATGCATATGAAGATCCTCCACCACCGCCGCCCATATCATTTGGTTCATAATAAGCTCCACCAGATCCTCCCCAATATCCTCCTCCGCCTCCGCCACCATGTGGTTCTGGGTGTCCTCCTGTTAATTCTGCTGGGGCAAACCATCCACCTGATGAATAATCTCCAGCATCTGGAAGCTGATAGCCAGTTTGAGTTCCACCTTTTCCAAAACGATTTCCGCTGTACGAAGTACCATTTTGTCCAGTAGTTCCTCCGCCTCCGCCACCTCGATTTACTCCTTGTCCAGAAGCACGAGAAGTTCCTCCACCGCCACCGCCGCCTGCAACTAATATTGCATTTGCATATGAATAAGTATTAGTAAAAATTCCAGAAAGACCTCCGCCTCCGCCATTACCCCACGAAGTTCCTCCAGCACCACCACCTTCATTAAGAGTGGCGCCATTAGCAAAACTTCCTCCAGCACCAACTTTAACAACTAAATTTGATCTAGCTAAAATGCTACCTCCAGAAAATCCTCCGCCACCGCCATAGCTCCATCCATTACCATTACCCCAGTTAGTACTTCCAGATGCACCACCTGCTCCATAAACATATGCTTCAACTGGTATATCTATTCCATATCCAGAAATACTAAAAGTTTCAGATCCAACTGTTGTAAATGTATGAATTCTATATCCTCCAGCAGTTGTTACAGAACCACCAGTAATTCCAGCAATGGCCATAGCAGAATTTGCGTTACGACGCACTCTGCCTTGTGCACCAAAGCTTCCTCTTACGCTGCTGATAAATGGCATTTAGATCTCCTTTAAAAGTTTAAGTTATATGAACCTAGAACAATCCATGATCCTGCTGATGTTCTAAGTAATGTAAATGTAAATATATCAAGCTTACCTGCAGAAGATGTTGCAATTGGAGTTACTCCAGAAGTCCATCTGATTGGCTGATTTGTTCCAGCAATTTGAAATGCTGTTGGAATGTATCCAGTAGATCCTTGTGTGACAAGTACGTTAATTGTCATGGCCTTAGAGTTGTCTGTAGGAACATTTGTTGCATTAAATGTCATATTTGCTGTTGGGGCAGTTCCAATATAATAAATATTTCCTGCTGTCCAATCTAGCGTTCCTACGTTTGAAGCAAGCGTTACGTCTACTACGTTTTCACGAAGTTCTTGAATATCTACGGTTCCGCTTAATGATACTGATCCTGATGCTGTTAAGCCACCAGGTGCTGTAATTAATCCAGATGTATTAAGAGTTGTTGCTGTAATTCCAGCAGTTCTAATATCTGCATAAGCAAGTCCTGCGCCTGAGAAGTTTACAACGCCTGATGCTGGAGGAAGTGTTGAATCCTTAAAGAATTTTACAATACCATCTGAAGCATCACGAACTAAACCAGCATATTTGCGGCTTCCAGTTCTTTGAGCAGTTCCAGTAGCTGAAGCTGAAGGAACATCAACATTTGTCTTTGAGAATGTAAATGTTGTTGCTCCTGCAGAGCGAAGAACATAAGTTCCATTATATGTTGCGTTAACTCCTGCAATAACTACAACGTCTCCCTCCACAAATCCGTGGGCAGCAGATGTTGTTATTGTAGCAATATTACTTGTTATCTGAGTATTTGTTACTGTAAACAAAGCTGAGGTATTTGCTGTAGCATACTCTCCAACAACACCTAGGTCTGTGGCATCTCCTGTATTGTCTGAACCTACTCTAATTATTGGATCAGAAACTGATAGTGTAGTTGTTGCTAAAGTTGTTCCTGAGCCACCGAAAACAATATCTCCCTGAATATTAACATCTCCCTGGATACCGACGCCACCGACTACTGTCAGCGCACCAGTTGTTGGTGATGTTGATGCAGTTGCAATTTCAATGTGTACACGCTCATCTGGAATAATAACCATTTGCTCGTTACCAGAATCGTAACCGCCTGCGGCAAACACGATCTTATTCTCAGAGCCGTTTGCACCAGTTGCTAATACGAGGTTACCTGCTCCAGAAGTTCCTGTTGGAGCCTCGAAGAAAATGTATCCGTCGTTAGGACCTGTAATTCCAAATGTTGCTTGGCTAAATGTTGAGCCAGTAATACCCATGTCAATCCAGCCTGAAGTATCATCGCCATTATTTGCATAAGCAATAAAGTCTGTTGATGAGTTAGATGACTGGTTATGAATTGCTAACTGAGCATATGGATTACCATTTAGCTCAAATACTGCAGCGGCGTTAGTCAACTCAGCATTTGTATTAAATGCTTTTGCTCCAGTTCCTACAAAAATTTCGTCATAGATTTCAATTCCATTATCTGGAGTGACAATAATTTGTTCGTTACCGCTTTGGAGTCCGCCAGCTGCAATAACAATATTATTAACAAGTCCTGTTGAGTCGGTTGCAATAACCATGTTGCCATCACCAGTAAACTTGTTCATCTGAGAGTTAATAACAGATGTAAGCGCAATGTTTCCACCAGTATATCCTGCAGGAACTGCAACAACAACCTGTGTGGCAGATGGCGCTGAAACTACTGTGTAG
>Ga0222712_10005681_pt1 | contig 12519 bp, 8 predicted proteins | sample C33_657DmetaG_FD_165043 | JGI IMG/M metagenome (GOLD analysis project Ga0222712, IMG submission 165043) | Estuarine water microbial communities from San Francisco Bay, California, United States - C33_657D | ecosystem: Environmental > Aquatic > Marine > Unclassified | place: USA: California...
TGGAAAGTTCTGTGAGGGCAGCAATGGGATAGTTATTTGAAATATTGATGTTTTTGTCAATAGATACAACATCGAGTTTTGACGCATTATTTAAAGCATCAGTCACATAAACAATCCCGGCATCTGCTTCGCCACTGGAAACTTTCTGGGTAACCCCACTAACACTTGTTTCCCTACTGCGAGGCTCCACAACGATGTTTGCGCGTTCCAGAATGCGAGCGGAGTATTTTCCGCATGGCTGGGTGACATCACAGAGAACGGTGCGTATTTGCGGTGAAGCGAGGTCGCTCAAACTTGTGATGTTGAGTGGGTTTCCTTTTTCAACAATCAGTGTGAGCGTGTTGGTGGCGATGGTGGTTACTGAGTCTTTGGCGACATTGCCATTCTCGACGAGATCTACCATTTGCTTGTCGTCAGCGAAGACAACGACATCGGCGGGAGCACCCTGTTTGATTTGTTCAACCAATGTTGCACTTCCCGCAAAGTTCAGAACAAGACGGATGTTCGGCTCCGCATTTTCAAAGGCTTCTGCCATAGATGTCATCGCGGTAGAAAGTGAGGCAGCGGCGTAGAGGTCGATGTTCGTTTTGGCGTCACCACGACCACAAGCCGACAATGTGCAGAAGAGTCCGATAGCACTCCCCATCGACAAAAGACGACGGGCTAGGGGGGCGGTCATCACCCTCTCAGGCTATTAGTTCAATTGTAACTATCTGATAGTTCATTACGTGATATAAACAGCTATGGAAGCCATACGGAACAGCCAAATCACTCTCATTGAAGCAGCGTGCCTCGCTCTCATCAGTCAAGGGTCCACTCATGGTTACGACATCGCTAAGAGGTTTCATCCTGATGGCGACATTGGCGAGATCTTCACGCAGACCAACCCTGTGGTCTATCGCGCATTGAAGTCACTTGAAGCTGCGCATTTGGTGAAGAGTACCGATGCGCTCGGTGTACGCAAGCAACTGAAGTTTGCACTCTCGATGACTGAAGAAGGTGGCCGCGTATTGGACAGTTGGCTCAATGCTCCAGCAATGCATATCCGAGACTTACGAACAGAATTTTTAGTGAAGTTACATCTTCGAGATCTAGCAGGTATGAAACAAAAAAAATTTATTGCTCTGCAAAGAGATGCACTCGGCAATGTGCTGTCGCAACTACTTGCCAACCCCGCGCGAAACGCAGTTGCCATGTGGCGACGAGAACAAGCACGAGCTGTTGCGCGATTTCTCGACGAGCTGGCTGGTGAAGAATCTCATTCGGCGAAAAATGGTGATCGGGAAGACTCTTTGCAGCTCAGTGCGCGAAATCAACTGCGAGCAAAAGTGTTGTCGGTTAAGCATGGCGGAGTTCTATCGACAGTGAAATTAGAACTCGAGCCAGGGCAATCCATGACAGCAACTATTACGCGTGAAGCAACAAATGCACTCGCACTCGCGCCCGGAACCACAGTGCTGGGCTTATGTAAAGCAACCGATGTTCTAGTTGCACGCAATGAGCAACGTTAGGAGTTGGTAAACGTTGCACCGTAGAGCGGAGTAAAAGCCATGTCGTTGCCAATAGTGCGGGCATCGAGATGCTGTTCATTACCCACGCGGTCGTTCACATAAATACGCGAAAGCTTCCATGTTCCGATGGGGGAGAACTGCGGCATGTTGAATGAAATTTCCCACACACCATCTTGAACGGATCCACTCACCAAACTGGCGTTGGTAATGGTCTTACCAGCACCTGAGTTGGCCGGCGAAATAAATTCAAATTGTGAGTTGCGAAACGCAATGCCCGAGGCGTCGCTCATTTTGAATCGCACACGAACTGTCGCAGCTGCTGACGCCGTTGAGATGGTGGGCGTGAGAACTTCTGCTGCAGCAATAACAGGCTTAGCGGTGTCGTTACTTCCACCTTTAACCGTGAAGCTCGCCATAAATTGGCTCTTCAATTTCGGGTTATCGTCATTGCGTTCAGGGTCAGACCACGAAGTCAGCTCAGTTTGGTTTTTGGCAGCGTCGCGAAGGTGTACTGCTGTCACTTTGTAGGTGCCTTGCGGTGAGTTCTTTGCGAGTGGGACTCGAATCCGATATGTCCCATCTTTTGCTGTTCCACTCACTCGGCTGCACGTACCCAGCGCATCGAGAGCCTTATCGCCAATGAGGAAGCTTCCTTGACTGTCGCCAACACATGAAGTGGTTTCGGCGATGCCGGGTCCTTCAACGCTGATGGAGTTTTGGAACTGACTGAAATCACCAATTTTCTCTAAACCAAAGTTGTCGGTTGCTCGCAAAGTGAATTCGGCAAAGGAGTCGTTGGTGACATCAACAACTGGGGTGTTCGTTGATAGTGAGATGAGTTTCGGCGATTCACTGTCACCTTCACCGGTTTGTCGCACACCAAAGAGACGAACGTTGGTTTGAATCGTTTTTGTGGAGTTTGAATCGTAGGTATATGTCTTGGTGTACTCGTTGTATCCCATCAGACCGTCGTTACCGGCGCCATCCCACATGCTGATGGAGTCGAGATACCACAAACCTTTTTGTGAACTCATGGGCATGGTCATTGTGGAAATGAAATCACCGCGTGTAACAAACCCAGTAATAGGGTTGCGCACTACTTCACCTACAGCTTCGCATTTTCCCCACTCATGGAGACGACCGTCGGGTTCTGCGCCGGTGGGGTCGTCACCAATACAACCAAGTATCTGTGCCTTGACTCCTTTTGGTCCTTTCAAGGAGAAAAGAGACAACTTAATTCCTGAAAGATCGTCGACAACGCTGAAGCGAACTTTTACTTCTGCAGGACCTTGTGAAGTGTCGACCGATTTTGTGATGAGAGAAATTTTTGTGAGGCGTGGACCATTGGTATCGCACGTGCCTTTGGCTACTGCGTCAATTTTCTCTACGGTGCAACGGTTAATGCCATCGCCACCATTGATGACGTCTTTGCTGGTTCCACCTACAAGAACATCGTTTCCTTCGTTGCCGAGGAGAATGTCTTTTCCGTTCTTGCCATTCAGCGTGTCGTTACCTCCACCGCCGGTCATGGTGTCATTTCCCGACTCGCCATAAATAATGTCGGCGCCGTCGCTGCCATTAATTTCGTCGTTGTCGTTGTCGCCTTCAATGATGTCGTCGCCAGGCCCACCATCGATGATGTCTTTTCCGTTGCCTCCATAAATGGTGTCGTTGCCGCCAAGGCCATTGATGGTGTCGTTGCCGCTCTTGCCACAGATGATGTCGTTACCCTCTGTACCGGTCAGGATGTCGTCGCCCGCGGTACCGGTAATGGTGCAAATGTCGGCCTGGACGGCAAGTGGGCTGAAGCTGGCGAGAGAGGTGGCTCCAACAACGAGTGTTGCAACTGCACAAAAGCGAAAAAGGCGCATGAGATTCCTGACCATTGAGACTAAATACCGATTAAGAGAGAATAGGTGCTGCAGTGGGGAATTGCATGTCACAAAATGAGTCGGTGGGCAGGAAACCTAATAAATATAGGCATTTCCCGTCTATTGAGAATATTTCAGTACTCGGCTAAGTTTTGGTTGAAATTCTTTCAGCGAGAATTTCCAGTGCTATTTCTTGGAGGAAGTACATGTTGTCTCATCGCATTAAGGCCGCCCTCGGCGCAATTACAACGGTTGGGTTGCTCGGGCTCTTCGCCGTTCCAGGTGAAGTGCGCGCAGCTGCTGTTGTTGTCACCGTTTCCGATGCATCGGGAACTGTTCCAGGCGCATTCGTTGCCTTGGTTAATGGAACAACGAAGGAAGCAATTGATGCTGCAATCACTAACGCGAGCGGTGTAGCCAACTTAGATTCGGGGTCAACGGCACTCACTGCCACAAAACTTGTGGTGTCGAAACCCGGATATAACACCAACGGAGTTTCCTCGGTGTCGGCAACAACCGCTGTAACACTCACGGCAGTTACAACGTCGGGTCTGCGATTTGCCAATGCGTACGGCGCACAAGTGCGCAACTTTGCAGCTGATGGCGACACAGGTGTTTTTTATGCGACAACTGACAACAACCCGTCGGTATGGCGCACAACAGACTACGCCGGAACGTGGGCGCCAGTTCCGACCCTTGCCGATAGCACCAATGGTTTGCCACAAGCTCAAGCAAACGTAGTTACAACATCAGGCTATGCCGGCGAGGTAGCTGTTGGACTACAAAATGGTTTGTACTACTCCAAAGATTACGGAAACACATGGACAGCACTTGCAACAACGGGTGCTTACGGGACCATCTTGTGGGGCCACTCAGGAACGTCATCGTATCTTTTTGCAAAAAATGGTGCGACGTGGCAAGCAGCGGTGATGAATGTTGATACTCCTGCATTGTCGAATTGGACTGCGCCGTCTGGAATGGATACCAACGGTAAATGGGCTATTGCAAATGGCATCTCAACTAGCAACAAGATTTTTGTGGGCGCATTGCCTTCCGATGGGTCGGATCTCAAGCTTGCTGCTTTAGCTGAAGGAGCAACAACAGTTGCTGCCATCACTGGTACTTCTGGAACTGTTGCCGGCTTAAGTGCAACAGCAACAAACTCAGGTGACCTTCTCATGATGTCAACACAGGGGCAAGACTTTGTTTCTGCTTTTGTGGTGTATGACCGTGAAGGAACTGGAAACAGCACCACGGGAACTTTGAAGGTTGGTTACAAAGCAACATCTAGTGCGACACTGCTCACAAGTACAGGTCTTGCCGGAACTACGGATCAAAACTCTCTGAACTCATGGACCGCTTCATGGACCAATATAAGTCAAAGCGGCCAATCGCAATGTGGTGAAAATGAGACCACCCCAGTGGGCTCCATCGCAAACTTGGCGCCATCGAGTGGCGCAATGGCTAACTTCAAAGTGGCGGGCACCATCCGCGGCTGTTTCTTTGCGTTCAACACAAGTGGAGCGTCTGCGAACTACGCCAACCAATCGGGCGCAGCTGTTGCGACAGACAAAGTTGCGGTGTTGCCAATGGCTGGGGCAAACAACAACACGGGCTTTGCATTTGATGCCGGGTTTAACTTCTCTGACAACATGGTGGGCATATCTGGCGACGGTCAGTTTGGTATCCGAAAGTCAGCAAGCATGGCGGCACCGTCTTATCGCCCAAGTTTTGGACAAGCGGGTGCTCGCAGTGCAAATGATTTCATCACAGCACAAGCTGGTTCGGGTAAAGGTTCAGATTCGGGTGGTATTGCCGTGAACGGAATGGTGGGTGCAGTAGTGCGCGACACGGTGTATTCCCCCAACGTGACCGATGGAAGCACCTATGTTGTATCCACAAGTGCAACTGGTGGGAGTAGAACATTGCTCACCACTGACAGCGGTGCATCGTTTAGCACCATTGGTGCTGGTGGTAGCGACAGTATTGATTGGTGGAATGGTGCAAGCGGTAAGCAATGGCTTGCCGCCGGTTATGCGTTGAACTCCAAGAATTTCTTCCGCACAAAAAATTTCACCACTGCAACTGGCACTGGAAAAACCCAAATGGGCGAAGAACTTGCGGCTACTGCTGCGGCCCGCGAGAGTAAGACCGACACTGCTTTGAGGTTTGCGTTCGATGATACGGCTCCTATCCCTTCCGGATCTACCTGCTTTGGGCTTCAAGACTTTATTTACGAAGCTGGGGTGAACTGTTCTACTGGACAATCAAGCAATGATGTCTTAATGACAGCAATGGCGGGTATTGCTGGTACCGATGCCATGCTTGTTGCTGTAAGTAAAGGCCAAGAAAATAGTGGTACAGGAACTCTTGGTGTTGTTGGTTTAACGGCCGATGCCACAACAAGTGGCGCAACAATTGCAGGCGTTAAATACTACGGATCAGAAGTTGCATCAAGCGGTACTTCAACAGGTGCGACTAGTCAATTTGGGGCAAGCAAGTCGTCTACCTATACGGGGATCATTAATGCAATTGCATATTGTCCAACTGGGTCAGCGACGAAAGTGGCAGATAAGGCATTCATTGCGGTGGCCGGTAAGGGCGTTTATGTGTTGAGTGGCGTGAGCACCTCTTCGCGCACGCACGCTGCTACAAGTACGACTACTGGAACATACAAGGACCTAAAAGCAGATTGTGATACTGGAATTATTGTTGGTGTTACTTCTGAAGGTCCTTCTCTTTCGCTTGATGGCGACAAGTTCATTGCTGTGAAAACACCTGCAGCAATTCCTGCAAACAACGCAACAGCAGTTGATGTGCAAGCCGATAAAACGACTGGTGAGGTGACCATCGTGGCAGGTACGCAAAATTCAAGCGTGGTTGCCATCTCCACAACATTGACCAAGTTGGGAACAACAGGGGCAGCTGTAGACGGTGGAACCGCTAAGACACCTACGACTCAAGTAACGCTTGATGCTACTGAGGCGATTTCAATTAACGAGAGCTCCAAGGGCCGCGATACTGGTGCTGTAGCCGATGTTGAACTTCCACCTGCATCGGGTGACAAAGTGGGTGCGGCAAGTGTGCGTGCACTCGGGCTGAGGAAGTTTGCATCGTCCTTGCCAATGTCGATAGGCACAGGTGGTGGTGCCTTTAAGGCAACAACGAGCGGAGGCGCCACGGGAACTGCTCCCGGCGCGGGCACTCCTGGAGTCGGTGGAACAGCCCCAGGAGCAAACACTCCCGGCGTTATAACACCAAAAGTAGTCACAGTGAAAAAGGGCAAAACTGTTTCTGTCACTTCTGCTTTGAAGACACTGGGCACCAAAGTGGTAGCAAAATCAAAAATCGTGACCACTGTGAGTGCGGCTTCAAAGAAAGTTTGCTCAGTTTCAAAAACAAATGTGGTGAAGGGTCTGAAGGCTGGTAAGTGTTCATTGACGGTGAAAGTAACTCCACCGGCAACGAAGAAAGTGAAAAAGCCAAAGACAACGACAAAGAAAATCTCAATCACTATTGCATAGCTAGTGCCGCGCGTGCTTCGCCCTCAGGGTTGCGGTACGCGCGGCCGATGGCATCAATCACAATGCGAACAAGCACGCCTTCGGGAATCTCTGCCTTGCCCAGAAGTTCCGGAGTGATGGGCGTCATGCGCTGGTACCCCACAGTGAACGGGTCAACGCCGTAGGTAACAGGCATGGTGAAGGGAATAGCGCGGCGCCCAACGGGAACATCGCCGTACCACAACTCCATGTCACCTTTGAAGCGGCCTGTTGCGGTGAATGTTGCACGCACATCTACGTCACCTACAGGAAGTTCAACGCTTGCTGAAACTGTGGTGGTGAGTGCACCAAGGAAGTTGTATGCGTAATGCAAACGGCGACCTTTGATGTACAACGCGTAACCACCCGCATGTCCGCCGTGACATACCAATATGCCATCGCAGTTGCCGTCAGCTGGAACATTGAGCGCGGCAGTAATTTGGAACGAACGATTTTTCAGGTTTGGTGCAGTTGATTCAGGTAATGGTGAAATGCCGGGAAGATACACATACCTATCGCGCAAGAATCGTCGGTCGCCGTAACGAGCGGGTTGGTTGTTGAGCGGAAGTACTTGGTTCGCTTCCGCTTCGCTCCACCACAGCTCTTGGAGTTCTTTCAACTTGTCGGGGAACTGTTGGGCAACATCGTTGCACTCTGAAAAATCGTTGGCGATGTTGTAGAGCTCCCAAATATCGTCATCGAATGACGGGTTCACATTACCGCTTTCGTAGTTCATCATGCCTGGCGGATGAAAGACCACAGCCTTCCAGCCATCATGATACAACGCACGCGAGCCGAGCATTTCGTAGTACTGCGTGAGGTGCTTACTTGGGGCTTCTGCACTTTCTAACGTGTGGGCAAAGCTGACACCGTTCAATGGCGATTGCTCAACGCCATTGATGTGCTCGGGGGCTTCAATGCCGATGACTTCTAAGAGCGTGGGCAGCACGTCGATGATGTGTAAATACTGATGCCGTGTTTCACCAACATTCTTTAAGCGATTTGGCCATTGCACAATGAGTGGGTCGCACACTCCACCTTCGTGCGTATCGCGCTTGAAACGCTTGAGCGGCGTGTTGCCGGCCCATGCCCAACCCCATGGGTAGTGGTTGTTGGAATGTTCAGAGCCAATGAGATCGATGCGCTTTAAGTTTTCCGACAAACTTTCTGGAACGAAGTTGTAGAAATACTTTTCGTTGAAACTGCCGCCAGGACCACCTTCGGCAGATGCGCCGTTGTCACTCATAATGATGACAAGCGTGTTGTCGTATTCGTCGATCGATTTAATGAAATCGAGTAGTCGACCTACTTCAGAGTCGGTGTGAGTAAGAAAGCCGGCGAATGCTTCCATGAGGCGTGTATACAAGCGTCGTTCATCGTCGCTGAGCGAACTCCATGCAGGAACCCACGTGGGTCGTTCAGAGAGAACAGTGCCGTCTGGCAACAATCCCGACGCCATTTGCCGTGCGAATACTTCTTCGCGCCATGCGTCCCAACCTTTGTTGAACTTGTCGCGATATGCATCGATGTATTTTTTTGGCGCCTGGTGCGGAGCATGGCACGCGCCTGGTGCGTAGTACACAAAGAATGGCTTCGTCGGTGAAAATGCACGCAGATCTTTGATGTAACCAATTGCTTTATCGGTGAGATCTTCGGTGAGGTGATAACCCTCTTCAGGAGTTTTCGGCGGGTCAACAATATGACTGTCGTGAATGAGGTCGGGGTGGAACTGGTCGGTCTCGCCACTCAAAAATCCGTAGTAACGCTCAAAGCCTTTGTTGAGCGGCCAGTGTGTGCGCGGCCCGCCGATGTTGTTTTCATATGCAGGTGCGAGGTGCCACTTGCCAAGCCCGTAGGTTGCATAACCATTGCGCACGAGAATTTCTGAGAGGAAACCATTTTCATCGGGAATGTTTGCGTCGTAACCCGGAAAGCCCGATGCTGTTTCCACCACTCGTGCCATGCCACTTGCATGATGATTACGGCCCGTCATTAAGCAGGCGCGAGTGGGTGAGCACAGTGCAGTGGTGTGGAAGTTTGCGTAACGCAAACCGTTTGCTGCCAACGCATCGAATGTTGGTGTGCTGATGTCTGACCCATAGCAACCAAATTGCGCATAGCCCACATCGTCGAGCAGCACCATCACAATGTTGGGCGCACCTTGAGGTGGTTGAGGCAGATCGGGCCACGCCGCTTCAGAGTCTTCGAATGTACGACCAATACGACCAGTGAAGTTCTTTTCGAGCCCCATATAACCTCCCGCGCTGTTGAGACAGTTTCACATATATTTGCACTACTAGTGCAAATATAAAATTGCTGAGAGGTGAGGTCTAATTTGCCTGGGCAACAATGAACCCAATACCGATGAACTGGGTGATTCCTGCAAGCACGGTGAATACGTGCCAGATCTCGTGGTATCCAAAAATGTGTGGCACCAAGCGGGGGCGTTGCAGATAAAAGAGAATGGCCCCAACGGTGTAGAGCAACCCGCCAATTCCAAGCAGCACCATGGCTGTTGAGCCGGCATTTTTGGCTGCGGTGGGGAAGATGAAAACTCCTGCCCAACCAAGGGCAATATACAAACCACCGGTAATGCGACGAGCACCCCAACCAAACTTGAAAACCATTCCCATGATTGCAGCTACCCATACAAAGCAAAGGAAAGGGATTCCCCAGGAGTGAGGAAGAGCAAGTAGGCAAAGTGGGGTGTACGTACCGGCAATCAAGATGAAAATCATGGAGTGGTCGAGTTTTTGCATGATTTTCTGCACATGTGGTGCACGAGTAAAGAGGTGATACGACGCTGAGGTGGAGTAGAGCGCGAAGAGTGAGAACACATATATAGAGGTAGCTACTCGAGCAATTGCGCTTTCAGCAGCCAATATGAGCAATGTTCCCGCCGGAATGGCCACTAAAGCTGCGATGCCGTGCACGCGTCCGCGCCACAGTGGGCGCCACTTGCCGTTGTAGTGCTGAAAAATAGGAGGGCTATTTTTCGAAATGGGCATATTGACAGTGTGTCAGTTGAAAGCACATTTGTCTCACCCGTAGTGAAGAACTACGTAAGATTTAGGCATGCCTGACATCCTCTCGTCACTCCCCGTTGAGTATCTCTTCACTATTCATGCAACTGTCGCTGCTCCCGTTCCGATTCCTGGTGGGCCGACAGGCACACGAGTCATCGTGAATGTGACGGGCGGTACCTTTCAAGGTCCAAAAGTTTCTGGAACTGTCGGCATGGGCGGCGACTGGCTGAGCATGCGCACAACAGGCTCTGCGCATCTTGACGTGCGCTTACTTCTCATCACCGACGATGGCGTTGCTATTCACATGGCGTATGAGGGAATCATGGCGCCAAGCGACACTGGTGTGCGCATTATTACTGCACCGCTTTTCCAAACGGGTGATGAACGCTACGCGTGGCTCAACGATGTGCAAGCGGTTGCCATTGGTCAACCATCTAAAGATGCAGTTGACTACGACGTGTATCGCGTTTTATAGACGTCGTTCACGAGCTGCAGGCATCCAGTTTGGCCCTGCAGTTTCATTGATGCGCTCAACAAAGCGCGCACCTACTGGTTCAATGATCTCAAGAAATGTGCGAGTGTTGTCTTCGCCAAATGTTTTCCATTGCCGCATGCAGAGTTCGTTTGTTTGCTCTTCAATCTCTTGACGAAACGCAATACCTTTGGCATTGATTGCCCCATCGGTGACAAAACCACGTGCACTGAGATTCTCGAGCGCAGATGCAATGAGTGCATCGTTCGCGCCTCTGCTGCGCGGAATCCATTCTTTCGGATAGCCCATCCACGCATCGTGTAAAAGCCCAGCCTCTACTGCGTCAATTTCATATGTAACTAATTGCGCCCAGTGCGTATCGCCTCGCCATTCACGCAGTGCATTTACTGCCAGCCACGCCGATACCACGGGGTCAGATGGTCGTGCCCATGCTTTGTGAGCGGCAAACAACACGCGTCCTTCTTGCGGAAGTGCATCAACCGTGCGCCAGAGTTCTGAAGCAAGGTTCCCTAGTGGTTCGCATATTTGTGGAGCGATCTCATAGAGACCTTCGCGAACAGATGCATTGCGAGCATCGGAAATTTGCTCCCATGTTGCATGTGGTGAAGCGAGGTCGAGTGAGAAATGGATGAGATGTCGTGAAATGGAATAAAAAGCACTGTGCACTGCATCGATGCCAGCTGCAGCAAGAGGTGCAGCTCGGTTTGTAATGTAATGCCCTAAGCCGTCTTGAATTCCGAAAGCTGCATGCCGTGCTTCGGCGCGTGGGTCCCAAAAAATCCAACCAATGAGTTGATGCGATGCAAACGCACTGCGCTGAGTGAGATCGAGCCACTCAGCGTTTTCAGAGATCATGACCGGTGATGGTTAAGACAACTTGAGGAGCGATGCAATGGCACGCTCTGGGCCGGAATCGGCTGGGATCTCGATGCCTTCGAGCCTGCTGATGTAGGTAATAGAAACTTCGCCAGCACCTACCGCACCACCATCAGTGTGAATGGGCAAAGTGAGTTCATCGCCCCACGCCATGCGCACATAATAGGAATCGCTGTGGCCTTCTTTTTGTTCCATGGTTGCAGTGGCCATTGCTCGTGGGGGGTCACTGCCCACCACGGTGCGACGCCAACTTTTGATTTCCGAAACGGGCAAGTTGGGAACGTTGACGTTCACCACAACAGGCTCAGATGGCGGGTGCGCAATGAGACCTTCAACGACAACGTCGGCAACTGCCGCTGCTGATTCCCACAACTGACCTTTCACCATGTCGTCCCAGCCCTGGCCTTCAACACCCATGCCGTTCACCGCCTGGCTAATGGCAACACCACTAATACCGCCGTTGCGCGCAGTAAGAGCAGCACCAATTGTTCCTGAGTGATACACGCTGCGTCCTACGTTTGCACCTGGGTTAATGCCAGCAACAACAAGATCAAACGGCGCGCCAAAAAGACCGAGGCGCGCAAACATCACACACAAGGCGGGCGGGCCACTCAATGCCCATGACTCTTTCATTCCTTCGATGTGTGCTTTGTGCACTTCTGGTTGCATCACGTGTAATGCCCCCACAGCAGAACTCGCGCCTGAGTATTCGCGATCGGGTGCTACCACGACTACTTCACCGTGGCGGTTCATTGCGCGGGCAAGGACATGGAGTCCTACTGAATCAATACCGTCGTCGTTTGTTACTAAAATGCGCATGCTCCTTTTTAGCCTATAGACATTGGGTTTCACGCAATGGAAAGATGAACAGTGAGTGTCATAGAAAATGAGGCGGGGGAGAAGCCCCGACTAAGGTTGCATTGTGGCTGCAGCAAAAAAAGTAAAAAAAGTAGTGGCAAAGAAGGCGCCGGCAAAAACTGCAGAACGGCAAAAGCCAGGCCCGAAAAAGCAGCCAGTCAACCATGCGCCAGCAATTCAACAACGTGAACGAAAAGCTGCGTTGGGGCGCGTGAGCCAAGAGCAGGCAAAAACTCTCATTCTCGATACCGCTATCGCCATGCTTCGCGAGCGACCAGTATCAGAAGTTTCCAGCCGTGAAATAGCCCATGAATCGGGGCTGAATCACAGTTACATTGCTCG
>Ga0222712_10005685_pt1 | contig 12515 bp, 14 predicted proteins | sample C33_657DmetaG_FD_165043 | JGI IMG/M metagenome (GOLD analysis project Ga0222712, IMG submission 165043) | Estuarine water microbial communities from San Francisco Bay, California, United States - C33_657D | ecosystem: Environmental > Aquatic > Marine > Unclassified | place: USA: California...
CATTAGGAACATGAGCAAGATGAAGGTGATCAGGCTGGCAACGTCGGTTTCGCCCGTCGCAACGCGGAATCCGCCAACGCCCAAGACCACCATGAAAGCACCGTTCGCAGCGAGGCCACCAATCGGCGTGATGGCGGCGTTGATGCGCGCAATCTTGACGCCCTGGTCGAAGGCTTGCGAAGCATCCGCTGTGATTTGAGCAGTTTCACGATCTTCGGCACTTGCAGCACGGATGGTGCGAACCGCACCAAGCGCGCGCTCGACCGATGCCGACATATCGCCGACGCGAGCCTGAGCCTTGGTGGTAGCGCTGCGAATGCGGCGGGCCGAGAAACCGATGCTGGCAACGGCAACCGAAATCATGAGCAGAGTTAGGCCGAGCAAGAGCGGGTCGATGATCGCCATGGCGATTACCGAACCCAAGAAGATGAGTGCGCCACCGGCTGCGTCGATGAGGCCCTGAGTGAGGGCGGCGCGAAGCAGGGTGGTGTCTGAGCCAACGCGCGAAACTAGGTCACCGGTGCGGCGGGTGTCATATTCGACAACCGGTAGGCGCAGTAGGCGGTGGGTGAGCTTGCGGCGGGCCGAGAAGACCACGCCTTCACCGGCTTTGGCGAGCACGTAATACATGAAGCCGCTGGTAATGGCCGAGGCGAGAGTGATCACAACAAGAAGAACGATGATGGTGGTGAGGTCGTCGCCGTTGGTGACTGCGTCAATCACTTGACCAACCACGAGCGGCTGGGCGAGGCTGGTGCCAGCGCCTACGAGGCTCAGGATGACTGCAACCCAGAGTGCGGCAGTGTGCTCCTTGAGATAAGGGACTAACTGTGCAAACTTGGCCTTTGGACCTGAGTCTTTTTTGTCTTCTCTTGCTGCGCGCGCGTTTGGGCGGCTCGAATGCATGCTCATACGTCTATTCAATGGCATAAGAGAGCGAAAAATTACCCAGAGAGAGATTTTTCGCTAAATGCGCAACCTAACGGCTCAGCCCAGGGTCGCCGGTCAGATATTCGTTTAGCAGGTAGTTGATCTCACCAAATGCCAGCGCCTCGGTATAGGCGGTGTTTTTGTAAAAGTGCGAAAAGTCGACCGACTGCAGCGCTTCGAGCGCGCGAGGATGACCCAGCTTTAGAAACATCCGAGTTGAATTTGGCTTGCGCTCAAACTCGGTGCGGACGGTGCCGCAGCCGAACCCAAAAACCGTGAGCGCTACATCTGCCTCAGCGGGCGAACACTTGGTGACGAACCCGTGGTCGATAACCAACACACGCTCGCGCAGTTCTTCGCGCCGCTGCCACACCTGAAAACAGGTCGCCAGCAACTTTCGGCTGCTCAGGCTCTGGCCGGCGTCGTCGAGGTAGTCGAGAGTCAGGTCGTGATCGCTCACCAGGTGAAAACGGCGGTCTAGGCGGTTGATTACAGACCATTTGCGCCACGAGCGCGGCACGATGAACGCGATGTATTCGCTAACCTCGGCGGCTCGATTGAAAAAGGGGATGCTCAGCGAATTGTTTCGACCGAATGGCGGGTTCGAGATGGTGATGGCGTTGTGGGCTGCGAGCTCAACCTCGAGAAAGTCGCCGGTGTTCACTCGTGCGTGCTTTGGCTCAATGTCGACGCTTACTACTTTTGCCGCACCGGCTGCCTCGGCTGCTTCGACAAATGACCCCGTGCCCCCAGCAGGTTCGATGACGGTTCTAGTCTTGAAGTCGCCGACCAACGCGGCCACTTCGGCGACCAGTTTTGCCGCCAGGGGTGCGGGTGTGTAGTACTGCTCTTTGCCCGTGACGCGGGTGTTGCCGGGGCGCACTCTCACCACGGATGCGGTTTCGAGGTTCTTGGGTGCGGGCTTGGTCACATGTCAAGAATATCGGCAACTGACCCTCGCAAACACCACAAAAAAAGTTACCCAAAATGCGCCGAAGTCGCGGGTGCTTTCGGTTAGTCTGAAGGGCTGCCCTGATTAGGGCCCAAAGTCACATAAGGCTTTCAAAGAAGAAACAGGTTTCATTTTGGCTAAGCAAGCAGAGCGCGAATCAATGATCGTGGCGAGCAAACTCACCAAGACCTACGGAGAGTTTGTTGCTGTCGACGGCATCGACTTCGAGGTCAAGCGCGGTGAATCATTCGGAATTCTCGGCCCAAACGGTGCCGGCAAATCAACCACAATGAAGATGATTGCCGCCACCAGCCAGCGCACCTCGGGCGAGCTAGTCATTCTTGGAAAAGACCCAGACAAGAAGGGCCCTGAGATTCGCGCCCACCTGGGAGTCGTGCCTCAGCAAGACCTCGTTGACCGCGAGCTCAAGGTGTGGGAAAACCTCTACGTTTACGGCCGCTACTTTGGCCTAAAGCGCGGGTTCATCTTGAAGAAGATCGAAGAGTTGCTCGACTTCGCGCAGTTGCAAGAAAAGCGCAACAGCAAAACCGACGAACTTTCAGGCGGCATGAAGCGCCGACTCACCATCGCCCGTGGCCTGATCAACGAGCCAGAGATTCTTCTGCTCGATGAGCCAACCACCGGTCTAGACCCCCAGGCGCGCCACATTCTGTGGGACCGCCTATTTCGCCTAAAAGAGGTTGGCGTGACTCTGGTCATCACAACCCACTACATGGATGAAGCCGAGCAGCTTTGCGACCGCCTGGTGGTCATGGACAAAGGCAAGATCATGGCCGAGGGCAGCCCGGCCGAGCTGATTAAGAAGTACTCGAGCAAAGAGGTGCTCGAGGTTCGCTTTGGTTCTGCAAACAACGAGCAGGTTGCCAAAGACTTAGCCGGCATCGGCGAACGTCTCGAGATTCTTCCAGACCGCATCCTCGTCTATTCGGCCAATGGTGAGAAAGAACTCGAGAAGATTGTCAAGAAGGGCCTGAAGCCGGTCACCTCACTGGTTCGCCGCTCGAGTCTCGAAGATGTTTTCTTGCGCCTAACCGGCAGAAGCTTGGTCGAGTAATGCAAACCTTGCAAGAAACCTGGCAGGGGGCGGCCACGCTGGTTGACCCGGCCGTGCCTCAACGGTGGGGTTTTTGGTATGTCGCCGAAACCCGCCTGCGCAACATGTCAAAGTGGTGGCCCGCAATCGTTGCCTTTGGCATTGGAAACCCGGTGCTCTACCTGTTCTCAGTTGGTGTCGGTATCGGTTCTCTGATCAGCGGCCCGGTTGACGGCGTTAGTTACTTGACGTTTCTCGCACCGGCCCTGCTTGCAACGGCCGCGATTCAAGCAGCGATGGATGAGGTGTCGTTTCCGACCATCGAGGGGTTCGTGTGGGACAAAACCTTCTTCGCAACCAATTCGACGGGTATCACCGGGCCTCAAATCGTCAATGGCATGATGGTCGCTGCAATGATTCGAGCAGTGGCAACCGTGCTGATCTATGAAGCTATTTTGCTGATGTTTGGCGCAATCACCATGGATGCGGTGCTGCCGCTCTTGCTTGCCTCATCATTCGCCGCGCTTGCTTTCGCCGCCGTCATGTTTGCGGTCACCGTCAAGATCAAAGATGACGACGGATTTTTCGCAATCATCGGTCGCTTTGTGATCACGCCCATGTTCATGTTCTCGGGCACCTTCTATCCGCTAGAAAACACCCCGATCTACCTTCAGTGGATCGGCTGGATCTCACCGCTCTGGCATTCAACCGACATCGGCCGCGCACTTTCTTACGGCGCCCAAGTTGATGGTTGGTTGATGATCGTGCACTTTGCCTTTCTAATCGCCATGGCCATCGGCGGATTCGCCTGGGTTTATCCACAATTCATCAAGAGGTTGTCAGCATGAGCATCATTAATGCCACGGTAGACACAGCGGTCGCAATCGCCGAACGTCGCAGTAACAAGGCAACCGCTGGCGTCTACGCTGGCCGCTCGGGTTCGGTGTTGATGCGCAACTTCTATGCGCTCAAAACCTCGAACGCGGTTGCCGTGATCTCTGGCTTCTTCGAGCCCGTGCTCTATCTACTCTCGTTCGGCTACGGCATCGGCAGCCTCATGGACGGCGGAGCAAGTGCCTACGCCATGTACATCATGCCGGCCCTACTCGCCACCAGCGCCATGAACGGCGCTATCTACGACAGCACCTGGAACGTCTATTTCAAGATGCACTTCGGCAAGCTTTACCAGAGCATGATGTCGACTTCGCTTGGCCCCTTGGATGTCGCGCTCGGCGAAATCGGGTGGGCGCTGCTTCGCGGTCTGGTCTATGCAATCGGATTCATGATTGTCGTCACGCCGCTCGGTTTGGTCACCTCATGGTGGGGCCTGATGGCGATACCGGCTGCTGTGTTGATTGCCTTCGGATTCGCATCCGTGGGAATGGGTGTTACGTCTTACCTAAAGAACTTTCAGCAGATGAACTGGGTCAACTTCGTGCTGTTGCCGATGTTCTTGTTTTCGGGGGCATTCTTCGACATCACCAAGGCTTACCCAGACTTCATCGTTTGGATCATTCAAGCGCTACCGCTCTGGCAAGCCATCGAACTCGTTCGCGGCCTCATGACCGGCGCAGTTGGGCTGGCCACACTCGGCCACGTGCTCTACTTTGTCGTAATGATTGTGGTTGGGCTGGTGTTCACCACCAAACGCCTCACGGCGCTGTTCTTGCGTTAGCTGACGATGCCCCACACAACAGCCACAATGATGTTCAAGGTGGTTAGACCGGCGATCGAAGGCACAACCCAGGTTGGAGTGCTTTCTTTCTTCCTGTAGGTGTAGGCCACAAAGAAAACTGCTGTGATCACTATGGTCTTGACCACCAGAACCAAATTGTTGACCTGCTCTTCGCTGCCAGGCATCTGAAGAATGCCGATCATGCCGAGGCCGGTTGCGAGCATCAGCCAAGCACCGTGCAAAATGCCGGCATTGACTTTCATGCCCTCGCCCCACTGCTTGAGCTGGTAGAAGAAGCCGCTGAACAGTGCACCGATTCCGACGAAATGAAGGACTAGAAGAACTTTTTCTGCGATGTCCATGAGTTGCTTTTCCCTTTTCTGGCAACCCCGACAAAGCGGTCTGCCGTTACGGCTTCAGTCTAGCCATGAGCACCGCGGCCTCGACTGCCTCGGCACCCTTGTCTTCTTTTGAGCCAGGCAGACCAGCGCGGTCGAGCGCCTGCTGCTCGTCGTCAACGGTGAGCACACCGAAACCAATCGGCACGCCGGTGTCTAGCTGCACGCGAGTTAGCCCCTCGGTCACTGCCTGACACACGTATTCAAAGTGCGGGGTTCCGCCACGAATCACAACGCCAAGCGCGATGACCACTTCGGCACCATCTTCTATCGCGTACTGGGCTGCAAGTGGTAACTCGAATGCCCCAGGTACTCTCACGATCGAATAAACGTCGTTGCCGGCATCCTGGAGGGCCTTTTCGGCACCGGCCAGCAGACCATCGGTGATGTTGGTGTGCCATGAGGTCACCAGGATGCTCACCGCAAGGCCGCTCGCATCAATCGTCAGTTTTGGGGCTCCCGCACCGCTCATTAGTTCTTCGCACTTTCTGGAATGATGTGACCCATCTTCTCGCGCTTGGTATCGAGGTAGCCCTCGTTCTCGGCTGCGAGACCGACGATCACTGGAACATACTCATTTACGGTGATACCCGCATCGTTCAAGAACCAGCTCTTGGCCGGGTTGTTGGTCATCAGACGAACCGACTTCACGCCAAGGTCGCTCAATATCGCAACAGCAGCGCCGTATTCACGGTTCTCGCTAGGCAAGCCGAGGGCTAGGTTGGCCTCAACTGTGTCGAGTCCTTGCTCTTGCAGCGCATAGGCCTTGAGCTTGTTCAACAGACCGATTCCGCGACCTTCCTGGCCACGCAGATAAATGACTATTCCGCCTCGAGGGTCGTTGGCAATCTGGTCGAGCGCAAAGTCGAGTTGCGGCCCACACTCACACTTGAGCGAACCGAAAGCCTCACCGGTGATGCACTCAGAGTGCATGCGCACGAGAACGTCTTCACCGGTCGGGTTGCCTGAAATGATGGCAACGTGGTCAGCCGTGGTCTTGATGTCGTAATAGCCACGCACTCTGAAGTTTCCGTGTGTGGTTGGCACATTTGCTTCGGCTTCAAAGCGGATGCGGTTGTTTGGGTTGTGCTCGTACAAGATGCCGTTCTCACCCAAGTAGCCAACTAGTTGTTCGATTGTGATCACAGGTAACCCCTCAGCTCTGCCTACCTCAATCAACTCAGGCAAACGCATCATTGTTCCATCGCTAGATACCATTTCACCGATAACTCCAACCGGAGATAGGCCCGCAAGTTTGAGCAGGTCAACGGTTGCTTCGGTGTGGCCTGCGCGGCCGTGCACGCCAAGTGGGTGTGCGCGCAATGGCAGCATGTGTCCTGGTCGAATAAGAGCCTCAGCCGAGGTCTTAGGGTCGGCTAGCACGTTGGCCGTGTTGGCGCGGTCTGCGGCCGAAACTCCGGTCGAGAAGCGGTTGGCGGCATCCACGCTCACTGTGTAGTTGGTCGCGTGGGGGTCTTCGTTTTGAATGGTCATCAGTGGCAGCTCAAGCTCGTTGGCGCGCGACTCTTCCATCGGCACACACAGAAAGCCCGTGGTGTTGCGAACGATCCAGGCCATCCACTCTTCGGTCACGAGCTCGGCTGCGATGATCGCGTCACCCTCGTTCTCGCGGTTCTCGTCGTCGGCAACCAGAATCGGCTTGCCGGCCTTCAGAGCCTCGATGGCTTGTTCAATGGTCGAAAGTGCCATTAGATACCCCTTGCTTCGAGCAAACGCTCGATGTGTTTGGCCATGATGTCGGCCTCAATGTTGACTGGGTCGCCCACGGTTTTGGCACCGAGGGTGGTCAGTCGCAAAGTTTCAGGAATCAGGCTTAGCCCGATGATGTTGCCGTCAACCTCGTTGACGGTGAGCGAGATGCCGTCGATGGTAATCGAACCCTTCAGCACCACATATTTGGTCAATTCCGCTGGGATGCTCACGCGAACCCATTCCCAGTTGTCACTCGGTTCACGGCTCACGATGTGGCCGAGGCCATCAACGTGCCCTTGAACCACGTGGCCACCGAAGCGGGTGGCTGCGTTCATGGCGCGCTCAAGGTTGACCACGTCACCAACCTTGGCCGCACCAAGGCTGGTGAGGCGAAGCGTTTCGTGCATGACGTCGGCGGTGAAGTTACCGGGTTCGATCTCAACCGCGGTTAGGCAGGTGCCGTTGACCGCGATCGAGTCGCCACGGTTCACGTCGCTGGTAACCAAAGGCCCCTCGATGGTGATGCGCTTGGCATCAGGCTGGTCTTCGATGCTCACGATGCGACCGAGTTCTTCGATGATTCCGGTAAACATTTAGTTGCCCCTCTCGGTAGCGCGAATAAGAATGTCTGCGCCGAGTTGCTTGATTTCTACGAAGTCGAGCGACTTTGCCTCGGTCATTGTGGTTACGCCAAGGTCGGCGATTGCGGTGCGCGCGCCGCCGAGCAAAGTTGGTGCCAGGTAGACCAGATACTCGTCAACTAGCCCGAGTCGAGCAAAGTGCGAGGCCACGGTCGGGCCGCCCTCAACCCACACGTGCTTCACGCCTTCTTGCCAGAGTGCGGCGAGCACCCCGTGCAGCGAGTGGGTGCGAAGGTGAACGGTCTCGGCATCCGAGTTGAAAACACGAGCGGATGCTGGCAGTTCGCTCTCGCCAATCACGACTCGAAGCGGCTGATGTTCGTATAGCGTGCCGTCAGGTTTGCGCGCGGTGAGTTCGGGGTCGTCGGCCAGAACGGTGCCCGTGCCGACCAAGATTGCGTCAACGTGGCTGCGGCGCAGGTGGCTGTCGGCGCGAGCTTCCGGACCGCTGATCCACTTGCTGGTGCCGTCGTTCGCGGCTGCGCGACCGTCGAGGCTCGAAGCCCACTTGAGGGTCACAAAGGGTCTTTGGCGGGTGTTGGCGGTTAGCCACACGCGGTTCTGCTCGCGGGCTTCGCTCTCGAGCGTGCCGAACACCACTTCGATTGCAGCGTCGCGCAGGGTTTGGGCGCCTCCACCAGAGGTTGCACCTGGGTCGCTCACGGCATAGACAACGCGGCTAACGCCAGCGGCAATCAGGGCCTGTGCGCATGGGCCGGTGCGGCCGGTGTGGTTGCAAGGTTCGAGGGTGACCACGGCGGTTGCGCCTGCAGGCACGTTGTCTAGTTTGCTTAGGGCATCGACTTCGGCGTGAGGTGTGCCGGCGCCCTTGTGCCAGCCCTCCGCGATGATTTGGCCGTCGGCGCTCAGAATCACACAACCGACTTGAGGGTTCACGCCCCAGGCTGGGCCGAGCAGCGCGAGTTCGAGTGCGCGACGCATCGCGCTCTCATAGATCTCGTGACTCATTTGGCCAAACCTCTCGAAGTACTTATTCGTCTTCGGGGTTGGCGAGAGAAGGCCCGCGCAAAGCGCAAAGCCAAGGGTCTAGCGACATCGCCAAAAAAGCGAAACGCCAAACCCTCGTTCTTCTCCCATCCGGACTTTAACCGTCGGTGCTGGAATTTCACCAGCTCAACCGCCTAACCCGGTTCTCAAGTTGCCTTGATTGCCGTTGCTCTCGCGAGCAGCTAGTCGGGTCGCGGACTTTAACCGCCGGCTCAGATTTTCACTGACCCCGAAGAACTTGTAATGCTTGTCTATCATGGCAGAAAACAGCGATATAGGGGCAAGTTATTCCCAGTATTGCCCTCGAAGTGTATGCCTCTAGGAGGTAGATTAAGTTCGCTTGAGGCGTAAACTCTTCAATACCAGACACTCGCGTTTCCTTCCTCGTTTTTGGCAAAATAGTTATAGATTTGTAATAATCGAAAAAATGTTCGAATGTGAGGAGTTCAACATGGGTCATGCGAGCGGGGGAGGCTATTCTTCCCCGGGTGGCCTTAGCCAAAACTTAGGGAAGCTTTTGAATAAGTTTCCGTCGGATCGGCAAGGAAGGTTGGGGGCTAAGGGCAGAAACAAGGCTCGGCTGATCGCCTCAGATAATCCAGCAAAAACCTCGGAGGATGTCTATTCTGCGTTGAAATCTGGGGGTAAGGAATCCAGACTTCCCAACGGGAAAGGACGTCTCACCGCGTTCCCCGATGGTTCTCGCGTGATCCACCGACCCGTCTCATCATCTGATGGCAGCCCGGTGGTGGAGATAAGCATCAAAGGCCCAAATGGGTCCTCGTACAAAATACACTTCATTCCTAAGGAGTCCAAATGATTGAGCCCAACATGTCTACAGAGTTTTCAGATTCTGAAAACCAACAGCTTTCCGAACTTATTGGTTCCAAATTACTTTTTGTTGGCGGTAAGGACCTTCCAGAGTTTCTGGTGGCGAGTCAAATTGTCATCTCAACAACTAAAGGCGCTTTAGTTTTTGAAGGCGACGTTGTCGAATCAGGCTTTGAGGGCTATGTAGAGAACTACTCAAGGATCAGAGTTCACCCTTCGCCGGCGAAAGAAGTCTCAAATTTACAAATTCGGGGCAATGTTTATTTTCAGCATGCCGGCGAACTAATCCGCAACGTCTACGTTGTCCGACGAGTTATCACCGAACTAAAGCAGGGTGTGCCATCATGGACGCTTGCGACATCTAGAGCTGTTGTTCTTGATTTTGGTACCACGCAGTTGTGCCTAAGTAAATTAGGCGAGCACGATGAAGCCCTGGCGATTACGGACATGCATGGCTTTGAAATCGGCAAGGTGCCAGAAACTACAAGTTATTTTGAGGTAGATCTGGAGACTGGGTATCAAGTTCACGATGAAATAATTTTGCTGAATGACCCCGATGCCTGATGGTTGGTTTCGGGGTGACCAGGGGCGCCAAATCTGCCAACACGACATCCTCGGTGGTCTCACCAAAGGGTATGAAGGGCACTTTGCCGTTGAAGGGCTGCAGATGATACCCGTTCTATCTGGTGCTTCGCTCGAAGCAATCCCAAGCTTTGCGATACCCTTCAACGCCGACTTAGCAGAGATTCCATCTCAGGACGTTGGATTGCACTTTTACTGTGATGACCAAAAGTTCATTTCTGTAATTTCAGATCCCCTTCGATGGGTCAATCGTTTTGCGAAGTACAAGTGTGTCTTTACACCGGACATTAGTTTGAGCGAGAGCATGGCCCCGTGGCAAAGAGTTAAGAACACGGTTTATTCGCGCTGCATAGGGGCAACATGGGAGGCTCGTGGCCTAAAAGTGATTCCCTCAATCCGATGGGCAAATCCTGCTGACTATGAATTCGTGGGAGACGGGATTCCCAGGGGAAGCGTCGTTGCCTTTGGCGCATTAGGCTCCTACAGGGATAGGAACAAAAGGCTCATTTTCCAACATGGGGTCGAGGCCATGATTGAGCGTTTAGAGCCACAAGCAATCATTGTCTACGGCAAGCTGGACAACGGTTTTCACTCGCGACTCGAAACCAAAGTTCAGGTCCACAATCTTTTTAACCCTAGGCTGATACCCAAAGCGGTAGGTGGTTCTGCCCGAAAACCAACCTTATTTTAGGCCTTGACGAACCCGATGCGGTCATAAACCAGAGCGAGAGTTGCCTCGGCCTGCTCGGATGCACGTGCAGCACCCTTGGCCAGCAGGCGGTCTAGCTCGGCCGGGTCACTCAATAGGTCTTCGGTGCGGTTACGAATCGGTTCGATAGCGCCAACCACAACATCGGCCACCTCACCCTTCAGCGCACCATAACCGGCACCCTCAAAGCGAGCCTCGAGAGAGGCAATGCTCTCACCCGAGATAGCACTGTGAATGCCGAGCAGGTTCGAAACGCCAGGCTTGGCTTCGCGGTCGAAGCGAATAACTCCGTCGGTGTCAGTCACGGCAGACTTGATCTTTTTCACGACTGCGGCCGAATCATCCATGATGTTGATTAGACCCTTAGGGTCAGCCGCCGACTTCGACATCTTGGCTTCGGGGTTTTGCAGGTCATAAATCTTGGCGGTCTCTTTGAGAATGACGGCCTCTGGAATCACAAAAGTTTCACCAAAACGGCTGTTGAAGCGCATCGCGAGGTCGCGGGTTAGCTCGAGGTGCTGACGCTGGTCTTCACCAACCGGCACTGCCTTCGGCTGATATAAGAGGATGTCGGCTGCCTGAAGAATCGGGTAAGTGAAGAGACCTACCGAAGCGCTCTCGCTACCGCCCTTTTGAGTCTTGTCTTTGAACTGGGTCATGCGACCGGCCTCGCCCATGCCGGTGATGCAGTTGAGCACCCAGGCGAGCTGGGCGTGGGCTGGAACGTGGCTCTGAACGAAAAGGGCCGACTTGTTCACGTCGATGCCGGCGGCCAGATACTGAGCTGCGGTGATTCGAGTGTTCTGACGAAGCGCGGCTGGCTCTTGCGGCACGGTGATGGCGTGCAGATCGACAACACAGTAGTAGGCGTTGAAGTCATCCTGCATCTTCGCCCAGTTCACCAGCGCACCGAGGTAGTTGCCGAGATGAAGTGAACCGGCGGATGGCTGCATTCCGCTGAGCAGGTTTGGCTTGGTCATAGCGACAAGTTTAGAGCGTGTAGTCGACAACCACTGGGGAGTGGTCGGTCCAGCGAGTGTCATAACTTGCCGCACGGTGAACCTTGTAGTTCGCGGCAGCCTCGGCAAGCGCAGGTGTGGCTAGGTGATAGTCGATGCGCCAGCCCGCATCCGTGTCGAAAGCCTGACCGCGGAACGACCACCAGGTGTAAGGGCCGGCAACGTCGGGATGCGCGGCGCGACCCACATCGACCCAGCCCTGTTTGTGCATCATGGTGTCGAAATAGGCACGCTCTTCAGGTAGGAATCCCGCGTTCTTGAGGTTGCCCTTCCAGTTCTTGATGTCGAGCTCGGTGTGACCCACGTTCAGATCGCCAAGAACTACAACCTTCGCGCCGTCTGCTCGCAGAGCATCCATGCGTGTGGTCATCGCGTCTAGAAACTTGTACTTCTCGACCTGCTTCGGGGTGTCGACCTCGCCTGAGTGCACGTAGGTGCTGATCACGGTGAGGGTTTGCCCGTTGACGTCGAAGTCGACCTCGAGCCAGCGACCGGCGCTGTCGAATTCGTCAGGCCCAAGCTCGGTGCGGTGTGCGGTTGGTGCCATGCGGCTCAAAACGGCAACACCGGCGCGACCTTTTGCGCTCGCGGCATCGTGCAGCACGTGCCAGCTGTGACCCAGGGCATCTTCGGTGCCGGCGAAAAGCTCGAGCAGGTCGGTAGTGTCGGCGCGCACCTCTTGCAGCGCAATGATGTCTGGGCGCTCGGTGGTCACCCAGTCGGCCATGCCCTTGCGAAACGCGGCGCGAACACCGTTGACGTTGATGGTGGCGATTTTGAGTGTGGTCATGCGATAAGTCTAGGCTTGCCCTATGAAGCTAGAACAACCCGGTTCAGACCACCTCGACTTCGTGCGAAAAGGCCCGATCTACCAGATTTTTCCTGACCGATTCGCCCGCGACGAGAGCGTGCCAGCTGATCGCCCGCTGGTGCCGTGGGCAAGCGAGCCAACCCCGCAAAACTTTTTCGGCGGCAATCTGCGCGGAGTTGCCTCGAAGCTCGA
>Ga0222712_10005686_pt1 | contig 12515 bp, 11 predicted proteins | sample C33_657DmetaG_FD_165043 | JGI IMG/M metagenome (GOLD analysis project Ga0222712, IMG submission 165043) | Estuarine water microbial communities from San Francisco Bay, California, United States - C33_657D | ecosystem: Environmental > Aquatic > Marine > Unclassified | place: USA: California...
TGCAAGAGTTAAATGTACATCGCCTGTTCCTGGAGGTAAGTCAATAAATAAATAATCTAATTCACCCCAATCACCGTCAGAAAATAATTGACGTAATGCTTTTGCTGCCATTGGTCCGCGCCACACAATTGCTTGTGCTGGATCAGTTAAAAATCCGATGGATAATAATTTCACTCCGTATTTTTCTACTGGAACCATTAACTGCATTCCGTCGCGTTCAGTAATGAATAATTGTTCGTGCTCCACACCAAACATAATCGGTTGCGATGGACCGTAGATATCTGCATCAATCAAACCAACACGAGCACCTGTTTGTGCCATGGCTATTGCAAGGTTAGCAGCAACTGTCGATTTTCCTACACCACCTTTGCCAGAAGAAACAGCAATAATGTTTTTTACTCCTTTCAGGAAATCATTTCCTTGATTACGCTGCGTTGTAACACGTGCAGTCATATTTACCGTAACGATTGCCTCTGAATCAACCATGTGAATGATTGCATTGCGACAAGCATTGGAGATTAGTTCTTTTAGCGGACAAGCGGGAGTTGTAAGAATGACAGTAAAACTTACATTCTTGCCATCAATCTCCACATCACTGATCATATTAAGTGTAACAAGGTCCTTTTTTAAATCGGGTTCCTCTACATGACTTAATGCTTCTAATACTTGTTCTTTGGTAATCATTTTCAAAAATTGTGTTGCAAAGTTAGGGCTATTAGCTATAACAAAAAAGAAACCCCGGAGTTAATTGTCCGGGGCTAATTTTACGAGTAGTTTTTTTTATTTTTTCAGATAAACAGGAATCTGATTTTTTATCAAGGAATAACTTCCGAAGAATACTAATGAATAGAATAAATCACCAGTGATAGTACCACGGAAGAAAGGAATCGCCATTGTGAAGCAATTAATTAATCCTGTCATTGTGTAACCATAATAACCCAACATCCACACTCCGAAATTGGTAGTAAAGAAGAATAAGATTGCAGAACCTACAGTTGCCATCAAAATACTTTTGAATTGTAATTGCTCTCTGATCTGAAATCCGATTAACGAACTGAAAATAGTACATCCGTAAACTAAGAACATCTGATCATGAAATCCAGTTCCGTTGACAAGTTGTAATAAGATATCGCTGATGAACATTGCAGCAAAAGGGATGATGATAGCAAGGCGTTTATCATTTAATACAGCTGCTCCAAACAATGCCATAGCAGCAATAGGAGTGAAGTTCATTGGATGAGGAATTAAACGGCTCAAAGCGCCTAAAAGGATAATTCCCGAGATAATACTGATGTCTTTAAGTTGAATGTTTTTCACGATAGTATTCTATTAAGATTGCGAATATACAACGAACTAATTAGTTTTTGAAAGTGGACGGATATTTTATTAAACACTTAATTATTCCAGATCTTCCAGGATTCTTCCGCCTGTCTAATCAGCATATCGTAGCCATTTTTAGTCATAGCCCCTTGTAAATTGGCCTTTTTCAAGAATTGTGTCACCGCTGGATTATAGATTAAATCATAAGCCAAATGGAATTTATCGATGCCCTCATAAGGTATAGCTGGGAAGGCGTTTATATTCGGACTCATTCCGAGCGGAGTTGTATTGATGATAATGGTGGCATTACGTACGTCGATTGTGCGTATGTCTCCATAATTAATAAGTCCCTCATTCGTTTCTTCACGCGTTGCTATCTGATAATCGATATCCAATAATTGCAATACATACGCAATGGCTTTTGATGATCCGCCGCTTCCTAGTATAAGTGCTGATGTATGATAAGGTTTTAATAATGGTTTTAAGGTTTCCTGAAAGCCAATGTAATCGGTGTTGTAAGCTTTATAACCGACATCAGTCAACTTTAAAACATTCGCTGATTGAATTGCTAAACATTCATCACTTACTTCATCTGCTAATTTCAATACAGCTTCTTTCCATGGAATGGTAATATTAAATCCATCGTAAAGTTTTTGCGCAAGTAAGATTTTTAGTTCTTCTTCGGAAGTGATTTCGATATTTTCATAGGTTACGTCCTCGATTCCTTCGCGTTCGAACTTCGACTGAAAATAAGACTTAGAAAAAGAGTGGGTAAGGGGATTTCCGATTAATGCAAACCGTTTCATTTACTTCTTGCTGAATCGATGTTTTAAATAGGTAATTACCATCGGTAAAATGGAAATCAAAACAATTAAAATAACAACACCTTCGAAATGTTTTTTTACCCATTCAATTTGTCCGAAGTAGTATCCACTCACTGTCATAGATGTTATCCAAAGTGTACCACCTAAAATATCATAAGGTAAAAATTTTCTCTTATAATCCATCTGACCTACACCAGCAACAAAGGGCGTAAACGTTCTTACAATTGGAACGAAGCGCGCCATGATAATAGCCTTGGTTCCATATTTCTCGAAGAACTCTTCTGTTTTCTCAATATAGTCGCGTTTTACCAATGGCTTATTTCTGAATTGCCAACTCGTGACATGTTCTCCCAAATAACGACCAATTGTATAATTGCAATTATCTCCTGCAACAGCCGCTACGATAAGCAATCCGATGACATAAAAAAGATTCAAGTTATTAATTTCATTGGCGCATAAAGCTCCTACTGCAAATAGTAAAGAGTCGCCAGGTAAAAAGGGCATCACCACTAATCCAGTTTCAACAAAGATGATAAGGAATAGAATAGCATAAACGAAGGTGCCATATTCACTAACCATCGCAGATAGATGGTCATTGATATGCAGGATAAAATCCAGAAGTTGAGAAATCATGAGTAACGGAAAGGAAATTAAATAGGACTAAGCGAAGGGTCGATTTCAGCAGCATAAGCAAGGATGCCACCTTTTAAGTTGTGTAGATTAGTAAATCCGAATTGTGATTCTAATGCATTAACGGCAACGGCACTGCGTCCACCAGCTTTGCAATGAATAATAACGGGAATGTCTGTACGAACTTTATCTTTATTATCAATGATTGTTGCCAATGGAATTAATTCTCCATTCAAATTGGCGGCATCAAATTCATATTCTTCGCGAACATCAATCAGTTGAAATTCCTGATTTTCGTCCATCATTTTTTTTAGTTCCTGAACGCTTACTTCTTTCATTATACTTTTGCTGTTTTATTCTTGTCTGTTGTTTCTTTTTTCTCTGTTGATTCATTTTCTTGACGGAATGATTGCATATCGTCATCTAAAAATTGGAAGAATGTATCACTTCTTAATCCGATTCTTAATGTCTCTAAAGCGATAACTTCATTCGGTGCAATATTTCCTAAATTAACATTCGCTCCGAAGTGCTTGATGAAATAGGCTTGTTGTGATTTTTGAGGAGTCTCCCAAATGATTTTATCAGCAGGAATCTTAGCCACAATCTTGTTGATTAAAACCACATGTGCCTTACCGTTAGGACGATAAATACCAACGGTGCCACTTTCTCTGGCCTCCGCAATTACTTTCCATGCACCCGCTTGCAATTCAGCATGCATCATGTCAATCCATTTGTTTGGTCTGATTAAAATACCTTCTTCTTTCGAACCAACCTCACTGATTACAGTAGCATATTTAGTTAGTCGATGGATGTACTCGCATTTTTGTTGGTGCGACATAGTTATGGAACCATCAGAAATTTCGCAGTATTCCATTTTGTAGCGATCCATCAAACGAATGTAGTCATCAAACATTCCTCTTACTATGAATGCTTCCATTAATGTTCCTCCGAAATAAACAGGGATTTTTGCCTCTTTAAAAAATGCTAATTTGCGCTCTAAATTCGGCGTAACCATGGAAGATCCAAAGCCAAGTTTTACGATATCAATAAAAGGTCCTGATCCATCAACAAGGTTTTCGCATTCTTTAATGCTTAAACCTTTATCCATAACCATTGTTAAACCCGCCTGACGAGGTTTAGCTGTTCTTTCAGGAACATGTGATAAGTGAAAATTCATCATATATTTTTATTTGTATTAATAATCCAATTTGTTCGTTCATCGTTTAACATGGCCGGAGCAATTTCAAATATTATTTGATGCTGGTTGTAATCTATTTGTAAAGCCCTTTCTAATTCTGCCATGCACGTTTCAATATTTCCAATCAAGAAAAGATACGCCACAATTCGATAATGCATTTCAATATTTCCTTGATGATGTGCTAGTCCTTGCACTAGTAACGCTACTGCGCGATGATTTAAGTTGTAATCGTGCAATAAATCACTGTAAGCAATCCAGGCATCTACATTATCAGGATCTACTTTTATCGATTTGCTGTAGCAATCATCGGCCTCTGGAAAATTGCCTAACTGATATTCACAGTCGCCTAAAGCCAACCAGTATTCTCCGTTTTGATCATCATTTTCGAGGGCTTTCTTGATGTAATACATCGCTTCGTACCATCTCTCTTCTTCCTCGTAAGTAACGCCTATGCCGTACCATGCTTGCGCCATGAATGGGTCCGACTTGATTGCTTTTTGATAATAATCCCTTGCTTCGTCCCACTTCTTCAACTGCTCATAACATTCTCCAAGATTGTAGTAGGTATAGGCATCAGGATGACAATATTCGAACGCTGTTTTATAAGCGGTAATTGATTCTTCAAATTGCTCATTCATCAGATAAACCTGCGCCATATCCAAGTAAGCTGGTGCAAATCGATCATTAATTAACAAACAATAATCAAATGCCTTTAAAGCTTTTTCAAAGTCGCCTTGCTTGGTGTAAAGCTCACCTAAATGATACCATGCAATGTAATAATAAGGCTCATCGTCGATGATTGAATTAATCAAGTTGATTCCTTTATCGAAAGTATTTGCAAATTCACAACACGCAACCACTTCACTGATACATCCTTCGTGAGCGGGATTATCAGTCAAGCACAAGATGTAATTGTCTAAAGCGAGATTAAAATTACCTAAGCTTTGATAGGCAATTCCAATTCGGAAATAAATATCATCTTTTTGCTCATCTGCTAAGCTTAAAGCTTTTTTATAACTTGAGATAGCAGACTCAAATATTTGAAGGATGGAAAAGATATTTCCTTTGATAACAAAAACTTCAGGATCGAATGGGGATACGCGTTCTACTTTTTCTAAAGCCGCTAATGCTTTTTCTTTCTTGCCTTTCATCGCTAGAAGTTCAGCTTCTTTCAGAATAAATCCGGTGCTATCAGGATGTATGCTTCTCGCATAATTCGTCACCTCGTCAGCACTATCAAAGTCCAAACATTCTAAATAATGGTCAATTAAATTTAAAAGGGTGTCGACATCAAAAAAGTACTGGGTTTTACGCCTCCTCATCTCCTCGAATTTCTTCAAAGAGTTTCCTAAAAATTCATTATCCTCAAATGGTCCCTGATCTTCAAACATAGCCGCTTTTTGTACTCTTACAAATTTAGAAAATAATACTTTCAAATCCTCACAATTTTTATCTGAAAGTGCAATTAATTACTTTGAAGATTTAAATTGTTTTTAGATTTGCGTTCCATTAAAATCCTTTTTATATGATTTCCAACTCTTTGACTCAAAAAGTGCTTGTTGCAGGTGCAACAGGTTTGGTGGGAGGCGCCTTACTCGAGATACTAACAAAAGAGATAACTGTCCAAGAAATTATCGTTTTAGGTCGCACCGAGCCGGCCCTGAAATCTTCCAAAATTAAATTCGTGTCGACTGATTTTACTAATCCCGATCAAATCGAAAGTCGTTTTGAAGGGGTGCACACTGTATTCTGTTGCATAGGAACAATAATAAAAACCGCTGGTTCCCAGGAGGCTTTTAGGAAAGTAGATTTCGGCATTCCTGAGACATTAGCAATGTTGGCAGCCCGATATCAAGTAAAAAGCATGATCGTTATCTCCTCAATAGGTGCTGATGCTAACAGCAGTAATTTTTATCTGCGTACCAAAGGAGAAATGGAAAATTGTGTTTCTAGTTACAAGATTTCTAAAACGGCGTTTTTGCGACCTTCTTTAATAAAAGGGCCTCGAAAAGAATTTAGATGGAAAGAGCTTGTTTCGAGCATTTTTTTAAATCTGTTTTCATTCCTTTTGATTGGTAGATTCAAAAGATACCGAGCAATTGATCACGACGTAATTGCCATGGCCATGTGGCGCATATCAAACAGTGCAAATAACACAGTCGTTTATGAATCGGATGAGATTCAATGGATCGGTGGTTAATTCTTTGATTTCGAAATTGTTTTTATTAGATTAGACCCCGACGAAGTCACGCAAGTTTTTCTTTTTATAATCATCTTAGTGGTTTCGATTCAAAAACTTGTTTATTAATCGTAAAATGAAAATGAAGTGTAGTGGATTCGTGTATTTTTTCAGTCTAGCAATAGGTCTGTTTTTTCTTGGATTTAATTTTTCTGCTACTGCTCAGTCAAATGATCTTAAATCGGAGGGAAGTCCCATTTCCAAAACAGTTGAGGGCAAAACCAACGTTATCAAAACGGAATCTGGTTATCAATTATATCGCAACGGACTTCCGTATTATGTGAAGGGTGTTGGTGGTGATGTCAACTTAGATTTAGCTGTTCAAATTGGTGCGAATTCTATTCGAACATGGGGTATTGATAATGCGCAACAAGTGTTAGATGATGCGCAAAAGCATGGTATGACAGTAATGCTGGGACTTTGGTTGCAGCATGAACGTCACGGATTTGATTATAATAATTCTGAAAAAGTTAAAATACAATTAGAGCATTTTAAAAGAGTAATTGATAAATTCAAAAATCATCCTGCATTGTTAATGTGGGGAATTGGCAATGAGCTAGATCTTCAATATACTAACACCAATTGTTGGTATGCTGTTCAGGATATAGCCAAGTATGCTCATGAAGTTGATCCTAATCATCCTACTTCTACTGTGACTGCTGGACTCGATTCGATGGAGGTTCAGTTGATAAAACAACGGGCTCCCGATATTGATATATATTGTGTTAATACCTATGGCGATATTGCAGGTGTTCCAACGAATATAAGTCGATTTGGCTGGACAGGTCCCTATATGATTACAGAATGGGGTGTTAATGGATATTGGGAATCTCCTAAAACATCTTGGGATGTATCAATTGAGCAAACCAGTACTGAAAAGAAACAAGTGTTTTTTGATCGATATAATAATTACATCATGCCCAATCAGAATTATTGTTTAGGTTCTTACGCATTTTTATGGGGTGCTAAGCAAGAATATACTGAGACGTGGTTCGGACTTTTTTCGAAAGATAATTTACCAACTGAGCCTATTGATGCGCTAGAAATGGTTTTTAAAAATAAATCAACAGAATCTGCAACGCCTACAATCGTATCACTTACCGTTGATAATAAAAAAGCGTTAGATAATATCCATATCAAAGCAGGTGAGACTTATGCCGCATCTGTTAATGCACTATTAGGTGTCGATATGCATACGAACGTTAAAGATTCTTCCAATAAAATACTATATAATTGGAAAATATTAGTAGAAAGTACAGATAAAAAAAGTGGTGGAGATAAAGAAGAGGAGGCGGTTGAGTTAAATGGGTTAATCAAATCAAAGAAAAGCAATATCATTAAATTCAGATCGCCTGCTCAAGAAGGTGCTTATCGGATTTTTGTTTCAGCATTCTACAATGGGAAAGTCGCGTATGCAAACATCCCGTTTTATGTCGACAAAAGAACTGAGCAAGACGGACAGGCTAGATTTATACAGGTGAAAAAACAATCAATGAGCGATTTTAAGTGATGAAGGCGATAAAGAAAATACTTGTTGTTGCTGCCGGATTTATGTTGTCTGGGTCGATTGCTTTGGCACAAACTATTGAGCAGACTGAAGTAGATTCTTCAAAGAATTTGTTCTTTCAATCATTGTTTGATAATGGCAATTTTCCGAAGAAACAAAGCGCATTATTAAATCAGTTTAATGTAAGTGGTTATTATCGTTTTGTAACTAATTATCGTCAACTAGACATTTCTTATCCGCATTTGCGCAAAAATCCCAATAATATTTTTGTTGGTGATGACAGTCAGATTCCTCAGTTAATGTTGAATCTCAGTGGAAGTGTTTCTAAGAATACTTCCTTCGGTACAGATCTTTATATGTGGAGCCCGATGACAGGTGCTGGAGAGAGAGAAAATGTGAAAGGATTAAATCTTGGTATTAGTTTATACGGAACTTATTCCAGCGATTACGGTGCCTTTACCGTGAAAACAGGTGGTATTAACTGGTACGCATTAACCCCATTTACTTTTCAGGCTAATAAAGGATATGATCGTTATTCTATTTTCGAAAGAAATCCTTGGGACCCGAACACAAAGAACATAGATTCTCGTTATGCGACTTTTTATAATGCCGGTGCTATTAATCAGGATGAACGATGGGGACAACAAGCGTTTCAAGGTCTTATTATAGAAGGTAATAAATTGCCAAATGGATTTTCCGGAGTATTGATGTATGGTAAGACGCAATTGAATGGAGGATTATCACCATTGCCTAACTCATCATACGGTGGTAAGATTAAAAAAGAGTACAAGTCAAATTTTATTTCATTCAATACATTTAATAATTGCAGTTTTACAGATTCTACACAAAAGTCGACAGTCGGATTTAATGTTGCTACGATTGAATTTAAAAATACAATTGGGAAGTTAATAGTTCGAGGTGAAGTCGGAGGAGGAAGAAATTTTGCTGGCGATAATATCAGTGATTGGGGCGAAGCAGTTTCCGTTAAATTTGAATATCCAATTCGAGATAAATTTCCTACCGAATTTCATTTATACCGAATTAGTCCGCGCGTGTTAAACAACAGCGCTGCCTTTATTAATTCAGCAATAGATCAAAACTATTTAGCAACATCATCAGTGGGTGTTCAACCAGTACTTCCTGCTGTTGCAAGTTCAATGGTATCTATTGGTCAGCTAGTGAATAACCGTCAAGGATTTGATGTAAATGCACAAGTTAATATTGGTCGATTAAAAACTTCGTTCGGATATAGTAACAGTTCAGAAATGGAGAATCTTTCTTCAAAGCTTACTTATAGTCATCCGATTAATAGTTTAGTACTAGCACATTTTTGGCGTTGGGATTTTCCAAGCAACGTTGGACCATATAATAACCTTTCTAAAATTTATCGAACGGTTTACGAAACAGTTAATATTACTAACGTGGATGCAGTAACCAAACTGCCGTTCGAAAGAAAATATTTCAATAGTGTTGAGATGAATATGAAGTGGAAGGGAACTATTTTTAATCGTGATTATTACCTTTATTATTTAGGTCAATATTCATCTTCACAACCAACGGCATCGCCAATTACGATTTTTTCCGAGCAAGCCTACCTTCGTACATACTATCATCAAATAGAGTCATACATTAAAATAAACAAATCATTGGTGTGGTGTAATTACGCAGGCTTCGAGCGCATCATTGCTAATTACGATACAGAAACTGATTTGATTACAAAGCGTCCGAAGAATCAAACAGGATATAGCATTGCAACTGGATTGGATATTCGAATGAGTAAAGGTGCAGGACTTTATTTGCGCCAACGTTGGATGGAATATGCCGATGCAAGCTTCAAAGATGATCAGTATAAAGGATTTGAAACAACAGTAGAAATAAAGATATTCTTCTAATGAAAAAACATTTATTCAAATATATGTTGATGCTGCTGTCATTGATGTCGTATCATTCAATGGCACAACAAAAACGAACGGTCGATTTTATTGGTGGGGCAAGATCAGTTTTGTCAAATAATAATATCGTTGTAAGTGATAGTATTCCTGATACCACCACTATTAAACGAAATTCTGGTGGTTATGCTTTAATCGACTTAGGTGTAGACATTAAACCCAATAAGCACACAGAAATATTAGGGATGTTTCGTATCAGAAATGCATATGGTGGATTTTGGGGTGCTGGAGTGACTTTCGATGTGCGTCAGTTGTTTTTAAAGGGAGTTATTAGTGATAAAGTCCGTTATCAGGTAGGTGATTTAAATTTAAAACAGACGCCTTTTACCTTGTTTAATCATCATGCTGATCGTTTAGATTCATTACCATCGGTTTTTAAATTGCAAAACGATATTTTGAACTATGAAAAGTTTTATCGCGATAATACATGGCGTCAGCAAGGTGTGAACGTTGATTTTGGATTTGAATTCGCGAAGGGAATAAAAGAGTTGAATTTTACTGGTTACTTGACTCGTTTAAATGCGACTGACTTTTCGTCTATCCCTGAACGTTTGATGGGTGGTACAAGAATACAATTAATTCAGTCGAAGAACTTAGCTCTTTCTTACAATGGTTTTTCTGTGTTTGATGTAAAAGGAACTGTGCTTGATAGTAATACCTACACAAACAATGTGAATTCGATTGGCCTTAAATATTTGTATGAACTGAATAAAAACACCATTGTATTTAATGGGGAGGCTGGAAGAAGTAATGTACAGTACGCTGAAGATTTTGATAAGTCTTATCTTGCGGATTATTTCATAAATGCCAGTGCTACATTCAATTGGTTAAAAAAGAATCTTTCTTTTACAGCTGGTTATTTGAATGTGGGTCCTGATTTTAGAAGTATAGGTGCGCAGAGCAAAGAAATCGATTATTCATCTTTAACAGGTTATTATAATCGCTATACAAATGATCAAATTATTCGACCAATTAGTGTAATGGACTTAATTGTTGGAGATAGTTTGTATGCTACATCTGTATCTACAAAATTGAATATCGCTAATCCTATTTATAATAATGCGATGCCTTACGGACTAGCCACTTTTAATCGTCTTGGTGCCTACTTGAAATTAGATTATCATAATGAAAAAGGAATTCAGCTTAATGCTCAACATTTTTATTTGAATGAAATCAGAGGTCAGGGTACATTAAAGTTAAAGCAGTTTCAAGTTACTAAGTTGACTGCTCAATTTGAAATGGATAAGTTATTTCACTTTCAAAAGCGTATGAATATTCAAATAGGCTTAATGAATGAAATGACAAATCGTAATAGTGATGTCGCGGTTGAAAAAGTTGATTTGAAAACAATGCGTTATCAGTTAGGAGCGGAGTATGAATTATTCAAGAAAATAGATGTCTTAGCGGGGGGAATGTTCTTGAATTGTAAAGGAAACGAATTTATACCGCAGCGAAATGTTTATACAACGGTTTCGTTTTTTGAAGAAGCTAATTATAATATGACACAAAAAATAATTGCCGTAGGTGCTCGTTGTCGCTTTGATGAGAAGATCCATTTAACTGCCTTGTATCAGGTAAGTGAATACAATGATAAACTTATTGCTAGTCCGAAGTACAGTATTAACCAGTTTGCATTAATTTATAACATGACATTTTAAATTATGAAAAAACTATTTACCCTTTTAATGATCATTAGCGTTATTGTTTCATGTCGGAAAGATGACACTTCTTTCGATGGCAATAATATCCAGGAAATGTACAGCGACTTTATGGTGCTAAGTACATTTAAAGTTGATAAAGACAGTCTTGATTTTGCCAATGGCGAAAAGGCTGTTTTCTCGGCACAATTTAACAAGCCTGTTAGCTGGAAGATTAGTATTAAAGGTCAAACATCAAAGGCTGAGAAAATCATTACTGGTCAAACAAAATTTATTGATGCAACGAATGCAACATGGAATGGTTCAACAACTGTTTTCCCAATGTTTAAAGCAGAGAATTGCATCGCACAGTTAACAATCGATGGAGTAGCGGATACTTTTCAAGTGCAGACAAAAGTAAAATCGTTGAAGGTGAATCAAGGACTTGTAATCGCGGATTTTGAAAATGGTTTTAGTCCATCGTGGACAAAATTTGTTCAGACCGGCGCTAACATGGATTTCAATATTAAGAACGATACACTTTGTCCGCAAGGCGCAAAATATTTACGTATGGCGGGAACTGTTAATTGGGATTATTTAATTGGTTTAATAGATTACCCAGCTACCGCATACGGCACAACGAAAACACTTAATCTTTCTGCCAATCCAAATGATGTTTATTTCAATTGTTTAATATACGGTGAATCAGCCTCGAATCCTTCAATCGTTTTATTTCAGTTTAAAGAAGATGAGAATGCGGATGGAAGCATCAATGGTAATTCAGATGATCAATACGATTATCAGATTAATGTAAATTGGATAGGATGGAAATTGGTGACGATTAAGTATGCTGACCTTGTAACCTTGGTTAACGGTCAACCCTCTACTCCAAAAGGTAATAGTCAACATAACCCTGATAAGATTGGAAAAATTTCAATGTTGCATTTAGCAGATCCTAGTCAGGGATTCGCAGCATGCAAGATTGATTATATCATGTTTACAAGCGCACCATTAGAACCATAATGAAAAAACAATTCATACTTCCTCTTTTGATTTTTGCTGTTGCTTGTACATCAAGTAAGCAATCGTTTGTGCAATTACAATCAAAGGAATTGTATGATGTTGCTAACGCAGTTGATTCTACTTCTATCAATGGATTTAAAAACACATTGATTTATGCTGATGATTTAAGTAATGAAATATGGGTGTCG
>Ga0222712_10005687_pt1 | contig 12514 bp, 24 predicted proteins | sample C33_657DmetaG_FD_165043 | JGI IMG/M metagenome (GOLD analysis project Ga0222712, IMG submission 165043) | Estuarine water microbial communities from San Francisco Bay, California, United States - C33_657D | ecosystem: Environmental > Aquatic > Marine > Unclassified | place: USA: California...
TCAAAGTCGTCCATCCACACACGACGACGTTGACCAGCCAGCACACTGGACCGAGGGTAGGTGCTGTGCTCATACACAGTCCACTTGTTGTTGCGGTAGGTGGCTCCGTTACCCTTTTCGATGGTCTGATAGACTTTCATTGTGCAGCTACTTTACCACACCCCATTCAAAGCACAAGCACTTTTTATCGAAAATCGCACCCGGCCGCAGGGACAAAATACCCGGCTAAAACCAGGTATTTGCCTTGACTTGGATCAAACGGTCTGATACACAACCATTGCCTTACCCCGTCCACCTTCCGGCTTAACTCGACCCACCTCCTTGACCTTGTTCTCCTTGATCAGCTTCTGAAGCCGAACATACAGCACCGGCTGAGTCAACCCAGTCTCGGCAATCAGCATCTTCATCGTGAAGTCACCCTTGGGAAGCACCAGGCTCACCTTCTTGGACTTGCGACCACGACGCTTTGGCTGTCCCGCCTCACTCTTGACCATGTTGACCAGCTCATCAAACTTGGCTTCGGCAGTGTCCAGATCTTTGGGACTCCAGGCGGTCTTGCCCCAGACATGAGCACCTGGGTAGCGCTCGTAGTCTTCCTCTACCACCTTGCCACCGGGCAGCTTCTTGCCTGCCTTGACGGTCTTGATGACAAACACCTCGTAGCCGAAGTGGCTGTTGTCTGGGCGGATTCGCTCATACAGAGCAACACCGTTTTCCTTACGTAGCTGACGAAAGGTATGGTTACCAGTGCTGTCAGCGTTCATCACAAACTCCTTCTCAAGTGTCTTCATCGTCTGAATACTCTACCAGGTTATGGAGCAAAGTCAACGGTTAGTTCAAGCTTTTTTTATCGGCTTGACATGGAATATTCGTTGACATACTTGCCGGAGTTTGCGAGCTTGATCTCGTCAGTCTCGTCGGCAACCACTACGTCTTGAAACACGCCAACCTCCTTGTTGATGGTGTGAAGAAACTCAATCTTGGCGTTGTAGAGGGCAATAGCCTCTGGAGTAGGAGTAGGAAGCTCGTTCACCACGGCATCCAGCTCTTCGTCGGTCATTTCAGGAAACGGATTGCAATCAGCGTCAATGTTGTTCATGTTGGGAATACGGTTAGGGTTGAGGTTTTGATCTTGAGTCCAGTTTCTCCAGTTGTTACACACCTTGAGAACGTCAATGTGCGTGTCGGCACCAGGAGCTGTCTGCCAAGAGACTACACCAATTTTCATTGTGGGTCCAGCTTATTTTAGTTCTTGGTGTCAGCCTCGGCTTCGTCACGCTTAGGGAACTTGACGTTGCTCATACCGTCGAGACTGAACAGCCCCAACAGCAGATACAGCGTGGACATCTCGGTGTTGCTGAAGTTCAGAATTGAGGCAATGAAACACAGAAACGGACAGGCGATGGTGGCGATTGTAGCAATCCAGCTAATGTAATACTTCATGATGTTTTTGGGTTAGTTGTTGTGGTTAGTCCTCGAAACGATTACCCCACTTGTTTTTGCGGGAGTAGTGTTTCTGAGAGTCTTTGATCTTGGTAACCGGCTTGAGGTCACCCCAAGTTTTGCGAACCTTGATCTTCATCGTGAGAACAGATTACCACAGAGAGTTGATGTTGTCAAGCCCCCTTGGTCAGATTTCGTAGCAATCGCTTAGCTTACCACGGTTCCTCGAAAGACTCGGTTTCCTTGGGCTTACCGACACCCTTGGACTTCTTATCTTTGCGGATCTTCTTGGCACGCTTGTCGAACTTGTCCCACTTGCCACGACCTTCTTTCCAGCTCTTTCCCATACTCTATCTGTTTTTGTTATTATTTGCTTGACATCTTCCAGTGAAGCAGTCTTTCATCTTCACTGGAAGTTGAGTTTCCAAATCTTAAGCCTTGACACGATACACGTTGGCAGGCTTACCACGACCACCACTCTTTCGGGTCGCAACCACCTCATAACGTCCACTAGCCACGTTTCGAGCCACAAAAGCACGAATGGTGGGACTCTTGACGTTGGCATTAGCCTTCTCAAGGTCTGCGATGGTGAACTCGTCATTGGTGATTTCAGCCACATCAGTAGGCTTGCGACCCAACTTGCCGGGAACCTTGGTCGCCTTGGTCTTGACAGACTTGACAGACTTGACTGTCTTGACCTCGGTGACTGCCACGGTGTTGGTATTGACGTTTGAACTAACAGTATTGGTTTCCATATTTATGTTTTTTATGTTTTGTTGTTTAACTTACGAAATACAGTTTATCTGAATAATGCCTTATTGTCAACTTCTTTGAATATTTTTATTTTCTACCCAGTTGACTTACCACAGTGTTTCCGAAGCTTTGTCGGGTGCCATTGGCATTATAAGTTTGGTCAGCACTCTTATTGTAAGTGCCTACAGGTTTACCATTTTGGTCATAAGCACGAATATTGACACTATCTTCACGAATTGATCCAAGATACTGTCCTTTATCACCATATAACCTTTTTACATCACTCATAGCTTGTTTATTGGTTGTTTATCACTTACAGTGTTTGAAAATTTCTTGCGAACAGTCTTTCGTTCAATATCAGCCAACTCTTCACGTTCAGCTGCTTCTATGACCAAACGAACAAAGTCAGTAAGCAACCCACTGTTCTTTTTTGCTGTCACATCTTCTTTTACAGCATTTTGTCGCCACAGTGGCAACGAGTTTAGAACTTGATCATAACATCGTTTGTATCTGTCAGATGACTCTTTTAGTTGCTTTTTGGTCACGCCTAATAAATAGTATTTGTTATAACGAAAACAATGGGGCTTTTTAACCTAACCCCAAGGTCTAAGTTCAACTAACTTAGGCAGCAACCTGTCGATCAGCCTTCTCAGCCAAACGAGCCTCAGCCCGCTTCTGAAGCGCCTTGGTCGAAACAAACAAAGCAGCAGGCTTGCCACGACCACCAGTCTTGGCAGTCTTGTTGAGCCGGGTCAACACACCAGACTCAACCAACTGATTCACACGCTTCCGCACCGTGAGCGTAGCAGTGCCGGGATTGAGAGCAAAAGCGTCCTTCAACGAAAAGATGTCGGTGTTGTTCAGCTCAACGAACTTGGCAGGACGACCAGGACCACGATTAGACTTAGAACTCATACGATTTGTAACTTTCTTTTTCTTGTTGTTGTTGGCACCGTCAGTGGCGCCGTTGACGTTTATAAGAATACCAGAAAAGTCGCTGGGGTCAACAGTTTTCCTGCATCTTTGCCTACTTTTTTTATCCCACAATGCCCTTGACAACTGCGGCCGGAACCTGGTAAACTGCCAGGTTAAGCACTGGTCTGGGGCGGCCGGATTACTTGCAAAAATCGTGCGAATACCTGTTGACAATCCCCAATCCCCGTGATACAGTAGCTTCACAATGAAGACGGTTATTAAGGACTACATCAAGAGCCAACTCGCTACCAACCCCGCTTGGGCTATTCGGGCTCTGGTCAAGATCTACGAACGTCAGACGTTGGACGAACAGTCCTCTGGCATCACCAAGGAAGACAATGGTGTGGGGTTCAGTGGCGTGGACGCTAACATCCTCTCCAGTTTCGCCACCCAGGTCAACAACGGACGCAACCTGAGTCCCAAGCAGATGGCTATCGTCTACAAGAAGATGCCTCGCTACTGGAAACAGGTGGCGAGTCTGATTCCGGCGGACAAGCTGGATGCCATGGTGGCTAAGGTTGGTTGATCTTTTTATTGACAATGATGCCCATTTGGCTTAGCATTTTCTTCAAGATGAACCTTCTGGATTTTTACAAGCACATCACCGAGACCATTCCCAACTACCTGATGTTTGTGACGTTCATGGTGGTTACCTACATGTTGTTTTGCATGTGCGTGACCTTTGTGACCGATCAGCTCATCAAGGTGATTCTGGCGATGCGTGCTCCGTTGGTTGCTCCCGTGGTGCCGGTGATCAAGACTTCTGCTGAAAACGAATAAAAGGTGCTTGACGTTGGTGTGAACTTGGTGTAAAGTATACGAACAATGAATTTGAACGTTTCTAATCTTTTGGAACCTCAGCGTCCCCACGCTCAGCGGATTCTCGACAGTCTGTTTCTGAATGGTGTGGCTGCTGACCTCTCCGAGACTGGCTGTGGCAAGACCTACGTGGCTGCCTGGGTCGCCAAGAACCTCAACGTTCCCATCGTCGTGGTTTGCCCCAAGGTCGTTCGTCGTGGTTGGAATACTGTGCTTGAAGCTTTTGGCATCAAGGCTGTGACCGTGATCAACTACGAGAAGCTGATGCGTGGCAACACTCCCTACCTCACCTTCAAGAATGATCGTGACGACAATGCCACCTTCTATCAATTGCACTTTCCCAAACACGCTCTGGTGATTCTGGATGAAGTGCACAAGTGCAAGGGTTGGAATTCCAAGAACAGCGATTTTCTCATTGCGCTTCGCTTTCAGAATTATAAGACTCTGATGCTGAGTGCTACGGCGGCTACCAATCCTCTGGAGATGAAGAGCTTTGGGTTTGCTACTCTGCTTCATGGTTTGACCAACTTCAAGGACTTTCTGCTTCAGAGTGGTGCCTACCGAACTGGTCGCTTTGGTGCCTATGGCATCGATCTGAATGACCGTCGAACTCAAGGGGCGATGCGAACGATGCATACCCAATTGTTCAACGTTACCAAGATTGCTAGTCGCATGACTCGCACTCAGTTTGGTCAGATCTTCCCCGACAACCGTGTTTACGCCGAGTGCTTTGACATGGGGTCCAACACCGACAAGATCAATCGGGTCTATGAGATGATGGAGCGGGAGCTGGCGGATCTGGAAGAGTCGAGTGCTGAGTATAGTCAACACCAGTTTGCTATCATGACCAAGGCTCGTCGTTTGGCTGAGTTGCTCAAGGTGCCTACCATGGTTGACTGGATCGAAGACATGCATGCCGAGGGTGTGAGTCCCGTGTGCTTTGTTAACTATACCGACACCGTGACTGCCATTCGTAAGAAGTTGGACAAAAATGCGAAGCTCAAGAACCAAATTGCGATGATCGTTGGTGGTCAAAGCGAGAAGGTGCGAAATGCCGACATTGATGCCTTCCAGAACAACACCAAACGAGTCATGATTGCGAATCTGGCTGCTGGTAATGCTGGTATTAATCTTCATGATCTGATTGGTGGTGCCCCTCGTATGTCGTTGATCAGTCCCAGTTTCAGTGCCATCAATCTGGTTCAGGCTCTGGGTCGAATTCACCGTGCTGAGGGCAAGACCACGTGTGTTCAGAAGGTGATGTTCGCCGCTGATACCATTGAGGAACATGCTTGTCGTCGAGTTCAGTCCAAGATCAACAACATCGACAATCTGAACGATGGAGATCTGACCAGTGGCATCAACCTGATTTAAACCTTTAACTGCTAATATTCGAATGACTAAGATCTGTGCTATTTGGTATATGACCCCGGGACAGTCCGGCCGCCATGAAGTGGTCGATATTTCGGATGATCAAGACATCAAGCCGGTGTTTGGTAAACTGCTGTTTGAGCGACATGCCAACAATCTGCTGGTGGCTTATAAAAACAATTTGTATGTGATTGAGCCTGCTGACCGTGAGGATGTGACCTACACTCGCCGACAGGTTCAGTATCATCCACTTTCTCATCTGGTCGCCAGTTGAGAACTTCTGAGGGTGTTTTAGAGCTACATCCTCCTCTACAAAAAACAAAAGGTTGAGTCGGTGTGAGTTCATTGTCGTTTCTGTCCGTCTAACGTAAAAAGACGGTCTTTTTGCTGCGCCTATTTCTACTTATGAGCAGTTATGCCAACTTATACCAATCTGCCATCCAGTAGCTTCAACCCGGTTTATTTGCAAGAAAAGCTGGCCGCCTACGTCGAAGTTCGTTCCCAGATCAGCGACCGTAGCCTTCCATTGCTACAATCTCTGGTTGAACAAATCATCAAGGATCTGACCACAACCAACAACCTGATCAACAGCAGCAGTGCCGTGATCAACCAACACACCCACCAAACCGTCCCACCAGCCCATACATGAGCAGACAAATCGTTTTGACCCGTTGCAACGAACCAGAGAGCATGTTTGAATGGCTGAAAGATTTCGTTGACAAACCAGAGGTTGTAATTTATAATAAGGGAAACGCCTCGTTCGGCCTTCCGGCCCAGGCCAGACCCAATGTTGGCAGAGACCTTGAAACCCAACTTTGGCACATTCTGACCAATTATGACAATTTAGCAGATGAATTGCTAATGTTACAACCCAGATTTGATGATCATATGGATTGGCCTCGCTGGGCGCCTGGTGTGGAAGATCTTAGCAAGATACCTCAGTCAATATTGAATCATGAGTATGACGGTAGCAAATTACAGTATATCAATGTTTATCATACTGAATGTTACAATCCCCATGGAATATCAATACCAGGCACTATTACTGTGGATTATTGGGAAATGCTTACACCTATTCGACAAGAGTATTTGGATGGGTTAAACAGCCTGGTCAAAACAAATTACACTGTTGATGATGTTATTTGCTGGACATTTAGCCCAGGCATAGCATACAGTGTTCCCAAATCAATGATACTCAACAAATCAAAAGCATGGTGGCAAAGATGCTATGATTTTTATATGTCAGCCCCACCTCCACATTGCCACGCTTACTTCTACGAACGATGCTACCCACTACTGTGGAACTATAGTGAATATTAATATAAATTGGCGCTCCGGGTAGGATTCGAACCTACATTTTAATCCATTTATGCACTCAAGGCTTAGAAGACCCCGCCAATACTGGAGCGTATAAAATTGTGTTACTTCTTTTTCTTTGGTTTCTTGGCTTTATCGTTTAGACCATACAATGGTTCACCTTCTTCATTGTATCCCACGATATTGACAGTTCCGTCATCAACCAAGTCATTGAGTTCTTTTTGAATACATTGACCCATGGCTTCTTTGACCATCTTGTCAGCTTCTGCGTTATCAACATCAAACATATCCATAATCTGATTGATTAGCTTATCATATTCAATGTTGGCATCAAGCTCATCAACATCAATCTTCATCGTGTTGGCAAGCAGTTGGTCAATGGTTCCGGTGAAAACAGAAATACCGTGGGAAGAGGTCATACGATTTGTCATGGTTCTTACAGTCTACAACACACTCAATCAACTGTCAAGTCGAAGAATTGTGCTTTCTTGGTTTTGCTAATTTTGCAGTTGGGATATTGTTTGATCAAAGATTTACCATCAACAAATCGAACCCGTATAACAGGAAACTCGGTGATGTCGGTAATAATATAAGTCAACTTGGTATTATTGATATGTTCATTAACAATACCCGCATCAATCTTACGTCCAGAGCCTACCATGTTGGAAGGTGCAAAAATACATCCTCCCTTGGTGAAACTCTTGTGTTCATACTTACGATCACCCGCCACATGATCATATCCACTTTCATCAACATATTTCAGCTCGGGAAACCATATGGGAAGCTGTTGTTGTATAAAAGGAGCACAAGTCCTACCATCACGAAACAATGCCACCAACACACTCTGAGGCAAATCACCCCAAACAAAGTTGGTCACATTGTATGTATAAGTCCTATTCAATATCATAGACTACCCAAATATTCATCAAAATCATCCACATTAATGTTGGTAATGTTAACACTATACCCCTTGTCAATCATCGCCTTGTAAAAGGTATACATGTCACAATCCTCCTCCAAATAGAACTTGTGTCGCTTCAAAGGCGAATAAGGAGTAATCTGATCCCACACACCAGCCGCATCTCGGACATCCTTAGCAGGCACCTCCAACCAACTATGCCCAGGATCATGAATTCGGACATAGTTGCGAATCTTGTTGTCGTTACTATACCTCTCAGTGAGAGTCATGTTGTCGTTCATTGTGCAGCTAGATTACCCCAGACCATAAAAAAAGTCAAGGGATTTCTTTCAAAAAAGCATCACTCCTTGGACTTGTGCTGGTAGGTGCTACCCTTGACCAGCAATCCAAACAACACGTTCAGCGCCCAGGCATGAAGAAAGTCCAGCTCCTTGAGCCCAAACTGGTGCGGCATCACATAGTTCCACAGCCACATCACAGGCAGAGCAAACAAAGCGCTCAACCCAATCACCACCGCAACCACACCCACAACAGCACCCAACACAATCAATAAAGTCTTCATAGTTTTTTTTTAAGTTTTAAGTTTCAAAGGGGCTTTTTGACCTGACCCCAAGGTTTTTTCCCCAACAGTTAGTCCACAATCCCGAAACCAGTCTCGCCAAGGTCTCGGTCACTTCGCTCCATAGTCCACTCACTGACACGTGCCTTGCGGTTCACCAGGTCATACACAACCGTGTCGCCATAGTCGATACCCTCACCAGCACCCGAGTAAGAATAGGCATCCCAAGCCCACTCCTCAATCTCACCCACAATCTTGCGAACAGCCTCGTCGGCACAATCCAGGTCCGAATCCAGATCAACGTCCAGATAGCCCTCGTCAGACCCACCACTAAAGTTGAGCGTCACCTCACGGACACCCAACGTGGTCAGCTTCTCAAACAACTCTTTGCTAATCGGTTCAATGTTCATTTTGTTTTATTATCTATTGTTCTAACAGTTTACCAGCTTTTTCTAAAATGTCAAGCACCTTTTTTCAACCAATCACCATCGCCTGTTCCACAGTCCGACGACCCACCTTGAGCATCCACGGTTCAGGATTCGCACCCAGCACCTTCAAATAGTCCACCGGAGTAGGAATAAACCCACAATCCTCCTCAACGTGCTGTTCCGCAATCATCTTGACCGGAATCGTCTGACCCTTGCTGTTCACCACAACGTGACCAAACCGCTCAATCGCCCACTGAATACCAGCACTGTGATGACGAAGAGCACGATGAGTCCAATCACCAGTAAAGGCTTTGGTCTCATCAAACCAATCGTGAATATGAACGTAATCAGCGGGAGTGCCACCCCACTTGCGAGCGGTAGATTCAGCGTGCTTCCAAGGAGTCATTGTTCTAAGAGTCTATCAACTTTTTATTGAATGTCAAGCCCCAACAGGCTCAACTGCGGCCAACTTGCCGTCAACCATCTGGTAGTTGACCTCATCCTGGGACTCAGTAGCCCGAACGTCATCAACAGCCCACCAACGCATCTGAATCTGCACGGCACTCTCAAACGCCTCGGCCTGGGTAGCAAACCGCAACCCGTTCGTAGCCCAACTACCATCAACCTTCACTTCCGGCTTCCATGACTTGTTATTCATTGTGCAGCTAGATTACCACAACCCAAACCAAAGTCAACAACATTCTTGAAAATATTCACCCGGGTCCAAAGGGTCGGCCAGGATGCCACAAAGTCACTGAATGTCAAGAACAAAAAAACTAAAAAAAGTGGCTTGACCTTTTGAAAAACTCTGGTAATCTATTTACAAAATGAATACTGCGTTTCCCACTCTGAAAGAGATCCAAGACGTTCGTGTGTCCCGTGCTCCTCTCACTGTGGATCAGATGGTCAAGCGAATTGGTGACACTGTTCGTCTTAACTATAAGAACCCCGAACTCTATTCGGTCACTGTGAAGTTTCCTGAGTTTGGTCGTGATAGCACCAACGGTCATCACTTTACTGATATGTTCAATCACGTTATCAGTAAGATTCCTGGTCACTATAAGTGTAATTGGTCATGGATGTCTTCCGACTTGACTTTCTACATTAAGTGGTAATAATTCACAGAACCCCTAGTAAATAAAACATATGGCTACTCGTTCTAATATTGGTATTGTCAATGAAGACGGCAGTGTTACTGGTATCTATTGTCATTGGGATGGTTATCCTGAGAACAATGGTAAACTTCTGTTAAATCACTACACTACTTCTGGTATTGTTAATGAGTTGATGGATTTGGGTAATTTGTCTTATCTGGCTGAGAATCTCTATTGTGACGACAACAATCACTCGTTTAAGAATCCGGTTAAGGGAGTGTGTGTTGCTTATGGACGGGATCGTGGTGAGTCAGGAACTAATAGTAGGACTTTTGACAATATCAGTGAGTTTGAGAAGTTTGCTGGTAACAGCTGGGCGGACTATCAGTATTTGTTTAACAATAACAAATGGACTTATCGTGAGTCTTCATCCAATAAGTGGAACGATTTGACTCTGGATGATTGTCGGTAATAAATAACCGTTTGACATTTGTTGGTGTTGGTTGTATAATTATTGAATCAAAGGGGTTTTTCTTTACTTAGACTTCCTTTCGTTAAAATCACAAAAGAGTGGGCATCAAAACCCACTCTTTTTTTAGCTTTGCCACTTGACTTCCTGGCCGTCTTGGTGTAGAGTAGCTGCAAGATGAGGCTGGAAAACGCCAAGAGTAGGGGACCAGGCCGAGCCGCTAACTCCGGCCTCCGGCCATATCATGTTTCCCCCAAACCTGTCAAGCACAATCGCACCCGCATGCACGTTTTTTTCTACGCGAAAGTGCTTGAGGTTTGACAGGCCGTGTGGTAATCTATTTACAAGATCGGCTGAGAAAGCTAGGATAGGGGACCGGCCTCAGCACCAATAGCGTTATCGTTAATCTTTTTTTAAGTGGCATGCGACGGGCAGTGTCATGCGGTTCATTAGAAAACCTTATGATGCGACAATGATTAGTTTGTCTTATTCATTAGACTACCTTATCAAGTCATTGACCATAAGTGCTTCTACTGGGACAATATGACGCAGTGTGATTAGTTATGATTATGATGGTGGCATTGTTTGCATTAAATGAACTAATGATATAACACAGTCAAGTTGGTTTGTCAAGACATAATAATTTGTATAATAAATCGGTCATTCTCCTAAAAGAAAAACAGCCCACACAAGCACCACACACCACATCAAGCAACACCAAACAACAACCAACAATAAACACAAACAAATACCCATACACACATATGCCCCACCACCATAAAAAAATTGCAAAATGTGCCACAAAAACGTGTATATTATTGTTATCATCTGCCACATTTTATACACATGCATTCTTAAGCATATTGTTATAGCATTATTACTATCTTTTGGTGAATATGCTAATAAATTCAATTGTTGAGTAATATCTAAAATCGTTAAAAAACCATGGTTATTGTTGTTGTCTTTTGGGTGGTTATGGGGTGTGTTGAACATGATATATAATCTTGCGATTTATTTAGTATATGAGGGGGGGTGGCATATCAAAAGGTCCGGGGGGTGGGCATTGATAAAAAAGGCAGGGGGGTGGCGATTTGTATGCCCTCTGGTGGGCGGGGTGTGTGGGTGTATTTAAGTGAAGGAGGGGGGGGTCTAAAAAGCATCCCTATGGGTGGGGAGTGGGAGGTTATTATATATTGAATCATAGGGTATAGTGTGGTAGAGTGGGTGCTTATGAGTGATGGTTATGATAATGGTAAGATGAATATGTTATTGGAACGATATCCTATAGTTAATATGGGATGGAAGTATGTGGGTAGCAGTGATACTATAAGGTGGAGTTTGGGAGATGTGGTGGTGAATATGTATATTGGCAATGGGGGTAATTTGGTTAAGAAGAATCATATGACTCTATATGAAATGGTGAATGGGGAGCATATGACCAGTGCGGTTGAGACTAGGGGGTATGATAGTGTGTATAGTTATTTTATTAGGCAGGTGGAGTATAGCAAGTTGGTTAGTGAGAATGGGGGACAGGAGTATTATATTAAACATCATAATGGTGTATCTGAGTTATTGAGTGATCCGTGGGGACGGAGATTTATTAAGTATATGGGGATAGTGCGTAATGATATGGTCAATATGTATAGTGATGTGTATGAGGGGTTGAGTATACGGAGTAGTAGGAGTAGCAATGTGATATGTAGTGTAGATGTTACTAGTATAGAGGGGCATATGGTATATTGTTTGCATTTGTATAACTGATATCATTATAATTTGATATGACCGCAAGAAATACCATGACTTTCAAAGAGATAGTTGGCAAGTATCCGATTGTTAATATTAATTGGGAGTGTAGTTATGATTATGTTGGATCTATGGTAGATCGTATTATGGATGTGACTGGTGGCATTGACAGTTATAATGGAATGAAGCAGTTTCATCAGTATCTTGGAATAACTGGATATTTTAGTAGGATACGAAAGGATGATGGTAGTGGTGTGATATTTAATAGTGATCCATGGATGCGTGAGTTTAAGATGTATAACCGGGATGGAATCAAGAATGGTATATATGGGTGTAATCGTATAAAGGGTATAAATGGAGGCAATGATGTATGGATAACGGTTACTACGGTAGAGGGCAATAAGGTATGGTGTATGGACATATTTGAGAGGTAATTATCATTATTGTTATCATTATTTTATATGACCCAGGCACATTTTCAGGTTTTTGGCATAGTTGGTTAGCTTTAGTGGTAAAGGGTCAACAAAGTGGTGGCAAAACATCTTCGTTTGGATCTTCGGTGGGGGGGTGGCGTTAAATATAGCCTGTGGGGGTGGGGGTGTGTTTGATAGTTATATGTATGAT
>Ga0222712_10005689_pt1 | contig 12512 bp, 8 predicted proteins | sample C33_657DmetaG_FD_165043 | JGI IMG/M metagenome (GOLD analysis project Ga0222712, IMG submission 165043) | Estuarine water microbial communities from San Francisco Bay, California, United States - C33_657D | ecosystem: Environmental > Aquatic > Marine > Unclassified | place: USA: California...
CTAATTTCCATAGGTGTGGCGAGTTGGACAAGCGCCTTGAGAGATGGTTTTGACGAAACTACCGCGACGGGTTCCACAGGAAATTTAATTGCTGTAACAGCTGGTCAAATCAACTTTACGCTGTCGCAGACGCCGGCCACAACTACTAAACTGAAGATGTATGTGAATGGTATATTGATCAGTCAAAACGCCTACAGCTACAAGACCACAAGTGCATTTTCGACGAACGCGACAGTGCCTACGCCTTATTTGGCCTATGTAACCGCAAATAATGGCTCCTATGTCATTGCCCTAGGTGATCGCATTCAATTTGTTTACTCGTACTAGGATGAAGAAGCTAATCATCCTATTCGTGTTTTTTGCAGGGCAACTTCAAGCGCAAAACAGCAACCTTTCCATCGTTTCAGGCGCCACGAGCGGAGGAACCTGGTCTCCACTTTTATCTGCGGGGACGACAGGGACGACCTACACTTTTACGCCAAATGCCGACAACGCGACCGTCAGCGTGACGGAAATAGATGATTTGTTGCGGGTGAAATACAGCCATGTCATCATTAATTCGGTTTGCTCAGCTTGCACCCAAACGGGTCAAATCGATTTTAACACAGCCCTCAGTTCCTATAATCAAAATGGCGTTTTGAATAGTAAAACTTTAACTTTCAATGCTTCGGCGGACGTGAATATCGGGAATCCTGTTACACTTCGTTCGACGACTACTTATGCCGGTAATTTAGGGTTCTTAAGTTTAGTTATTAATACCCCAGGGAACATCAATGTAACTGCTGAAATTTTACTAAACAACACGTCAGAGGTAGGGAGCTCTGTGATTTTAACACAAGGGGGATCGCTTACGCTGAATTCAACCGCTGGTTCCGTGAAAGTGACAGGGAACATTAATTGCAGTGGTACGAATAATACGACTAATTCAGGCCTTTACAATGGAACGGGTGGTTCCATCACCATCAAAGGGCCGGCTGGCGTTAGTATTTCTGGCAGCTTGGTTTCGACCAGTAGGATAAATTATGCGGGAGCGATTACGGTTTTGGATGGTAACACGACCGTTACGACGGGCGGGGCAAATGATGGCATAAGTGGGGTCATGAACGGGGGAGCCTTTAAAAAAATGGGGACGGGGACTTTGAAATTGAGTGGGACAAATAACGCGGTATCGTCTTCTGAGCTGGCGGAGGGGACTTTGCAATTAGCGGGAGGGACGGCTTTGCCGGACTTTACTACGCTGACATTCACGGGGGCAAACACGACCTTGGATTTAAACGGAGTTTCAGAATCGATTGGTTCGATAGCGAGTGGCAGTGGCTACGGTAAGGTAACCAGTAGTGTGGCCGGAAATATCACGTTAACGCTAGGCTTGAGTAATCAGAATACGGTGTATACCGGTTTGATTGAGGATGGCTTGGGAGTTTTGTCTTTGGCCAAATACGGAGAATATTTTTCCCTCGGAAATAGCATCAATAACACCGCGAACACCTATTCTGGCATCACGACCATTTATGCGGGAACCTTATCCATCTATAACAGCCGCTCCTTGGGTAGCACGAGCGGTGGAACGGTGGTGCGTGGAACAGGGAAATTAGCACTCTATAATAACATCAATGTAGGCGCAGAGGACCTAACCCTGAACTTGAATGGGATTTCACTATCTAACGTCAGCGGCGATAACACGTATGGGGGAGCTATTTCTTTGGGCCAAAACACCACCATCAACAGCACCGCCGGTACCCTCACCCTGACACAAACGATGACAGGAACGAATGTCTCTTTAGCCACTACGGGCGCTGGTTCGCTGACGCTCAGTGGGACATTGACTTTAGGGACAGGTGGTATTTCGAACAATATGGGTGTTTTTTCACTTTACTCTGCAAGTTTTTATAGCGGAGCAACGACGGTGACTAGCGGCATTTTACACATACGGAATAGCGGAGCTTTAGGTTCGAGCTTAACCACTTTGGCGCTAGGTGGAAGTTTACAATTACAAGGCGGGATAGCGGTATCCAATGCACTAAGCCTAAACGGAACAGGACCCTTAGGTACGGGGGCCCTCCAGAGTGTGGCAGGGATAAATGCGGTGAGTGGCCCGATTACTTTGACTGGCGACGCTCGAATTAATGCAGACTTAAATAGTTCTCTAACGCTTAACAGCAATATTAGCGCAGGAGCCGTTGCCTTAACGGTGGGAGGAGCAGGAAATGTCCTTTTGAATGGTAGTTTGAGTGGAAACGGAAGCCTCGCTTATACCTGGGGAACAAGTCCTATTCAGCTCAATGTGGCTACGAGTTTGATTAAAGATGGTACAGGATCACTGACCTTGAATAGTGCCAATACCTATACGGGAGCAACGGTTTTAAGCGGCGGTTTTGTCATATTAGGGGCTTCGGAGGTCATTGCGAACACCTCTGCCTTTTTATTCAACGGCGGAAGTTTGCGCACGGGCGGGTTTTCGGAAACGGTGGGAAATGTTTCCCTTTTAGCGAATGGCTCCACGATCGAATTAGGGGCTAATATCCATACGTTGCGATTTGGCCCTAGACAATATTTGGACTACAAAATGTTGACCATCAAAGGCTGGCTGGGTACTGCTGGGAGCGCCGGAACCGGTGGCCGAATTTTCATAGAGCCGAGTCCACTTTTGAGGCGATCCGAGTATGAACAACTAAAATTTACCTATTATGCTACCCTAGTAAATGCGGGGCAGTTGAGCACGGGCGAATTAGTGATCAATGCGACACAAGTCGCGAGGTATTCCAATGTCCGCTTCACGACCAGCCCTACTTCTGGCGGAACGTGGAGTCGGGATTTTTCCTCTCTTTCAGGAGGTTATGTGACTTTTACCCCCACAGCAGATAATGCGAATGTGAATGTGGCGGATATCGATTTGATCATGAGAACGAAGTACACTTCTCCTGAGATTACAACCGCCTGTACCGCCTGCACGCAGTCGGGGGTAGTCGATGTGAATACGCCTATTAGTACCTATAATGGATACGGTCCTGTTGTTAATAATGTGCTGACTATTAGCGCTAGTAGCGACGTTTATATCGATAATCCCATTTTAATGCGTAACCCAACCAATTATTCTGGCAATGCGGGATACTTGTCCTTTGCTGTTGGTACGAATGGAAATATCTATGTGAATGCGGAGATTTCCATGAATGCGAACCCGGTAAATTACGCCTCTGGGACTAATTTAACGGATGGAGGTAACGTCTATCTTTACTCTTATCTCGGGTCCGTTTATGTGTATCGGGATATCAATGTGGGAGGTGCTGTAAACATGGTAAATCCATCTCAAAATTCAGGAATGGGCGGATCGATTTTATTGAATGGTTATGGCGGGGTGAGCGTTTATGGGAATTTAGTGTCTACCGGTCGTTACGGGGTCGAGGGTTATGTGACTGTGACGTCAGAAAATCGAGTGGTAACTTCAGGATTTGGAGTGAATGATGGAGTGATGGGGGTCATTTCTGGACGGACTTTCAATAAAAGGGGAGGTGGGACGCTTTATTTAGGTGCGGTGAATCAAATGTATGCCACTTATTTATACGCGGGTACCTTGCAGGCAGGTGTAGCCTCCGTGTTCCCTACCTATTGTTCTCTTCATTTATCGGGGGGTAATTTGCACGATGGAGGATTTAATTCGACTTTTTTTGATCTCCACCTAGAAGAAAATGGAACGATTACCTTAGGCAATACGGCCCATGCGATGCGCTTTTCTAATTTGGGTTTTATTTCTGCTAGGTTGCTGACGTTTGCGGTAAGTGAGGGTACGGTGGCGGACGCAGGACTTACGGCTTATGGCGCTCACACGGCTAGTTCTACGTCCTTTGTGAATGTATTTGGGCAAAAACAAAGTGCTGTGATTGGCGGGATAAACCGTTTCGGAACTGTTTTGTCGACGGTGCTAGGCTCCGTAGCTAATCCGGTTCGCGTGATCATGGGTTTTAATTTAAATAGTTATCAATTGCCTCAATATCAGTTTTATAATACAAGCCTTGCGAAGTATTATACGGCCACGACAAAACCTTATGCGCTCTATACGTGGGAACTAATGCCCCTTTCCCCTAAATAACTATTTCGACCCGATCAGCAAGCCTAAGCCTACGACATACAGCAGCAACATAATGTTGAGTAATTTGTGCGTTTCCGGCGAGGCATTTTTGAATTCTTTCCAAATAAAGATCCCCCAAACCGCCGCCACTACGGTCGCTCCCTGGCCTAGGCCATAAGAAACCGCAGCACCCGCTTTTTCAGAGGCAAGAATAGACAAGGCCATTCCCACGAACCAGATGGCACCGCCTAAAATTCCCACTAAGTGGTCTCTACTGGATCCCACTAAATAGTGTGCGAAATTCAAAGGAGCGCCGGAGAATGGCTTTTTCATTTGGAACGTATTGAAGACCAAAGAACTCACAAAAACGCCTACCGCGAAAACGACCAAAGCGGTGTAAGGCGTCAATTTACCCACTTCTGGAGCGGCGAAATTCACGGCCATCGAGGCCGCCACATATTTGTAGAAAAGGCCCATTAAGCATCCTGCGAGAACAGAAAGGAATAATCCTTTGTTAGAAGTGGCGGCAGAAGAAATGGATTTATAAGCCCTCGCATTTAAAATAATCGCAATAGCAATCAATGCCACACCGCCAAAAATCAACAGCGGATTCCCCTGCGGATCCGCTAAATAATTCACTAAAACGCCTAATACCAAGGCAATACCAATACCTACTGGAAAGGCCACCGACATGCCGGCAATTCCGATCGCAGCGACTAACAGAATATTCGCGGCATTGAATAAAACCCCACCTATAAAAGCAGATTGCAAGTTTTCGCCACTTGCTTGCGCGTAATCCGCTAGGAATCCACGGCCTTGTGTCCCACTCGACCCTAAGGTAAAAGCCAGAATCAATGACGCCAAAACGATCCCGATGGCATAATCCCAATAGAATAATTCGAAGCGCCAAGTGGAGGACGAAAGCTTTTGGGTGTTTGCCCAAGAGCCCCAGCAAAGCATCGTCACGATGCACAATAAAACGGCAGATGAATAGGTTTCGATAATGAACATAGCGCTTATTTTAGGTTTCCTAATCGGTAATATTGGTTGTTAGTGGCCATAAACGGTTTTTCTGCGTAGACAATCGCATCAAATAATTTGCAGTCGTAGCCGGCTACCTTGTTCAACACTTTCAGCTTCACGTGGTGTTTTCCTGTCGCTAATTTATACTTCCAGCTGATCTCGTGGCGACGTGTTGTAAAGGCCACCGGAAGCTTTACTTTTTCAAACAGCTTGCCGTCTACAAAGACTTCTAGGTCAAATGTCCCCGGATCTAATGAGGCCCACTTCGCGGTTTCGCCGCGCACTACGAAGCCATTTCCCTCGAAGTCGAAGTCATATTCATCGGTCAAGTTTTTCCCGATGTTGATCTTTTCGGTAGGGAATGAATGGTCGAAACTTTGTTCGAAAGCCACCGCTTTAGGGGCTGAATAAGGAATATTTACGGCATTTTCAGAAACTGTTCCGCCGTTATTTTTTATATTTTGTAATGCATGTTTGAAGCCTATTTCGTATACATCATTCAGGGAAGTGGACGTGTATTTGAAGTCGATGTCTTCCGCCTCTTTCAATCCTAATTTCCAGTAAGCCGGAATCTTTTCGTAGCCTATCATGGCACCTAAAATTCCTCCAGCAGACGAGGGATTACAATCTGCGTCTTGTCCGCAACGGGTCGCGATTTCGATGGTTTTGCCAAAATCTCCGTTTCCATACAATAATCCAATCACCACATACGCGGAATTCACGGTCGCATCGATGTTAAACGGTGCGAAAACGCCGTCCGGACAACCGATGTCGTTTGCCCATTTGTTTTGGACTTCTAACCAGGTTTTTGTCCAATCGTTCGGGTATTGCTTGTGCCATTTGATGACATCTGAGATGCATTTATAGTATTGGCTATTCGCTGGAATGGTTTTCAACGCCTCGGAAACTACTTTGTTAATGTCGTTATTGATGAATGCTAACGTATAGCAGGCTCCTAAATAAACCCCACCATAATAGCCATCGCCATAGTTCATGATGTGCCCGATTTTATTGGAGATTTTAGACGCCGCATTCGGCATACCTGGTGACATCAAACCGGCAAAGTCGCATTCGATTTGGTAATCGATACAATCCGCATGCGGGTTATTTTCCCAATATCCAGACGCTGGGGGCATCATTCCGTTCAAGATATTGTAGCGCCCCGCTTGATTTGCATGCCAAAGCGCATAACCTGCATTCGCATACGCCTTTGCGTGCGATTCGATGGGCGCATTCAATCCCTCTTTTTCGAATACTTCTACGAAGGTTAAATCCATGTACAAATCATCGTACAAACCCGGATTGTTGATCATCGTATTCTTCAGGTAGCCATCGTACCACGGGATGGGGTGGTAGGAATTGATCATCGTCCCGTTGTAGCGAAACTCGACAGGTCCGCCAAAAGTCACGCCAATCGTTTGGCCAGCCCAGCCTCCCTTGATTTTGTCTTTCAAGACGGCTTTGCTCATCGAGATATTTTGCGCTTGCGCCGCTAGTGTGATGAAACAGAAGAAAAGTAATTTTTTCATGGTTGTAGGTTTTGATACACATACTGGTGCATCAGTTTTTGGATGAATTCTGTGTGCTTAATACTGGTGCCTATCGTGGCATTCGCAGGCTTCGATGGATCAAGTCTAGTAAAACCCTTATCATCCACGTAGACATGCACTTTATCGGTGGTGAATAGTTCTGGATTCGTTTCCATTCCGATGGCTACTGGGTCAAAAAGGGTCGGAGTTTCTTGTCCCCACAAAACGTATAACCCTTGCATCGCACTCGTCAATGGCGATTGACGCATCAATAATTTCAAGCGATTTTCAGCGGACAATTTGACCATCGCAGTCACATCCAGTCCGGCATATATGATGTTTGCCCCTGATTCAACGAAAGCTTTTGCGGAGGGAATATCGCAAGTCACATTCCATTCGGCATCGACTTTCGTACTGCCGTCATAACCTATTTTAAACGAACCAAACATCGCATAGATCGCTTTCGCTTTTTGCAATTCGGCTCCTAGAGGAGCTAAATTCGTCACCGGTCCTACCGAGAAAATAATGACTTCTCCTGGGTATTTTTTCAGTTGTGATCGAATGAAATCGGTGGCGCCTTGAGGCTTTTTTGTCAAAGGCGAATCCTTCGCCCAATAAAACTGATCCGCGTACCAATTCGCACGATCAGAGCTAGTAGAGGTGTTCTTGCCCACATAAACGGGGATATGATTTTCGCCCGTGACCGCCAAAAACTTCTGCGCCAAGATGGCGCGATCTTCTGTGCGGCCGTAGCAAGTAGTGATGCCCAAAATTTCGTAGCGATCCTGTAATGTTAACAAGTAACCCAAGGCATAGGCATCGTCGATATCATCACCTAAGTCACAATCGAAAATGACTTTCTGGCGGTTTTGGGCGACCAATGAAAAACTAATGAGAAAGAATAGGATTAGTTTTTTCATAGTTCATCAAGTCTAGGCATGGAGGCCTGCGCCCCTAATCGGGTGACAGAAATAGACGCCGCTTTGCAAGCAAAAGTGATGGCGTCTGGCCAGCTCATCCCCTCAGATAAACCCACGACAAGTGCGCCATTGAAGCAATCCCCTGCTGCGGTCGTATCCTGTGCCACCACTTTCGCGACCGGAATGTGTTGTGTTTCGTAAGCCGTTTTGTAAAGGGCGCCTTCGGCACCTAAGGTAATAATGACGTGTTGAACACCCTTATTTAGTAATATATTGGCTGCTTTTCCCGCTGAAAGTAAATCCATCACGGCTACCCCAGTAAGGATTTCTGCCTCTGTTTCGTTAGGCGTGATGGCGTATAAATGCGGAAATAATTCAGCAGGTAATTCTGCAGCAGGAGCAGGATTTAAAACGACTTTCAACCCTTTTTTTGCTGCTTTCTCAGCTGCGTATACAACAGTCTCTAATGGGGTTTCTAGTTGGATTAACACAAAATCGCCCTCTTCGAAAATTTCGGAAGCTGCATTAATGTCCGCAGGTAAAAGGCAATTATTAGCACCAGAAGCCACGGTGATGCAGTTTTCACCACGAGCATCTACATTAATCAACGCAATTCCCGAGGGAGCAAATGCGTCCTGCGTCACAAACCGCGTGTGAATTCCCTCGTTCCTAAATTGCTGCAAGGCCGTCTCCCCAAAAACATCCTTTCCCACCTTGCACACAAAATAAACCTCGCCACCCAGCCGAGCCGCTGCCACCGCCTGGTTCGCACCTTTGCCGCCAGGATTCATGAAGAAATCCCCGCCTAAAACCGTTTCGCCCGGCGCCGGCAAATGAGCCGATTTGATCACCATATCCGTATTTGAACTGCCGATTATTGTGATTTTCGTCATTTTTACTCGTTTTTGTCGTATTTATTCCCTGTAAATTAATAATTATTTTTCAATTTCTGCCTTACCTTTGCGTCGTGAAACGCATCGTCGCTCTTTTATTGTTCTTAGCTATGCAGGTTCCCTTGATGAATCAATGGGGTGCCGTGGCCTACTACCGCATTAATCGCGACTACATTGCAGAAAATCTTTGTGTGAACCGCGATAAACCGATGTTGAACTGTAATGGTCAATGTTATTTAGCAAAAAAACTAAAGGCTGCGGAAGAAAAAGAGCAGAAATCCAATTCCGAGCGTTTAGAAAAAATGCCGGAAGTGGTGTTGAGTTTTCAAGCTATTCAACCTGTCTTTATTGCCCGTTTCATCACTTCAGAACTCGTTGAAAATCATTTCACATCGACGGAATTCTTCCCTAATTCAGCCGCTAAAGGCTTTTTTCACCCACCCCAGGTCTAATTAATTTTCTTGAATTTTTTCCTGCGGCATTATGTCGTGGGCATTTCTCATTTTAATTAATTCTAGATGAAACAGCTATTCATAGCGGTGTTATTAGGTATAACATCACTTGCGCATGCGCAAAAAATTAAAGTACTTAATTCGATTACAAACGAGCCTATCGTAGGCGCTAGCCTGAAAAAAGGCGATAAAACAATTTCCATTTCAAATGAAAGAGGGGAATTCCAAGTCAAAGAAAAGGGAGAATTCACGGTAACGGCTTTAGGTTTTAAAGCGACGAAAACGACTGGGGAAACAAGTCCTATTTTTCTCGAGGAATCTACACAAACCTTAGAATCAGTCGTGGTGACTGCTTCTCGCCAAGCGGCGACGCGTGCACAGACGCCCGTGGCCATACATAAAATTGGATCTGCGCTGATTCAAGATACAAAGGCGCTTCAATTAACGGAGATTATCAATAAAGTTCCAGGTGTGGTGATGTTGGATTACCGAAATGAACAACACGGGATGGGGATTCGCCAGCCTTTTGGAACATCTGCTTATTTCTTGTACATGGAAGATGGGCTTCCATTGCGTCCTTTGGGAGTATTTAATCACAATGCTTTAATTGAATCGAATCTACAAGGTTTGAATTCCGTGGAAGTAATTAAGGGCCCAGCGTCCTCCCTTTATGGGCCTGAGGCCGTGGGTGGAGCGATAAACTTGATCACGAAGACGGCACCAGGTATTCCGACGGCACAAGTGGGTTTACAAGTAGATGAGTGGGGATACAAACGCGTTCAGTTCACTGCAGGGGCACAATTAGGTAAGAAATGGTCGATTATGACGGGCGGTTATGTAGCGCGCCAAAAAGGTTCTTGGGCCTCTAATTCCGATTTCGACAAGTCTTCGATCAACGTACGTTTAGATTATCAATTGACGCCTAAGACGAAGCTTTGGGGCTCTTTTGCCTATAATGATTATTTCTCGCAGACGGGGGGGAACATCGACAGTACGGGTTATTATTCTCGTAGCTATCAAAGCCCGGCGGATTTTACCTACCGTTCTTCGTTCTCGTCTCGCTCTCGTTTGACGTTAGAGCACAAATGGTCGGACAATGCGAATTCTAGTTTGACTGCTTTTTACCGGGATAATGCCTTAGGCCAAAACCCATCCTATTCGATTTCCTGGACCAGTCCAGCGCTAACGGCGTCAGGACAAGTGAATCAAAACAGTTTCAAAAGCGTTGGCTTGATGGGGCAACACTCGCAAAATTTTGAATTCCTGAACTCAAAATTAGTCGCAGGATTTTTATTAGATCGCTCGCCTAATGACTATTGGGCTTACAGAATCAACTTAGCCGCGACGCTTCGTCCAGACAAGAAATCGGTGGAGAAATTCACGATCACGCAAGTCTTGCCATCGACGTTTTTAGGTAATTATTCGGCGGTGATTTGGAACAAAGCGGCTTACGCGCAGTTTGACCTGCATCCTGTAGAGAAATTGCGTCTCTCTTTAGGCGGCCGTTTCGATCAAATGTCCTTTGACTATACGAACTTCATCGACAATTCGACGGGCACAAAAAGCTACGAACAATTCTCGCCTAAGTTAGGGGTCACGTATGAGGCTTCCTCCGCCCTGGGTTTCTATGGTAATTTCTCCAAAGGCTTCTCGCCACCTGCCCTTTCAGCGGTATTCCGCGCGAGACCAGCGGCACAAGCAGCGGCAACAGGGGAGAAATTCTATTTAAGCATTGACCCGGCTGTGTTCTCGAATTATGAAGCGGGAGGTTGGGCTTCTCTTTGGCAAAATAAAGTCTTCTTTGATTACACATTCTATCGATTAGAGGGCAATAATGAGCTTTTAGGGATTCGGCAGCCGGATAACACGACGGATTATCAATCTGCGGGTAAGACTTTGCACGAGGGGATTGAGTACCAAATCACAATCCGCCCGAACGATTCTTGGAACTTCCGCTTTGGAGGAACCAATGCAAAACATACGTTTGTGGACTTTGTGTTAAGTACGCGTGCGTCAGACGCCTTGAAAAATGTGAATGGAAAAGAGATGCCACAGGCGCCTAACTTTATCGCGAATTCAGAGGTGACTTACAAGTACAAAGGAGCGCGTATTGCCTTAGAATGGCAAAAAATAGGTCCTTGGTTCCAGGATCAAGTGAACAGAGTTAGCTTCGAAGGCGTATCTGTTTTCAATCTTAGAATGGGTTATCACTATAAAGCGTATCAATTCTTTACTAATATCTTGAATCTAGGTGATGCTTTATATGCCACCACGGCGACCCGTGGTAATAATGCCACAGATAAATCAACCTACACGCCAGCGGCACCTCGCACAGTGGTTGCCGGTGTACAAATCGACGTATTTCAACTATTCAAAAAATGAAAAAACTAACACTTTTGCTCGTTTTCTTTGCGCAGGTTTCTTTCGCGCAAACGGTGTCTAATCCTGCTAATCAGGCGTTAGACCCCTCTTTTGCACTGAAATCAAACGGCGATGTCGTTCTATCTTGGGTAGAGAAATCAGCCAATGGGGTTTTGTTCTTTCGAAAAGTCAATCAGGGGCCTGCGGAGCAGGTCCCTATTGATAAAAAAGCGTCAACCCACGCAGAGGGAATGCCTAAACTGGCCTATAAAGCGGATGGGACCTGCGTCCTTTTGTATGAGATGAATCGCCCTACAGCAGCATCTCGATTTAATGGAGATTTACTGTATGCTATGGAAGTTAATGGGGTTTGGCAGAAACCGCAATACATTCACCAAGATACCGCGGCTGGATTAAGTCATTCGTTCGGTAAAATCATTTCCTTGCCCAATGGCGAGGTAGGGGCTTATTGGTTAGATGTCAAATTAGGGCCCAAAGGCCGGACGCTCGTCACCGCTTCTACTGCGCCTGGTTCTGGTTTTGGGGGCATGAAAATTCTCGATAAACAAACCTGCGAATGTTGCCGAATCGATGCCTTGGCTGATACAAAAGGGAATGTGGAGGTGATTTACCGCGATTTGAACGACAAAGGAGAACGCGATATGGGCTATATTCATTCGAGTGATTTTGGAAAGACCTATTTAGAATCAGTGCCTTTGTATGAAGATCACTGGAAAGTAAATGCGTGTCCTCACGCAGGTCCGTCTTTAGTTCGTGGGTCAAAAGGCCTGGAAGCCGCTTGGTATACCGGCGCAGAGGGTTCCTCTGGCGTAAAATGGGCATATCAAGGATCTAAAAAGATGATTCTCCATTTGCCAGGTGATAAAATCAGGATGCCTCAGTTAGCTTCAAATCCGAAAGGTGAAACGGCCCTCGTTTTCGCTGAAATCAAGCAAGCGGGCGATCGTTATTACAAGCAAATTGGATTCGCAGTGAAAGATTTGTCCGGGAAATTGACCAAATCCTATGTTTCTGACCCAGCCTTTGATTGCTCTTATCCAGCGATTATTTGGGGTGGAAAATCCTGGGTTATTGCTTTCGAGGCGGTGAAAGAGGAGGGAAATCAAGTGGTTCAAGTTATATCAAAATAAACATATGAGAGTCTTATTTGTATTATTTCTATTCATTCATTCTTTTTTGTTACAGGCTCAAAAGGATACGACAAAATTAAACGTGGCCATTTTCTTGTATCCAGGAGTAGAGCTGTT
>Ga0222712_10005690_pt1 | contig 12512 bp, 5 predicted proteins | sample C33_657DmetaG_FD_165043 | JGI IMG/M metagenome (GOLD analysis project Ga0222712, IMG submission 165043) | Estuarine water microbial communities from San Francisco Bay, California, United States - C33_657D | ecosystem: Environmental > Aquatic > Marine > Unclassified | place: USA: California...
ACTTCTCCAACGCTGAAAGTGGCGCTCACTGTGAAGGCAGTGACAAACAACGCGAGCACAGCAGCATCGCTTGCCCACACGTCGGCTAGTGATGCCGCATGGCTGTCGGTGCAAAGCGCGCTAGGCACCGTCGCCGCCGGCGTTGCAGCAGTGCTCATGGGTCCGCCGTCGTTGACTCTGCTCGTGAACGTGTCCTCCGAGCTGCCCCCCTCGAGTGAGTTCTATTCTGCGTGGCTGAGCGACTTGGTGCAGGCGGCTGCCGTCAGAACCACTGGCGCACTGTCCGTGCTTGGCACAAGTGCAGCCACGCTAGGCGCGACAAGCGGCGGAGTGGCAAACTGCACAGTGCAGTTATCTTTTGACAATTTGGGTGCTGCATCGCTGAGCTCGCTCGCGCTGACGGCAATCGCGGCCAGCATTACGGACGAACTGAGCGCGCGCTCGCGGCCGCCCGGCGCTGCATTCTGGCCGCCGACCGTTGCGCTGGCCGGGGGAAACGTGACGTTGCAAGTACAGCTTGAAGGCTTCTACGGGACCACCATACACGCGAGCTGGGCGCGCGCAATGCAGTCTGCGTTGGCGGCGGCAGGCGGCGTTCCCGCTGCAACAACTTGGTTGACGACCATCCCTGGTGATCCGCTGACAAGCACGGCGATTAACGTCGTGTTGGGCGTCGCAGTTGCAAATTCCTCTCTGGTAACTGTGTCTAATGCGCTAGCTGATGTCACCACGTTGAGCGCATTGCAGACTGCGGTAAGCACTGCAGCGCGCGGCTCGTTGATTATGCTTACCCCGGTGGAGGCGGCGTCGCTTTCTGTGACGTACAACATCACCACGCTCACCACCGATTCCAGCGCAGCCTTCACCACGGCACTGCAGGCTGCCATCAACTCTTCGGCTCCAAGCGTCTTGGGCGTGGCGACTGCAACTTTTGAGCCTGTCGTGGCCGACGTCGGCGCCGCGTCGACCAATTTTAGCATGATTGCTACATTCTCCAATTTGCATGCATCGGCGCTCAATTTCGCCGCTGTGAACGACATGGTATCGAACTTTAACGACATGGTCACAGACGGCAGCTCTCAGACGCTCAGCGTCAGCTTGGCGGGTGGCAACGTCAAGCTGCCTCTTCAGTTTGACGTCATTTACGATTCCACGATTCCACTTGCTTGGACGGATGCTATGCAGCGTGCACTTGCGGATGCGGTTGGTGCTCAGGGTGCCACCACCTCTGCGGAGACAAGGCCAGGAAACGCAGCCAGCGGCACACCCACGGCTGTGAACCTTGCCATTGGCACGTCGACTGCTGATGCAGGCGCGTTGGCTGCGCTGGCTAACGCGGCGTCTAGTCCTGCTGCGCTGCTGGCCATCCAAAAAGCAGTCAATGCAACTGCCGGATATGCGGTGCAGCTCTCTCTCCTCCGTTCTCCGAGCGCATCCGTCAAAGCTGCAGTCATTGGAACTTCCATTTCGACTGCATCACCACAGTTCGACGGACCTGCCGGCGCTTCGGCGCTGAGCTCGGCTTTTGTAGGCGAGATCACTGCGGCGCTCACTTCCATCCCCGGCATGGTATCTTTCCAATTCACTCCCGCTGAATCACAATCTATTGCTGCAGCTGCCGAATCCCCGCCGCTTACTGTTGTCGTGCGCTTCTGGAACGAAACTTCCGCCAGCTACAGCACAGTCGGGATTTCCACGATGCCGAACCCCCAGCCTCCAAATGCAACCTTTGTATGGCGCACCGATTTTTCAGCGAAAAGTGATAACGACATGCCGCTGGCGTGGGCGATGGTATACGCAAACTGCAATGAGCTGCTGATCAACTGCTCAGATGCTGATGAGCGGAATCTGCAGATCAGCCTGAACCCGCAGAGCAGCATTGGCGATCCAGTTGTAACGTGCTCGGTGAATCAGACGGGCCTGATGCGTGTCTTTGTCAATGACCGTTGCGACCTGTGGCAGCCTGGCGGTGGCAGCGTGCAGTGCCAGTGGAACCTCGCCACGCAAGCCTTCGCAGGCACAGGGTGCTTGTTTGTGGATTTTACCAAGTTTGCCACGATTCACACGACAGACTTTATGGTCACAAGCACCCCGCAGATTGCGGTTGCCTCTCCGTCTGACTTGGCGTCTGTTGACCCTCGCATGCTCCTGAACCTCAAGGGCCTCATCATCGCGCTGGCTGCCTTGTTCGCTGCCATGATCTGCACCGCTGTGGTGTTGAGCCGACGAGACGTGCGCGACACTTTGTTCCAGCAACGCGTGGCGCACTCCACAATCATGGGCTGCTTTGAGGCCACCGCTTGCAACGGCGAGCGACTACATGTGTGGCGCTTCACGCAAAGCACCCGTGATGGCTGTATTGAGGGCCCTGCTGTCGCATTTGCGGCGCTTGTTGGTGTGCCGCTTGCACGCCTTCGGTTTGCAATCCCTGGGTCGCTGTTCACCGGCGACGCAGACACGGAGCTCGCCGCCAGCCTAGGGTGCGATGTGGGCTTCTTGTCCAGCGTGCTGGAATTAGAAAGCGGCACAGCCAAACCTCGTAAGTCTGAAATCGTTGCCGTCGATATCTCTGGCCGTGATGCAGACGACTCTCGCAGCCGCCGCGATGTGGTTGGCTTTCACTTGGCGGGCGCTCCTGATGCAGCGTGCAAGCCATCTCTTCCAATGGCCTCGCAGCCTGATATGCTGCAGCTGTCAAGCACTGCACTGATGTACGCGTTGTTGCAGACCCGATGTCTGCTTTCGCAGAGCGAAGTAACTGCCGCGTGCGCGTTATATGCGTCTCTGCTGCAGCATGCCTCGCCCGAATGGCCTGCGCTATTTTTACGCCTCTTTGAGGTCTACAAAGAGCTGCTGCAGGGCTCGCTTTTCGGCAAGACCGGCTGGATATTGAAGGCTGAGGCGTTTCGCCTCATTTTACTTGCACAACTCGAGCCTGTGCTAGTGCAGCCTCCTCCTCAAGTATTGCCAGACCGCTTCGCCGCGGGAGATGAGACTGCTCGTTTCGTCGACACGGCTGGGTCGCCCACGTTGGATCGCGACAACGGGGCTGCAGCCCTACAGCTGCCGCAGGCAGGCTTGGCGCCCCTGAACAATACTGCTGGCGTGAGCGGCGATGCGCCCGCTCCCGTGGCGGTGACGCTGAGCAAGGAGGTCGGCACTGCGTCTCTGCTGGCTTCGCCACGTGGTGGCTCACCAGCCGGCGTGTTCTGGGAACCCGGAGTGGAGCTTGCAGTGGCGCTGCGTGCGCGTTCCACTGACGTGGAGCCTGTGACTCCACGAGGTTTACGAATCATCTTCGCGTACGTGCAGCGGTTGGCGCTCGCAGCTTCCAGCTACTTCATTGACTCGAGCGGCGTTGACCTTGCGAAAACGGCTGGTGACATCGCTGCCGCCAACGCTGTAGTCCGGAGTGGCACCACGGACGTGAACAATGCGCCCACTGCAGTTGCTTCCGTGCAGCAACAGAGTGACTTAGTCACGAGCAGGAAGCAGGTGCTGAAGCAGATGGCTTCGACTGGTTCCGAAGCAAAAGAGGCTCACCCCGCTGAAGTAAAGCCTGCGCACCCAGTGGTGGACCCTCTGCTGTTTTCTGCCGATGCGATCCAAGAAAGCACGCCGCCGGCGTTGCTTCACCGCTTTGGGCAGGAAGAGCTCGCGGTGGCGTACCGCTGCTGGGCCACGCTGCTTGCGGGCGCGTACCTTGACAGCAGCGAGTTCAGCTGGCTCGTGGAAGGGAGCACTGCAGAGGCACCCGATGCGCCCGCCCGCACGATTGTGGACGCGTCAGTGGCGTGGCTCGCGGCCACGCTGGACGATGCATCTTTGGTAGCCGAGCTGCAGCGCTGTGCAGTTGAGCGCTTGGACCACTGGAAGCGCACGCACGAGTCGGTGTGCACTGCGTCGCGTGAGCGCATTGTGGGCAGCTTCGTCAACGCACGGCGGGAAGCTGTGCGCAACGTCGCGCGCGCCGTGAACGAGTCGTTGCACCTGGGCTCGCTGTCTCTGGTCACTTCCACGGTGTTGGGGTCGAAGCGTTGGATGCATGTGATCGTTCTCGCCTCCACCCTGCTCGCTTGCTTGCTGGTGCAGTTGTGGCTGTTTTGGTCCAAAGCGAAAATTTGTTGCGCTCAGACGCGCACCGCCCTTGGCTGCTCACCGGACCCGCTGATGCCGTGTCGCGGCTACTCGGGCAACTGCGCATTGCTGAGCAGCGTCAACTTCCATTTCGCGGCTGCTGCGCTTCGGCCGCCCACTGGATTACAGCCCCTCGTCGCTGATAGCCGCCCGCTGCCTCCTCCCGCGTGCGACGCCTTTCCCAACGACAGCGCTCGCGACACGTTTCTTTCGGGCTTGATCTCCGCCGCGGTGGCGTACCCGTTTGCAAGCATTGTATCCGTGCTGTTCAGCCTCAGCTTGGCTACCGACGCGTCGCAGTCGCGTGGACGCATGCGGTTGCTCAAGTGGCCGTTTCTGCTCCGGCTGTGTGGCATCAGCAACTCCGGTTGGCAGTTCGACCACATGTCCCCACGACGTCGAACAGCGTCGACATTCATTGGCCAGAACTGGTCGACTACTTTGATCCAAGACATCGTTGTTGCGTCGGACCGTGCGTTGCGGCGTGCTCTCTCGCGCCTCACGCATGTCCCTGCCTTCTCGTGCATGGCCTCGCTTGAGCCTGGGCCCGCTCCCGGGCTCGCTGTCGGAGACGCGGCGGTCGTGGCCGCCGCGTTCGACACGTGGACCGGCCGTTGCAAGCAGGTGGCGCTTGTGCTCACTTGCATGCTGTGGGCTGTGTTCGTTTGGCTTTCAATCACATATGCTTCGCTGATCTATCGCATGCTGGACCCTGACACCGAAGATCAACTCGTGAAAACCTGGCTAGTCAGTATCGGGCTGAACCAGGCAAGCGATCTGCAAAACGCCGCGATCACGCTCGTCGAGGTGCTCCTGCTTTCCAACATTCTCGAGGCGCTGTGGCTTGTGCCCAACAGCCGCTGGTTCGAAGAGCGGTTCGATTTCTTGAGCGTGCAGGCTGCTGCAGCAGGCTCGGTGTGGGCAGTGCTTGAGCGCCCGGCTGCGTCGCAGCCCGCTTGCGGCGTACGGCTGTGTCACCGCCTTGTTGCGGTGCTGCGTCGTGCATACCATCGCGATGCAGCAGCGGTGGTGGCGCGCATCAGCGCCGGCGTGCGGGCGCACACGCGTCATCACGCTGCGCTCAGCTGAGTGTCACTGACGCCGTCGCGGCGCAAGCAACCGGCGCACGCCTCGCCGGCGCAGAATCTGGCGCGATGTAATCGCGATCATGCTGCGGCTTTGTAACGTAAAATCATAGCTCCCGTGCTCGCAGCGCGTGCGAGTGGTGCGGCGCGGCGACGAGCGGCGGCCACGCTCGCGCACGCAGCGCGCGGCAGCGATGGGCGCAGCGTGGCGTGCGGAGGGCTGCGCGCATGCGCGTGCACGCGTGAGGAGCGCCTAGCTGAACAGTCGCCACGGCGGCGGCAGAGCGTGCGCCGGACGCTGCCGCTCGCGCCGCACATGAATGGAGTAACCAACGCCGAGTTGCAAAAGATGACGAGCTGAGCGGCTAGGGTTCGCTTATCCTTCGCCGCCTTCGGCAGCCTTCGGCTTAATCTCCCTTAATCTAAGCGTCGCCGGCGCCTGCCTTCGGCATCTTCCGTTATGTGTAACATAGCAGACGCCGCGTTCCCCTTCGGCAGGCTAGGGTTATGGCCCTAGACGACTTTTTTTATGGGCGAACGCAAATATACAACCGCCTGAAAATAGCTCAAAAAAAAGCGCTCTTAAACCTTGAATAGGTTAAGGCCTTGTAGACGGTCTCCAGGGGAGACGGGTTTTGGGCGGGAACGCCCGGCACCCGCCGCGCGCCCCTCCGCTCGCCGCCAAACTTTGTCCGCGCGTCCGTCTGGGTCCCGTGCACGCGCAGAGCAGCTTTCCGGTGTCGGAGCACGAGTTGCTCCGCGACGACTCTCGGTGTGCAATGCACCACCATGTTCCTCCCCTTCGGCGCGCACGCTCTTGCGAGGGTCTCGCTGGTGAAGGAAGCGCACACGACGTATATGTGCAAGCGCTCTGCATGCTGACATAGTTGGGCCAGTTTACACCGTAGAGTGCGGTGCGTGGCCATCGCGGCGCAGCCAAATTCGCCCTCTCGCTCACATCGTTGAGAGACGACACTTGATACTACTGCGAAGAACGTCGCTCCCAATGCGACTTGAAGCGTGCTTGCCTGGGACGCCCCCGCGAGGGTACGTTGGCTGGAGCACTGACAGGCGGCGCCTCCCCACCGCCAGGCCGTGGCGCTCTCGAGATGTCTTCGCGTTTGCGCTTCTTGCCGCTGCCAGTTGGAACAAGCACAAGCGGCTCGCATGGCGGCAACGCGCGAAGGCTCTGAAATCGCTCTCCACGCTGTCCAAGTGGAACATCGTCTGAGTCAGATGCCGGAGTCGCAGCCGCAGCGGGCGGCGCGGCTGCAGCAACGCCGCCGGCGCGAACAACATCGTCCAGGCCGAACTGGCCGCCCGGGCCGAGGAGCGTAGTGAGTGCCGTGGCACCCAACGTGACAACGATGCCGCCGGTGTGCAGGACTGCTTCAGTACGGCCACCAGCCGCGGCACGAACGTGCGAACGCGAAGGCAGCGCCGCGTCCGGCGGTGACGGTGACGGTTGCGGCGGCGGTGCAAACTCCGTCACTCGTAGCGGCGGTGCTTGCGGTAACGGCGGTAGCGGCAACGGCGACGGCGCATGTGCCGGGGCTGCGTCCTTCGGATGGTACTTCCTGTTGTCCGCGCGATGCCCAAGTAGCCCGCAGACGCCGCATGCTCGCTTCTGCTTGACCCCTACGACCTTGCCTCCTGCAGCGCCCCCAGCGAGGTCACCTCTTGTAGCTTCAGATGGACCAACTGCCAGCATATCTGCGACCGTATGCTGCGTGCGTGCAACTGCTGCCAGTTGTGCCGCGCCCGCAGCCTGCTTTGCAGCCTCAACTGCTGCAGCTGCGATAGCGCCTCTTGCCCTTTCTGTGCCCCTCCCTTTCCCGCGTCCCGCAGCGGCGCCGCCCGTCGCATCGGCGGTAGAAACCGATGCAGCATTGCGAAGCGCCCGGGACACTCGCTGCAACTCTGAGAGGAGCCATTCAGTTGCCTCTGGAGCCTCGCTAGCAGCGCCGGCGATTCCGCGGAACTCGCTCATCACCAAGGCGAAGCGGTCTGATTTCAGCATCATTCCGTGGCGCGATGGTGGTCCGGCGGAGACAGTTACAGGCGGTGCGGCAAACAGCTGGCGAAGGAGTGACGCACGCTGCTCATCATCCAATAGCCGCCAGTGTTGCGCGATGACGAGTCGGCTAGCGTCATGCATCTGCAAGTGCGCAGCGATAGCAAGTTGGTGGCGGCAGGCGAGGCCCGTGCTGCTGGGGAACTGGCAGCTGCACAACGCCAACGACGTAATCCTCGCAGCGGAGAATGCAGGTGTGCCACCTACGCCATCACCGGCATCCGCCGCCTGCTCTTGAACAGAGATTGATGCTGGAGCAGCGGCGTCGGAAACGGCAGAAGAGATGCGCTTAACGAGGTAGACGTCGTTCTGCTGAAGCTCCACAGTATAGTGCAGGCTTTGCAGCCACTGTGCTTGAAGCAATGTCACGGCATACGGCGTCACAATGCGCGCGAAGGAAGAGATGATAGGTGGTACAGATTGCATTTGCTCGCGCTGGAGCAGACGCAAGCAACGCAGCGTGTCACGCGTCTCCGCACGCACGTCGACGTTTTCGCCATAAGCATCGAGGCGTTCGAGAAGGTTGGTAAGAAGCATAGAGGCGGAGCAAAACCGATCAAGAGCAGAGTGCACAGCCTCGCCCCGCTGTGAGCTATGGATAGCCAGCGTGAGTGTTCCCCACGTGAACCTAGCTGCCCACTGCTTGCGCCGCTGGTAAAGGCTTTCAAGCCAATCCAGCGCAGCTGTCCGCTCGTCAGAAGGCGGGCCGTTGCGAATTGGCGCAAGGAGCGCGGCCCACTCGTTGTCGAAAGAACCAATACAGGACGTGTCTGACCGCATGCAAATTGCCCACCAGTCGCTCATGAACGCGTCACAACCCGCGGACGAAGGAAACAGGGCAGGCTTGACATGCGCGAGTAAGTTCTTCGACAGATGCCACGTGCACAGAAAGTGCAGCGTTGTAATGAGGATGTGAGCGATGGCCGCAGCCATCCCAGGGTCACTGTCCGTGAAGATGACGGCCGGTGGGATGCGAAACGCTTCCAGCAAGCACTCAAACACCCATGCGAATGACTTTTCGGACTCGGAGGCAACGAGGGAGGCAGCCAGGACCTTTGTTGCGCCGCTGGGAGCGACAGTTGTAAAGCAGCCCAACTTCAGCTTGTGCGTGTTGGTGCCGTGCTTGGTATCAAACACGAGCACGTTGCATCTGCCGCCAGCGGCGTAGATTTCCATCGCACCGTCCATGACAAAGAATGCGTTCTCAAGGCGCCCATCAGAATCCAGCGAGAACTTGTAGAAAAGACCCCGCAGCTTCCTGCGCTCCTCGAGCTGCTCGATGAAATCGGTAGCATCCCATGCGCGCTGGGCAGTTGTAGCGCCGACGAGGTGTCGCACGTCGTCGTATGTGAACGCAGCTGTGTCACCCGAGTTGGTGACCTTCACACGCAGAAAGTTCTCCACATCCTTGATTGCGGAGCCAGATTTGCGCATAAGCTTGGCGATTTCGTGCAGCTCTCCTGGGATCTCGCGCTGCGCAGCTTGCGAGAGCCGCTGGCCAAGCGTCACCGTCAGGTCATGTGAGTGGCCGTTCTCCTTCGCTAGAGGCCGACCCTCGGCGCTCTTGTGCTCTGAGAAGGTGTAAATCATCCACCCGTCAGTTGTCTCCTCGAGCCGCATGGACCAGCCACACTGGTGCTTTTTGCGCAGTGCACAGCACAGCGAGTGTTGTGGCCCCCTCTTAGAGTTGCCTGCGTTGACGCCATTCGCCCACGTCACGCCCCAGCTGCCACCCACCTTGGTGTGGTCTGACGCCCAGCGGTTGATGGCGGCGAGCGCTGCCGCGTCACTTGGCCATGGCCCCTCAGGACAGCCCGCTGGCAGGCGGAACAAGCGGTCCCGCTTCTGCATAAGTTGAGCAGGTGTGAGCAGCAACACCACATCGCCACCTTCCTCCGGCTCCAAGTTCTGCCTTGCGCGGGCGATAGCTGTCCCCTCTAGCAGGGTGGGCCGTGTGCAGTGCGCCTCGGTGTGGACAGCGCCCCCGCTTGGCAGCGGATGAGCGCGCTGTTCCCCCTCCTCTTCAACCGCTATCTCGGCGGCAGATCTAGTGCTGCCGTCTCTCAGCGCGCGTGCTGGGAGCGAGGGTGGAGATAGCGTGAAACCCTGCTCTGTTGCAGGCCTCGCACACGCTGCGCAAAAGCACGCACCTCCAGAGGCGGCGTCTGCCAGGGCTGTGAGCGCGCCACCAGACGTCGCCTTGTCGGCGCCTTCTGCGGTGTTCCGGCTGCCAAAGCCCAACCAGTGGCGCACTGCCAACATGGTGGCGCTTCGCAGCGGACGCCGCACGCGTGTTCCTGCCGTCCACGCGTGCACGGGACCCAGACGGACGCGCGGACAAAGTTTGACGGCGAGCGGAGGGGCGCGCGGCGGGTGCCGGGCGTTCCCGCCCAAAACCCGTCTCCCCTGGAGACCGTCTATATTTGCGTTCGCCCTTTTTTTATTTGCAGCTAGGTAACCACAGTATGACCCCGTGGGTCCTGAAGTGGCCACTTGCGGCCTCTATAGTGGCCACTTAAGTGCCACTGGCAAGGGCTACTCGCAGTGGGCGAAGTGTAAACAACTACTAGTGCGCCAAGTAGCACTTGGGAGCGGCGTTGCAGTGGGAGCACTGCTGCCACTGCCAAGGGGCACTACAGTGCACGCACTTGCCAAGTGCCCACTACGCGAGCACGCTTGAAGTGCTACCTGAGTGGTATGGCCGGCGCTTGTGTCGAACTCAGTTTGAAAGCTGCGGCCTGCGGCGCCGAGCAAGGCCAGACAGAGCTCCGGCGCGAGGTGGAGGTGCTTTACACGCGGCGCGCGCGGACTGAGCGCTGCACGCGACAGCGGCTGCGGCGCGACCGAGCGCGGCGTCGCGCTTGACGGCCGGAGCAGCGGTGGTGACGGCAGCCCAGCCCTTGCTCGCCGACGCAGCACCCCGCCGCGCGTGGCGTGCGCCGTACCTGATGAGCGCGCTGCCGGCCCAGCGTCGAGTCCGCCTTGGGCCTCCTGCGCGTTGCCATAGGCAACAGGCGAAGGCGCGTCAGCCGCTGACGACGCGCATGACAGCCGCAACCGGGATGCCACCTGTGGGCGCAGCTTGAAGCGGGTGAGCGCCGTCTCCTAGGCAACGGAGGCGCTCTCTTGCGGCGTGTGCGGGGCTGCGTCAGCGCGCGCAAGCGCACGCGTTGCTGTGCGCTGCTGCAAGCTGCGGCGACGCGCTCGTCGGTCGTCTCCACTTGCCTGCCGGCAGCGCGCTGCAGCCTGCGCAATAGGTCCGTGCGCAGCGCGATACGCCAATTCGACGCGCGGGCGGACTTTGGGAGCGCGGGCGCGAGTGCTGGGGCACGTAAGAAGAGGTCCACCACACGAGCCACCATGCGAGCCTCCATGCGAACCTCCATGGAGGCACCATCACGCGGCAGTGCTCCACTTACGTGGCACTACCAGCTCCCACTTGAGTGCGCACTATGGCAGTGCGCACTTGGACTGCCCCTTGCAGCGCCGCCTGAAGTGGTGCACTCAACAGTGCAGCTCTGAAGAGGCGCTTCAAGGACTCACTGAAGTGCGCACTACGAAGCGCTGCACTGCAGTATCACTCCGAGCGGGCACTCAAGTGCCACTTGTGGAGTGCTGCACTGCAAGTGGCCCTTGCAAGTCGAGTGCCGCGGAAGTGCTTGCACTCTACGTGCTGCACTTCATTGGCACTGCCAGTGCGTCAAGTGCCCGACAGTGCTCGCTGCAAGGGGAACACTCCAAGTGCCCCTTCGCTCGCGGTTATACTGGCAAGTGAGGTGCGTATCACCGTCATGCTGCTCGTGGTGGGTCAAAAAGTCCACCCCTCTAAGGAGGGGATTTTAGGAGGGGTGAGCCGGCTTGAGCCGGCGTCGAGCGGTGCTGGATGCGCGCCGCGCCGCGCGCGCCGCGCAACGCAGGGCTGGGACGGCGGGTGTGCGCAGTGTTCCGAGGCCACGAGACGCGTTCTTTTAGCGTTTCTGCGCTACACTGCATAGGTAGTGTCCCCTATTTTGCAGGGACATCTTGTCGTGCCGTTGTTCTCAGAGCGGTGGACCGGTGCCACTTACTGGTGACGTAGTGGCACTACTGCAGGCGGGGCGGTCCACACACCCGCGCGCGCTCCGCGTCGGTTTCTGGTGGTCCGCTGCGGCTCGTGAAAGGTGCGGCGCGCGTCTGGGTGTGCCTGTGGCGCGGCGCGGCGGTTTCAGGGTCGGCGCGGCGTCAGCCGGCGCGGGGCGGGGCAAGCGCACTTCCGTGCGTGTGTGCACTGGTTCCTACGGCGCGCGCACTGCTGCGCCGGCTCTCGGGACGCTTGCGCCGGGTGGGGACGGGCTGGGCGCAGCTGACGCGGGCTCGTGGCGCCCTGGGAAGACCTTCGCGGGGCGCAATATGGCGTGGGTGCTAGCTTCTTAATTGCCCTGGTCCCTATCCTGACAAGCACGCTCCGCATCGACGCCAGGCGGTCCGCGCGGCTCTTGTGAGGTTTTCACCTATGCGTTTGCTGCACACACTTGTATGGGCTGCCCTTTTGCTCCTGTCTAGCACGCCAAGAGGAGCTGTTGTCGGTGCAGCCCCGACGTGCCCGTCAACTTCAAGTGCCTCGTCTTGCTTTTATGGAGTTAGCGGCCCTGCTGCCGCAGTGTCCGCAATTCAAGCCAACGGCGCCAACGTACCATCGCCGCCGACTGCCTCAACAGTCACATCAGGCGCTGTTTGCATTTCATATACGACACCGTGCTCAAGCTTGGTCGCAAATAGCGCCTCGGGGTTGACCAGCAACACATGCCCAGCTGGGCAAAGCGTCACGTACTTCATGAATGCACCCAGCGTTTCTGCCTGCACCCAGCAGATCTCTTCCATTGCGGCTTTTGAGCCAGTAACCGCCTGCGGCACGTCCAACTGCAACGCTCCTTCTAATTCGACGGCGGCCTCTTCTACGTCGACTTCTGGCATCAACTCGTTGCGTGCTAGTACCTTTGGTTTAGCGTTTGCATTGATTGCAACTGTTGCAACCGTTGCGATGTCATAGTCGGGGAGTGGCGAGTGATTCCGAATCACTCGCCACGCAAGAGAGCTGTGAAAGCCAGCCCAAAGTGCGAGAAGCCGTCGCACATTGCGCGTGTCAATGACATATATGTGTGACTGATATTCAGCAAAGCGTGGATAGCAAAGCGCCAGCAACCCTCGGGGCGGCCGCGGGTTCTACTCCGAACCCG
>Ga0222712_10005691_pt1 | contig 12511 bp, 8 predicted proteins | sample C33_657DmetaG_FD_165043 | JGI IMG/M metagenome (GOLD analysis project Ga0222712, IMG submission 165043) | Estuarine water microbial communities from San Francisco Bay, California, United States - C33_657D | ecosystem: Environmental > Aquatic > Marine > Unclassified | place: USA: California...
ATACCTACAGTTACTGTTGATAATCCAACAAATTGCGGTGTTAGCGCATTGGTTACTGCAGCACCAGGTGCAGCTGGAACTTACACATACACATGGACCGTTCCATCTGGAGCTAATCCTGGAAATGTAGCTTCATTTAATGCTGCCGTCTCAGGTGCTTACACAGTAACAGTAACAAATGCAGCAGGTTGTACAAGTTTACCTGCAAATAGCACAGTTACAATTAATCCAAACCCAACCGTAACTGTTAGTAGTCCTGTTGTATGTAACGGACAATCAGCTACAGTTACTGCAACACCTGGTTCAGTAGGAAATTACTCATATGCTTGGACAGTTCCTTCGGGGGTAACAAATCCAGGAAATGTTGCTTCATTTAATTTAGTAGCTGCAGTAGCAGGGACCTATTCTGTTATTATAACAAACACAACAACAAGTTGTTTTAGTTTAAGTTCTTCAGGCACTATTTCTTTTGCGCCAGCATTTGATTATACATTATTTGGAGAATGTCTTGATAATAACTTTATTTTAGAAGTAATCCCTTCAGGAAGCTCTTTTGATTTAAATTCATCAACTTTTAACTGGACTGTAAATTCTGTAACTGTTGGTTCAAATGCTACTTTTAATGCTACTGCATATTTTAATGATCCAATGGTAACAACCCAAATGCCAGCAACATTTAATGTAAATGTAACAACTGTAAATGGTTGTCAATTAAGTGATACAATTGTAGTTGATAGAATTTATTGCGAAATTCAAAAAGGTATTTCTCCTAACAATGATAATAAAAATGATTTCTTTGATTTGAGATTAATGAATGTTCAAAAATTGGGTATTTATAATAGATTTGGAACGAATGTTTATTCGAAAAATGAATATACCAATGAGTGGATAGGTCAATCGGATTCAGGAAGTGAATTACCTGATGGAACTTATTTTTATGTAATAGAGTTTAAAAACAATCAACCAAGTAAAACAGGTTGGATTTACATTAACAGAAATTCTAAATAATTATTAACGTAAAATGATAAATCTTCATAAAATGAAAAAAACATATTTCCTAATTGCGTTAGCATTATTGACATTAGTTGATGTAAAAGCGCAGCAAGATCCACAATACACTCAATACATGTATAATATGAGTATTATGAACCCGGCCTATGCTGGTTCAAAAGAAAACATGACAGGTGGATTTTTATACAGAAAACAATGGATAAATATAGATGGAGCACCCACAACGGGAACCTTCTTTATCAACTCACCTGTTGGAAAAAATGTCGGATTAGGGCTTTCAGCTGTCAGCGATAGAATTGGCCCTGTTGACGAAACTAATGTTTACGCAGATTTCTCCTATACTCTTAATCTTGGGGGAGATCGAAGATTAGCTTTTGGTTTAAAAGGAGGGGTTACTATGCACAAAATAGATTTTAATACCATCTATCCAACTTTACCCGATATTAATGACGAATCTTTTAGTGGCCCAAATCCAAATAAGTCCTTTTTAAATATGGGAACAGGGTTCTTTTATTATACCAATAAATATTATGTTGCGGTATCTATGCCAAATATGCTTAAGTCTAATTATTTAGATTTTAATGGAGTTAAATATGGCAATGAAACGCTACATTATTTCGTAACAGGGGGTTATGTATTTGATATTAATCCTGACCTTAAATTTAAACCGTCTACTATGATAAAGTCTGCAATGAATACACCAGTATCATTTGATTTGTCGGCAAACTTTATGTTCAAAGATAGGTTTGAGGTGGGTGGAACATATAGAACTCAAGATTCTTTTGGAGCTATGGTTAATTATGCAGTTAATCCAAACTTAAGAGTAGGATATGCATACGATCAAATTGTTTCCGATTTAAAAATATCTACCCCATCATCTCACGAGATATTAATATTGTTTAATTTAAATTTCCCGAAAAAAGTATCTCAATCTCCAAGATATTTCTAACATAAACCAAGTATAAAAATGAAAAATCTATATATAGTATTAAGTTTTTTTGCAATAAGTAGTTCAATTATTGCTCAAAATCAAGACACCAAAGTAGCAGATAAATTATTTAGTAGATATGAATATATTTCTGCGGTTAAAGAATATCAAAAATTGGTGGATAGCGGAAAAGCTGACGGATATGTATTTAAACAAATGGCTGATGCATATTATAATATGTTCAACACTGCTGAATCAATTAAATGGTATGCAAAAGCTACTGCTACAAAGCAAGATGCAGAAACCTATTACAGATACGCTCAAATGCTTAAATCTAATGGCAAATATGAAGAGTCTAATAAGCAAATGACAAAATTTGCTGCATTAGCGCCAAATGATGTAAGAGCAAAATCATTTAAAGAAAATCCAAATTATGTACCTAAATTAGTGCAAGGTGTAACTTATTCTGTTGCCCCTGTTAAAATTAGTTCAGATAAATCTGATTTTGGCGCAGTATTATATGATAAAACACTTTACTTTACGAGTGCAAGAAGTGGATCTAAAAAAACCTACGGTTGGACCGGTGAGCCTTTCTTAGACGTATATACTTCTATTATGGCTGATTCTGGGACCTTTTCTGAGCCAGTTCCATTAGAATCTATTAATCACAAACGCCATGATGGACCCGTTACAATTAGTGCAGATGGAAATACCATGTACTTTTCTAGCGATAGTTTTAGAGACGGGTTATATGAAAAAGATAAGCAAAACCACTTAAAATTAGGCAGAAACAATTTATATGTTGCTACTAAATCTGGAGAGACTTGGTCTAACATTAAACCTTTACCATTTAACAGCAAAGACTATTCATTAAGCAACCCAAGTTTAAGTAGAGACGGTAAAACACTTTACTTTTCTTCTAATATGCCAGGAAGTGTTGGTGGAGTTGATATTTGGAAAGTTTCTGTTAATGGAGGTAATTTTGGAAAACCTGAAAACTTAGGCCCTAAAGTTAACACCGAAGGAAATGAAAGTTTTCCATTCATTGCAGATGATAATGCAACTTTATATTTTGCTTCAACAGGAAAACCAGGCTTTGGAGGCTTAGACATTTTTCAAATTAACCTTGTAAAAGGTACCGATGCGGTAAATATGGAGAAACCTATTAATACTGAAAAGGATGATTTTGATTTTACTTTTAATAAAGCAAAAAACATTGGATTCCTTTCTAGTAACAGAAACGGAAACGATGATTTGTTTCTTGCAACACCTCTTTGCGCTGTAGATTTATTAGTTGTTGTTACCAATGCTAAAACTGGAGCATTATTAGACAATGCTAAAGTTGCAATATTAGACGCAAAAAATAATGTAATTGCTACTCAATATTCTAACAGTAACGGAGAAGTAAACTATAAAATTGAATGTGATACACCATATTCTATTCAAGCTTCAAAAGACGGATTTGAAGGGAATGTATTTCCTGTTGAAAAAAGCAAAGGACCAACTGCTAAATTACCAGCTCCGTTACAACCAATTGACGTAATCATTACACCAACTGAAATTGTATTACAACCAATTTATTTTGAGTTTGACAAAAGCAATATTACCCAGCAAGGTGCATTTGAGTTAGATAAATTAGTTCAAGTAATGAAGAATAACGATAAGTTAGTAATTTTTGCTAAATCTCATACAGATAGCAGAGGAAGTGATACTTATAACCTTTCTTTATCTGATAGAAGAGCTCAAGCAACTGTTCAATATGTTATCTCTAAAGGAATTCCAGCAGAACGCATTTCTGGTAAAGGATTTGGAGAAAGCGAACCAAAAGTTCAATGTAATCCATGTACTGAAGAACAATATGCTCAAAACAGACGCTCAGAATTCCTGATTGTAAAATAATTCAATAAGTATATACTTGAAAAAAAGCCCTGTTATTTGTAACAGGGCTTTTTTGTTTTTAAGCCAATAAGAAATCAAAAACTACATAAACCATATATTTGGGTTGAAGCGCCAATTTTTTCGCTTAAATAAGCTTAATCTGCTTAAATATTTAGTGTAATGAATAGAATTTGTTTTGGAATTAATCAATTAGTACTTGTTATTTTCAAAAAGATAAATTTCAATATATTTATTAAATAAAAAAGCCGCTCATAGAGCGGCTTTAAATAAGGATTGATATTTTACTAATTAATAGTAATGTTATCTATATTACAATTTGTTGTTTGTAAACTTGATCCAGGGATATTACTTCCTGTATATTCAAAAACAAAATACCCATTTCCTTGAATTGTTGTTGGAATAGTATAAGTTCCAGCCGAGGTAAATGAGGAAGTAGTAGCCGTAGGAAAATTAAAACTAGATGAAATATCATACAATGTAGCATTGGATAGTTTTTCGCCAGGCACATAATTCATAGTTCTATAAACTTTTAATCCAAAAGCAGAACTGAAGAAATCGGCATCAACTTGAAATGACAATGTATTAGCAGCAGTAAAGTTTACTGGAACAATAAAGTAAGATTTGTTGCTTTCAAGGGCACCACCATAAGCAGACATTTGAATGCATTTAGTACTGTTTACCGATTTTACTATCCAATCTTTTGTTCCTGATGTTGCAAAATTTAGATAGTTTGGAAATCCTTTTTGATTAACCACAGCACTTTCAAAATTTTCTGATAAACTATTTGCAAAATTATAGGTTCTTGGATTCGTTAATTTAACATCATTTTGATGTCTTACAATAAATTGATAATCTGCACCATATTTTGTCATAATACCTCTTATTTTACCTCTTCCAGATGGAACATTTTGGTAAGCAAACATAGCATATTGACTAACACGGAAATATCTTGTAGTACCACCAGCAACATCAACAATATTATGATTTGTTGCGCTTCCTCCAGAATCTACATCAAAATAGGTTCTAGCTAATGATCCGTCTGCAAATTGTACATTATCAATTTCAACTAAAGTGTTTAAATTAGTATCAGTTGCAGCAGTGGATAAAGAAATTAATCGAACTAAACTGGTTTCTGGAACCAGTACTGATGATGGAAATAAATATTTTTGCCACTCGTTTTCAGAAATTCTTCCAATTGCGCCATTATATAAAGTTCCAATTTTTAAGGAACCATCAACAACCGCAGTGTATAAACCTTTAAGTTTAATAAATACTTTTCTTCCAGGTGAAAAACCTTTACCAAACGAGGAAAAATTTGCGCTAACACTTAGCCCAATAGGTTGAGCAGTATTTACAGCAATATCTTGCATACAAATAGTATTGTAAAAAGTACCTGTTTCATCCGAAGAGGTTACATAAGCTTCGATAATATCATCTGCCGTATATTGCAAAGGAGCTGAAGTATTGTTAAAGGCTTTAATATTCTGAACAGTTTTGGTTGCAGTTAATTCGTAAGTTACAATTCCTGTTTCGTTATTGTCCATTTTTCTATCATCTACTACACAACTTGTAAAATTAAATACAAGTGCAGCGATGGCTAATGTTGAAAGTATCTTTTTCATAATTTTAGTAATAAAGTCTTATGTTATCTATTTGATAGGTTGCGTCTTGAGAGGTATTTGTGCCAGAACCTTTTACTTTAAAGGCAAAGTGTAAAGTTCCATTAAAATTAGACAAATCAACTTCGCCAGAATTTACATATTCGTAAAAATCGTTGCTTGGGGTTGGTTTAGTTATTGGTAAACTCAACCAATTAGATTGATTAAAGTTGGCAATATTTCCATCATAATCTGTCGAAACCATTAATTCTAAAGAATTTTCTGTTGTAGTTAAATAGGCATGTGCAGCCTGAAAAACTAATTTTTCTCCATCTTGCTTATTCATGTCAAATCCTGGAGAAATTAACCAAGCAATATTTGAAGCTTGCCCAGATTGATAAGAAGTGAATTCTGCATATCCATTACCAGAGTAAATCTCTTCAGTAAATTTTTTAGTACCTACTTGAGCATAGTTAGTCCAGCCAGTAGTATTTAAGGAAGTTCCATCTGTATTATCTGTAAAGTTCTCTTTAAATAATGTAGTTTTTACTTTAGCGTTTTCTACATCGTTATCACTTGAACAACTCGATAAAATTGTTAATCCAGCAATAACCAAAAACTTATATAATGCTATTTTTTTCATTTTTAAATAATTAAAAGTTAATGTATAAGTTTAAGAAATAAGTTCTTCCAAATCCATAAAAATATTTAGGACCAAATGAAGGTGTATGAGATACATATTGATTTGTTGAAGGATCAATATGACCAGAATCTTGATTTAATTGACGGAAACTAGAATTTCTTGCTTGTTCAAACCCTCCTGTTTTGTATGTTACATCAAAAACATTATTAATGGTAGCAAAGAATCCAAATGTTTGATTTCCTACTTTCCAAGATTTTCCTCCAGTAATATTAATTAATGTAAATGGATCAAATTTTTCTTGTTTTAATAATTGATCTACTCTTTCTTGAGTTGCTTCATAAAAAGGTGTAGATGAATTTCCAAAAGTTTGATCAACTAAAAACGATTCGGTTCTTAATATTGGCGCAACATCAATGTAGCTATTTCCTAAATAGTTTGCATTCGCTCCAACCCACCAAAACTTAGGATCCCTATATTCCAAACCAACAGAAGCCGCAGTTTGAGGCATTCCTGGTTGTTTGTAATTTTTTAAAGTAGCAACACCATAATCTCTTACTGGAAATGTGTTCGTTACGCTTGCTTGACTATCAATGTTTAATTGAACAGTTGGATTACTATCATAGGTATATTCTCCATAAGAACCAGCAAATGTTGCTTTCAATGTTTTAGTAACTTGATATTCTAATCCAACCTCTAATCCAATATTTTTTTTGTTTAAACCATTAATAGTTTCTGCCACAAAAGAACTTTCTCCATTAGACGCATCTCCGTCATCAATAGCATCAGCAAAGAAGAATGAAGTTTCTGTTGATCCAGATATGTATGAATAAAACCCAGTAATTCTAGCTTTTAAACTTGGCATTTTAATAATGTAACTTGCATCAATACTTGAAATGGTTTCACTTTTCAAATTAGGAAAAACATTATTGTTTATTCTTGCATTAGGAAAAGTATTTCTCATGTTTGGCGCTTTAGTAGCATAATAACCATTAAAATCTAAAAATTGTCTTCCAGTGATTTTATAGGTTAGCCCACCTTTAAATCCGAAGTTATCAAACTCAACTTTTTTACTTTTCCCAAAAGAATTAGTTGGATAATATCCATTTTTAAATAATCCATCTCTTTGATATTCTGAACGAGAATAGCTTTGAGCAAGATAAAAATCAACTTTTTTATAAGTAAACTTAAATTGGGTAAAAGCATCAAATGTGGTTGCCGCTAATTTATAATGGTAGCCATATTTATCTCCTTCTACAACAGTTCGGTATGGATTGTTTAAATCAGATTGTTGTTGTGAAGAATTACTTCCAAAATTATCAAAATCATTAAAATATTTACCGCCCATTAAATCAAGTAAATTTTGAAAATTATGAGAGTCTAGTTTTTTTAGATTTATACTAGCATTTACTAAAATGTTATCTGCTAATTGTGAGGACAAAACCGAGTTAGCGCTAATAAGTTTATCATCTGTTCTATCTTCGTAAAGCACATAATAACTATTTCCAGCAGTACTATTCCTATTAATGTCATAAAGTTCATTCCAGTTTAACTGTCTGTTTGTAAGAAATTTTGCCTGAGATGCTTCTAATAAGTTAATAGCACTATTACCTATGTAATTTCCATTATCATCAAATTGTGTTGTATAATAACTTGGCATACTTCTATAATAGGTTGGGTCTGGATTATCTTGTCCTTGAAAATCAATTCGACTATTTCCAATTGAACCTACTTGGTATGCAATATTGGTGTTTAAGTTTGTTTTCGGACTAATTTTCCAATAATGGCTCAACATATAAATAGGCTCATTAAGGTTTTTAATTCTTGAGTTTCTTTGTTCGCCATCTTGATACCCCCAGTAAGAGTTGTATTTTACTCCAGCAATATCTGATACTTCTTTAGTATTTGGAGAATTTTTCCCTCTATAATTTTGAGCATAAATAGCAGTGAAATTTAAGGAATGTTTTTCGTTAAATTTTTTCTCAATACTAGCAAATAATGAATTTGCACTATTGTCGGTTCCTTCAAAATAAGCTTCTTCTGCCCATCTTCTAGATCCAGAAACCACAAACGCCCATCCTTTAGAGTTCATTCCAGAAACATAAGTCCCCATTGTTCTCCAATTGTAATTAGTGTTGGTACCTGAAAAAGAAACTCGCGAACCTTTTCTAAAAATAGATGCTCTTGTATTTATTTCTTGTGTTCCAAGAATTCCTCCAAATGTATAGTCTGAAGGTCCAGAACCCATCGTAAACTCTTGGTTTCTAGTTGCATCATTTAATCCGCCCCAGTTTCCCCATTGTGGCCTACCATCATAAATTTTATTCATTGAAATTCCATTTATCATCGTAGTTCCGTATTCATTATCTAAACCACGAATTCTAAAACGAGCTTGTCCCCAGTTAAATGCAGCAGCTTGCTGAAAAACATCTCTTGAGGCTTGTAATAAACCCGAAGTACTTTCAGAACCACTATTATCATCACCAAGATCATTATCGGTAATGGTGATTAAACTAAGTTGTTGCTCTTGAGTAATGTCTTCTTCTAAAGAGACAACGCCTAAATCTAAAATTTTACCATTTGCCACTTCAACGGCTAATAAAACATCTTTGAATCCAGCACTCTTAATGTTTAATAATTGGCTTCCTACAGCAACATTCTTAAAAGCAAATTTACCTTCAGAGTCAGTAACTTGTGTTAAATTACTATTTAGCACCGTAGCCACAACATTTTGTAACGCCTTTTGTGTTTTTGAATCTACTACTTTTCCAGAAAAACCAGTTCCAGATTGGGCAAAAACGAAACACACTTGCATCACAAATAACAAACTAATGACAAGTTTTTTCATAAATTGATTTAAATTAATTATTCTTACAACTGAAGTCTTAATAAAAACTAAACAGCCTACAAATGTACATTATTTTAATAAAAATAGTACTTTTGGTGCAAAGTTTATAATAACTTGACCTTAAATTAATAAACAATTTATGAAATTAAAAGCCTTTATAGGAATTGCGCTAGCCTTAGTAGCAATACAAAGAGTCAATGCTCAAGCAAAAAGTTATAATGTACATACTGTTGCTTTTTATAATTTTGAAAATTTGTTTGACACCATAGACAATCCAAATATTGATGAAGAATGGCTGCCTAATGGGGCTCAAAATTGGACCTACAAAAAATACAAACAAAAATTAGAAAATTTAGCCCGAGTGCTATCAGAAATAGGCACGGGTTCCATACAGGAAAAGAAAAATCCAAATTCTCCAACTCTAATTGGAGGGTCTGAAATAGAAAATCGTGGAGTACTTGAAGACTTAGTAAAACAACCCAATTTACTGCGTTCTGATTATGGAATTGTACATTTTGATTCACCAGATAAAAGAGGAATTGATGTGGCGTTGTTGTATCAAAAGAAACATTTTAAAGTAACTAGTGCAATTAATATCCCTTTGATCATTTATAAAAAACAATTAGATCTTTCAGCCAAAAAGAAAAATGAAGTTGATGACGCATCTGATGATAAATCGGAAATAGAACTTAACTCCGAAAGAGTATATACTAGAGATCAATTATTGGTTACCGGCTATTTAGACGGGGAAGAAGTAAATGTAATTGTAAACCACTGGCCGTCTCGTTCTGGCGGAGAAAAGAAAAGCTCTCCTTTTAGAGAAGCAGGGGGCGCTTTAAACAGAAAAATCATTGACTCATTAGTGAAAATAAATCCCAATGCTAAAATTATTACTATGGGAGATTTGAACGATGGCGCATATAATCGAAGCGTAAAGGTAGCTTTGGGCGCCAAACTCAAGAAAGCCGAATTATCGGGTCCAGGAGATATTTACAATCCATTTGAGCAAATGGCAAAAGAAGGAAATGCTTCATTATTTTATAGAGATGCTGGAGATATCTTTGATCAAATTATGGTTTCCCAACAATTTACGCTACCCGATTATACTTCTTTTAGATATTGGAAAGCCGGAATTTACAATAAACCCTATATGATTCAAACAGTTGGCCAATATAAAGGCTATCCCCTCCGACATACCATAAATGAAGTCGGTTTTAGTGATCACTTTCCGGTTTATATTTATCTTATTAAACAAACAAATTAATATTTTAAAGGTTAGCTTAAGCTAACCTTTTTTATTTTTAGTAATTTCGTAAAAAATAAGTCATGGCAATTTCTAAACCATTTAACCTTTCCAATTGGATTGAGCAAAACCGGCATCTTTTAGTTCCTCCTGTAGGAAACAAAAATATATATGTTGACTCTGGAGATTATATTGTAATGATTGTTGCAGGACCCAATGCGCGTAAAGATTATCATTACAATGAAACCGAAGAATTGTTTTATCAATTAGAAGGCGACATCACGGTTTTTATTCAAGAAGAAGGCCAAAAAAAGGCCATGCATCTAACTGCCGGCGATATGTTTCTGCTTCCAGCTAAGACACCACATTCACCAAGTAGAACCAAAAATTCAATTGGTCTAGTAATTGAAAGAAAACGCGCCGGAAAAGGTTTTACTGATGGCTTGTTGTGGTTTTGCGAAAATTGCAATACTAAATTACACGAAGCTTACTTTGAGTTGCACGATATTGAAAAAGATTTCCTTCCTCATTTTAATCAATTTTATTCCTCTCAAGAAATGCGAACTTGCAAGCAATGCGGTACCATTATGGAAATCAATCAATAATTCAAAATAATCCACTATTTTTGTATAATAATTACAAATTAAACAATATATAATGGCAACAATTGCACAACAATTCGGAATGGTAGAAGCGCTAGAAATTTTAGGCGTAAAAGCTATTAACGAAGGTACATCAACTGGAAACAATCATTTTTCAAACGGTTCAATTATTGAAAGCTACTCTCCTGTAGACGGTCAATTAATTGCAAAAGTAAAAACTACCACTCCAGAAGATTATGAAAAAGTAATGCAAACAGCTTCTGAAGCATTCAAAACATTCCGATTGATGCCTGCTCCAAAAAGAGGAGAAATTGTTCGCCAATTTGGAGAAAAATTAAGAAAATATAAAGAGCCTCTTGGTAAATTAGTTTCATACGAAATGGGGAAATCCCTGCAAGAAGGCTACGGTGAAGTACAAGAAATGATTGATATCTGTGATTTTGCCGTTGGATTATCGCGTCAATTACACGGTTTAACCATGCACTCAGAGCGTCCTGGACATCGAATGTATGAGCAATATCACCCATTGGGAATTGTAGGAATTATTTCTGCATTCAATTTCCCAGTTGCAGTTTGGTCTTGGAATACTGCCTTAGCATGGATTTGTGGTGATGTGTGCGTTTGGAAACCATCCGAAAAAACACCGCTATGCGGAATCGCATGCCAAAATATCATCGCTGAAGTATTAAAAGAAAACAACCTTCCAGAAGGAATTTCATGTTTAATTAATGGCGATTATAAAGTGGGAGAATTAATGACGCATGATAAAAGAGTACCTTTAGTTTCGGCTACTGGTTCAACAAGAATGGGTAAAATTGTAGCACAAGCTTGTGCGGCAAGATTAGGAAATTCGTTATTAGAGTTAGGTGGAAACAATGCTATTATTGTTACTCCAGATGCCGAGATTAAAATGACCGTTATCGGAGCCGTTTTTGGAGCTGTAGGAACTGCAGGACAAAGATGTACTTCAACTAGAAGACTTATTATCCACGAAAGTATTTACGATAAAGTAAGAGACGCAATTGTAGGAGCTTACGGGCAATTACGAATTGGAAATCCGTTAGATCAAAACAATCATGTGGGTCCACTTATTGATACACAAGCTGTTCAATTGTACCAACATGCTTTAGAAAAAGTAGTTGCCGAAGGCGGAAAAATATTAGTTGAAGGCGGGGTACTTTCAGGCGAAGGTTACGAAAGCGGTTGTTATGTTAAACCAGCTATTGCTGAAGCAAAAAATGAATTTGAAATTGTACAACACGAAACTTTTGCTCCGGTATTGTATTTATTAAAATATTCTGGTGATGTGCATGATGCAATTGCTATTCAAAATGGAGTTGCTCAAGGATTATCTTCTGCAATTATGACCAATAATTTACGTGAAGCAGAAGCCTTTTTATCAGTTGCAGGTTCTGATTGCGGAATTGCAAATGTAAACATCGGAACTTCTGGTGCTGAAATTGGTGGTGCTTTTGGGGGAGAAAAAGAAACAGGTGGAGGTCGTGAGTCAGGTTCTGATGCTTGGAAAGTGTATATGAGAAGACAAACCAATACCATTAACTATACTACAAGCTTGCCATTAGCTCAAGGAATCAAATTTGATTTGTAGCTTACAATGTTTAGCATCAAACAAAAAACCCCTGTTAATTACAGGGGTTTTTTGTTATCTGATAATGAATTTTTTATAGATTTTTTGACTGTTCCAATCTATTGATAAGATGTAAGTCCCAGAAACTAGTTTT
>Ga0222712_10005693_pt1 | contig 12506 bp, 8 predicted proteins | sample C33_657DmetaG_FD_165043 | JGI IMG/M metagenome (GOLD analysis project Ga0222712, IMG submission 165043) | Estuarine water microbial communities from San Francisco Bay, California, United States - C33_657D | ecosystem: Environmental > Aquatic > Marine > Unclassified | place: USA: California...
TTGCCGCCCGCGCGGATGCATTTCTGGGTGTTGACAGCGCGGCGGTAGGCCCGTGAGCCGGTGCCCAGGAACACATCCTTGAACTGGTTCATTCCCGCGTTGGTGAACAGCAGCGTGGGGTCATCCAGCGGCACCACCGGGCTGGATGGCACAAAGGTGTGGCCGTGCTTGCCGGTGAAGAAGTCAATGAATTCCTGGCGGATCTGCCTGGCGCTGCGGATACTCATCGTCACACCTCGAAAACAGTTAATCCTGCAATCTGATTTGGATCGGCATCAATCGGCCGGCGGCCCCGCCGCCCAAGCTGACTCGGTGGCCACGCGGGTCACCTCGACCAACGGCAACCCCCTGGCGATTGCGATCGCATGGCAATCGTCGAACTCGGGGCTGGGCTGCCATTCGGGCGCCCCCTTCAACCCTTGCTGCCTCGACCACTTGACGCGCACTGCTCCCCAGGGGGTGGCGCATTCACCCGCCCGGCGGGGCAGCTTCCAGCGCGCGACACGGTTTTTGCGCAATCCCAACGAGCGGGTCTCGGCCAGCACCACCCGGGCGATGTCGGCCTCCCGCCCCTCGGGTGCCAGCACCACCAGCAGGCAACCGGGCCGCCCCTTCTTCATCTGCGTGGCGATGGTGTGCGCGTCCAACGCCCCGGCCTGCAAGGCCCGGCTGACCGCGTGGGCGATCACCTCGCCCGGCTGGTCGTCGATGGTCGTTTCCAGTTGCCACACCCAATCCGTCTCCAATTCGGCGGCGGGTGATCCATGCCCCACAAACACCCGCAGCAGATTGGGATGGGTGGGGTAGCGCCTCGTGCCCGCGCCGTGGCCAACCCGGTCGTAGGTGAGCAGGGGCTGGTTGGTCCATTGGTGCACCCATGCCTTCAGCACCGAGGCGCCCGTGGGGGTGGTGAGTTCCCCCTCCACCGGATTGGGCGCCAGGGGCAAGCCGCGCATCAAAAGCGCGGTGGCGGGTGCCGGTACCGGCATCCACCCATGGTCGCACTTCACCCGCCCGCTACCAAGCGGCACCGGGGCGGCGCTGAGATGATCGATTTCCAGCAAGTCGAGCGCCAGGGCGCTGCCGAGGATGTCGGTGATGCTGTCCAGCGCCCCCACCTCGTGGAAGTGGACCTTGTCGAGCGGGACATTGTGGATGGCCGCTTCCGCCTCGCCCAGCACCTGGAACGCGTCCAAAGCCCGCTGGCGGGCCCGTGGGGGCAGCCCGGCTGCGGTGATGATTTCCTGGATCTCGGGAAGGTGCCTGGCCGGTTGGTCGGCAGGCGCCTCCACCTCCAGATGGAGCGCGCGCACCCCGCAGTGGCTCACCTCCTCCACTCCCAGAGTGACTGGCAAGTTGAGGCGTTCCAGCATGGCGCGGATGGGATCTATCGGCGCGCCGGCATCAATGAGGGCGGCCAGGAGCATGTCGCCGGCGATACCGCTGAAACAGTCGAGGTGCGCCGTTGCCACAAATTGCCCCATCCAACCGCATCTGATCGGGAAAAAGTGGCCCGGGCGGGACTCGAACCCGCACCTCCGTACGGAGACAGGCTTCTAAGACCTGCATGTCTGCCATTCCATCACCGGGCCATGGGTTCCCCGAGGAAATCCACGCAGTGCCATGCTAGCGCAAACCAGCCAGAAATAGCAGGCTTTTTGCCGACAAATCCCGATCGGGAAATGGTTTTGGCGCGGCTCAGGCGGGGCCGGGCTTGGGATCGGCCAGTTTTTTGATCAGCACCAATGAATGGCGGCCGCTTTTGTCGTACTTTTCGCGCCGGCCAGGGGGAAGGCTTTCCACCGAACCGGGCAAAAAACCCCCCTTGTTCTGGAAGTAGTTGAAGGTTTGGGTGGAGAGGCAAAATAGTTCGTCCATGCCTGCCTCGCGGGCCTTGGCCTCGGCATACTGCATCATCTTCGAGCCGATTCCCCGGTTCTCAAACCGCGGATCGACGCAGACACAGGCCAGCTCCGCCTTTTTCTCCGCCGGGTACAAGTGGATCGCGGCGCAAGCCACCGGGGTCCGGTCCACCTCGAACACGAAGAAATCAGGCGCCTGCCGCTCGATCTCCGCCCGGGTGCGCCGGACCAGTTCCTCCGCCGCCACACCGTCGGCAATCAGGCTCATGATGGTGCGACTGTCGCTCTTCTTGGCCGGCCGGATCGATTGGTATTCGTTGGCGTGCACCATGGTGCCCACGCCCAGGTTGGAAAACACCTCCGCCAGCAATCCCTCTTCCATCCGCCCGTCGATGATGTGCACCCGTGGAACCCCCAGACGCACCGCCCGCACCCCCTGCTCCACCTTGGTGGCCACCTCCTGGGGCATCAATTCCCGGGCGTTCCGCAGCAGAGTATCCGCCTCCTCAACAGACATCGAGCGGATGAGCCGGGCCTTGCCTTCCTCCGGTGGGTGCCGGGTGAGCATGGGCTTCAGGGCCTCGGCCACCTTGTCATTCACCTTGGCGGGCAGCACCACCCCGGGGTGGGTGTTCAAATAGATCAGCTTGGCGGCCTTCAGCGCCGCCGCCACTTCCACAGCCACCACATCGGAATTGAGCCGGTAGGAACTGCCCTCACCATCACTGGCCACCGGGGGGACCACGGGAATCACTCCCTGGGCGATGGTGGACAGCAGAAAGTCGCTGTTCACCCGCTCCACCTTGCCGGTGTGCCGGTAGTCCACCCCGCCCAAAATGCCGGCCGGGTGCGCCAACAGAAAATTGCCAGTGGCACCCCTCAGATCGGCTGCATCCAGCCCCTCGACCAGCTCATAGCTGACCCGGGTGCTGGCAAAGAGAGCCAGTTGCAGCGTGGCATCGTCGGTCAACCCGGACCCATCCAGGTTGGTGGGGGTTTCCCCGGTCCGCTGGGCCAACCGGGTGATCTGATGGGCCGCGCCATGCACCAAAACCACGCCAATATTAAGTGACCGCAGCAGCGCAATATCTAGCAAAAGATTTCTAAAATTTTCATCTTCAACCACTGCGCCATCAATTGAAATCACAAATACCCGGTCCTTGAACCGGGGCACATAACGAAGGATTTCGCGCAGGTGGGTGAGGCGATTCATGGTGCCGGCGGTTTTCCCCGAAGGGCGAAGGCTGGAGATGCCGTTCGAGAAGTCTACCAAGGAAAGGACTCGCCCGAAGGTGGATTTCGGGCCCTGTATTGGTTGACCCGGTTGCGGGGGAACCTAGTATGAGCTTTTGTCCGGGCGCAGTGATTGTGACAATCGCGCCGTCAGAACGCATCCAACCCGGGGGCATAGATGGCTGGCAGCACCACTGGCATTCAAAATGTGGTCATCGTTGGTTCAGGCCCGGCCGGCTGGACCGCGGCGATCTACTGCGCCCGCGCCAACCTGAACCCCTTGGTGGTGGAAGGTGCCATCACCGAGGAAAACCGCATGAAGGGCACGCTGCCTCTGGGGCAGCTGAATTTGACCACCGAGATCGAAAATTTCCCTGGTTTTCCCGCTGGAAAATTGCGCGAGTACCTATCCACCGCCTTGCCCGAAGACCGCCAACCGTTCTGGATCCTCGACAAGGGCAACCAACCCGCCCACGGCCTGACCGGCCCCGAGTTGATGGAACTGATGCGCCAGCAGGCGATCAATTTCGGCGCCCGGATCCTCACTGATGATGTGACAAAGGTCAACTTCACCGGCAAACCATTCCACCTGGAAACTTTGGAAAACGGCCCCATCCAGGCCCACACGGTCATCATCGCCACCGGGGCCCGGGCAAACTGGCTGGGTTTGCCCAGCGAGGAGCGGTTCAAGAACAACGGTGTTTCGGCCTGCGCCGTGTGCGACGGGGCGTTACCCCGCTTCCGCAACAAGGCGCTGGTGGTGGTGGGTGGCGGCGATTCCGCGGTGGAGGAAGCAAGCTACCTCACCAAGTTTGCCGCCAAGGTGTATCTGGTGCACCGCCGCGACAAGCTCCGGGCCTCGAAGATCATGGAAAAACGGGCCCTGGAAAACCCGAAGATCGAGATGTGCTGGAATAGCGCCGTGGACGAGGTGCTGGGCACCGACGCCGACGGCGTGACCGGGGTGCGTTTGATGAGCACCACGGGCGCCCCGCCGCGCGAGGTGGCTGTCTCAGGCATGTTCCTGGGCATCGGCCACACCCCCAACACCGACTTTTTGAAGGGCGTGCTGGAACTGGATGACAAGGGTTACATCGTCTGGAAGAAGATGATGCGCACCAACACCTCGGTGGACGGCGTTTTCGCCGCCGGCGATGTGGCCGACAACAACTACCGCCAGGCCATCACCGCTGCGGGCAGTGGGTGCATGGCCGCCCTCGACGCCGAGCGCTGGCTGGCCGCGGAAGGAATTCACTGATTTTACCGGCGGCCCCTGCATTTTCCCCGGCTAATTCAGGGTGACAGAAACAGGCAAGGCGCTACTATTAATGATGTGACTTGCCTCAAAAACAGGTCTAGACCTCGTAGCTCAGCTGGTAGAGCACGTCACTTTTAATGATGGGGTCCTGGGTTCGAATCCCAGCGAGGTCAATAAAAAATCCCCCGGATGATTCCGGGGGATTTTTTTGTTTCCAGAGTTTGTTTAGGGATGGCAAAGAAGGTGCAGGGCATCCGGACTCCTCTCCAACAACCAATGGAAAATCATAGCCCCCAACTAGACCATTGGAATCGAATTCCCAACGCCAATCATTCTGCAAACGGCTCACCTTTTTGTGAACCAAAATTGTGTTTCCGCCATTCCCCTAATGTCTATCAATGATTTCTCCTCCAAAACCACCCCATCTCGAAAGACCAAGCGCAACAGGTCGGGCCTTGGGTCGGCATGGGGCATGGTGGCGTACCCGTTACTATTTTCCACCAACTTCAATCGACCGGCCTTCGACCGTTTGGTTGGATCCGTGGCCGGCTGCTTGAACACATCGCGCTCCAAACCGTTCACTGTGACCGAGGAACACTTGAAGGCGAAACGCTGGGTATCGCGGTTCATTTTCTGCAACAACCCGCCACCCGAACCGAAACTGATGTTGTCGGCCGACCAACCCGCGACCGACATCGCCCGCAAGATCCGGCCCAGCATGGTAAAATCCACACCATCGCCCTGAATGATCCGCACCTTGGGATGCAGCAGCCGGTAGCCCTTGGCGTTTTGCGTGGTGCCGAATTTTTCCCCGAGGATCCCCAGCACCTTCACCACCACCGCGGGCGGGTCACCCGAATCGGGCCGGATCACCAGCACTCCATCGCGCCCAAGCACCCGTTCCCTCAGCGCGCCACCCCAGATTTCGGCGCAGCAGCGATACACATCGTAACTGTCGCTCACCACAGCCACCAAACCCGTGGGGAATTGCTCCAGCATGTTGCGGCAGGCGTCCACCTCACCCTCCCTGCCCCAGGAGGTGATGGTCGAATGCTCCGCGGCGGGGATGGAGAAGCCAGCGCAGGCCTCGCCATAAAACGCGCGGGCCAGGGCCAAGGCCGCCATGTTGTCAGTTCCCCGGAAATGCACCAGGTGGGCCGCCCCGCCGATGGCCGCCTGCTCGGGGCAGGTCACGCCGCGGAACCCGAAATCATGCAGCTTGAAGCCAATGCCCGAAGGGTCACCTGTCTCTTCCAGGGCCTCGTGGATCACCCCCCGCATCGCCCGGCCTTGGGTGGCCACCGTGCAGGGGTACCAAACCTGCACCAGCAGCGTCTCGAGGTAATTGGTCAACCAAAACGCTGCCGGATCAGTGTTTTCCACCGTCATCAAGACATTCGATTGGGGCACGAGCGACCCTTCGGGCACCGCCCGTATCTCCACCGGCAACCGGCCGCCGTGCACCCGCAGGATATGTTCCCACCCGGCCCGGTTGAAAACCGGCGCGCCGAAATGCGCCCGGCAGGTCTCCTCCGCGGCATCGATCTTCGCCTGGGTAACCACCTGCCCGGCCAGGTAGGCCTTCAGCCAGTACTGCAGGCCGAAGAACAGCGTCTCCGGGTATTGAGCTCCCATCCTGGATTCGAAGTAGGAATAAACCGTGCTGGTACCCGGGGGATACTGACGGTGGTGGCTCACCTTGTAGCTGTCGGTCAGCAGGCAGATGTTGTTCAGCCAGTCCATGGTTTGATTGCCAGGTTCAATCGGTTATTCCTTGCCGATGGCTTCCCGGCCCTGCCGGATGGCCGCTTCCATCTGGGGGATCAACAGGTCAGATTCCTCCTCGGGCAGTTCCTCGCACACCTGGTCCAATGCCTTTCGCAATTTTTCCAAGTGGCCCCGGATGGCCTTGGCCGACATGGCCGCGGCGGACTGGTCCTCCTCCTTCACCGCCTTTTGGTGGTTGTCCACCGACCGTTTCATCTGGGCGACCAGGTCCGGGACCAATTTTCGGATCTCATCCATCCTGTTTACCTTGGCCTGGTCGGATTCCTTGTCTTTTTCCGTTTCCGGCTTGCCCGCCTCCCGTTGTTTGCGCAACGTGGCCTGCGCCTGCCGGGCGTCGGCGTGGTACACCTCCACCCCGCGGACGATTTTCCGCTCGGTGATCAACAAGGGTACCCCCTGAAGCCCGGTGGGGGCTTTGCCCAAAAAATATCCCTTCGGATTGATCCCCTTGATGTAAAGATTGAGGCTTTGCCCGGGGTCATCGTCCATCGCGGCAATGATGAACAAACTGTCCTTGCCTGCGAATGCGTTCACCTTGGGCAATACCGCCTCGGCCGCCTTGGTTCTTAAGGTTGTGGCGCTTGCCCTCGGGTCTTTGGGCTTTTCAGGGGGGAAAGACAACACAAACGGGATCTGACCCTTGATCTTTTTCAACTGCCTTTGCTGGGCTTCCTCGCGGGTCTTCCTGTCTTTTTGCAGCCGCGCCAGCCAACCATCCGACTCGGTTTTGTCGCGCAGCAAAACAGGAATCTTTTCCGGGCCCAAAGGCCGGTTCTCCCCCACGCGGAAAACCTGCCCACCCAGGCCCAGGTAGGAATCCACAGCATGGTTTTCGGTGGAAATACCCTCCAGGATCAACCGCTTGGCGTACAGCTCTGCCTTGGTTTCCCACGGGCTCACCAGCAACGAGGTTTTGTCCAAAACCTGGACCACCCGCGCAGCCTCGGCCAGTGTGACCAAGTCCCCCGACTTCATGCCGGGAGATGCCTCCCGGATTTCCTCCAGCTTGGCTGGTTGAGCCCAGACCAGCAGTACGGACCAAAGGAGTGCCGGCATCGTTCGTTTCCCGCCCGTGGCGAATCCCCGGGCTTTGCCCGGCTACTCCATGATACGGCAACCTTAGAGCCGAATTGCGCCTGAAGGATTGCCTCAGGCCAGTATTTCCCGCACCACCCGGGCCTTGCGGCCATCGGTGAGGCTCATGGCCCGGCCGTTGGCGAAAAACTTCAGATGCTCATGGTCCAGACCCAGCAGATGCAGCAGGGTGGCCTGGAAATCATTGGGGGTGACCACATTCTCCACCGCCTTGTGGCCCACCTCGTCGGTGGCGCCGTGGGTCATGCCTCCCTTGATGCCCCCGCCCGCCAACCAGCAGGTGAAACCCTGCCCGTTGTGGTCTCGGCCAACGGCGTCATCCAGGGGCCCCTCGCACACCGGCAGGCGGCCGATCTCACCGCCCCAATGGACCAGGGTGGTGTCGAGCAATCCCAAACGCTTCAGGTCGGTAACCAGCGCAGCGGCAGGCTGGTCGGTGCGCTTGCAGATGGCGGGTAACCCCTTTCGGATGGTGTTGTGGGTATCCCAGGGCTGGCCCCCCAAAAACAACTGCACGAAACGCACGCCACGCTCCACCAGCCTGCGCGCGATGAGGCAGCGGGTGCCATATTCGCGCGTGGCATCCTGGTCGAGGCCGTACAGCCTGCGCACTTCCGCGGGCTCGCCGGACACATCCAGAGCCTCGGCGGCGGCGGTTTGCATGCGGCTGGCCAGTTCGTACCCGGCGATGCGTGATTCGAGGTCGGCCTCGCCCGGGTGAAGCGCGGCGTGGCGCCGGTTCAGCTCGGCCAGCAGATTGAGGTTGTCACGCTGCACCGGTCCGGAAACTTCCGGCCGCGGGGCCAGGTTGGGGATGCGCGGTTCCTTGGGGCGCAGCACCGTGCCCTGGTACAGGGGCGGCATGAAACCGCTCGACCAGTTGTGGGTTCCATCCACCGGATGCCCACCCGGATCAGACAACACCATGTAGGCGGGCAAATTGGCTGATTCGCTTCCCAGCCCGTAGACGATCCAACTGCCCATCGTGGGGCGCCCCGTGACCCCGGCCACACCCCCGTGGAAATAGCGGATCGAAACCTCGTGGCCGTTGTGCCCGGTGTGCATGGAACGCACCACGCAGATGTCGTCCACCACCCGCGCGGTGTGGGGCAACAGTTCGCTCACCTCGGTGCCGCATCGGCCGTGTTTGCTGAATTTCCACGGGCTGCCCAGCAGCTTCTTGCTGGCGCGATTGACGAAGCTGTAGCCCACCTCGCCCTGGTACTCCTTGCCGTTGTTCCTGGCGAGTTCCGGCTTGGGGTCAAACAGGTCCACATGCGATGGCCCCCCATGCATGAACAGGGAGATCATCGCGCGGGCACGGGGCTGGTGGTGGGGCGCCCTGGCTTTCAGATCCAGCGGCAGATTCTCACCGGGCTTGGCGGAACCCTGCGCGGCTAGCAGCCCCTCGGATGCCATCAACTGCGCCAGCGCCACGGATCCAAACCCCATGGCGGTCTGGCGAAGCAGGTGGCGCCGGCTGGGCAAGCCGGAGGTCGGGTCGTCAGTCCACATAGAGGAACTCGTTGGTAGAAAGGAGTTGCTGGCACACCAGGGTCAAAAGCGCTTCTTCCAGGGCGGGTCTGGGGATCGTGCCGGCCATTCGGGTGGCTTGCCGGTCCATGAATTCCACCAGCAGGGCCAGCTCGCCCTCCCTGGCCAACCGACCGTGGACCAACTCGATCGCATGGGCCGCCTGGGCCACCAGGGATGGCCCCGCCGGCCCGAAGAAATCGGCGGCCGAATCCAGGCGGGCCAGCACCCTGCCATCCTCCGATTTAATGGTCCCGCTGAGCGTCCATTCAAACCCGTCGCTGGTTTCGGTTTCCAGGCAATCCACCACGCAATCGACCACATTCCCCTTCCAGACGGGGCCGGTCCAACGGGTGACGGTCGCGCCGTTTTTAGCCTGCCAGGTTCCCGCCACCGTTTGCCGGCCCCGGCATCCCGGCGCGATCACTCGGGCGCGCACCCCGTCTCCATTCGCTGAACCGTGTTTCAGCGTGCCGGTTAGTTCCAGCGTGCCGTTGGCTGGCACCACCAGTCGGCGCACCGCGGCGTGCGTCTTGTTTCCCGGGTGGCCCCCGGAGGCGTTCAGCAGCACCCACCCGATGGATGGATCGGGCAACACCGGCCCACCTTGCCACTGGCCGCCCGTCCAATGAGCCAACGGCTTGAAGCGTTCCACCAATCCCCCCTGTGTCAAAGGGGACCATCCGTAACTCCACGGGGAGGACGGCAGCACCGATGCCGCTTCAAACGGCTTGGCAGCCAAAAGCGCCTCCCGGTTGGCGGAAACCTCGGCGCGCACGCGCTTGGCTAGCTGGATGGATTGCGCCCGCATGAAATCGCCGTTCATCAGGACCAGCGCCTGGGTCGGCGCGTTGGAACTGATCCGCCGGTCGCAGTTGGGCGAAAGCACCGGGGCATCAAACGAGGCGAGCAGGGTTTCCGGCCGGCTGCGCCTCACCTGCAGGTAAAGGCTCCGGCGGTGGGAGGTGGCGTTGACCAGGCCCGCCGGATCCTCGACGGTGACCACCGGCGGCCCAAACAGGGTTGGGTCCAGCGACCCACTGGTGGCCAGAACCCGGTCGCGGATCGCCTCGGCCTCCAGACGGTGGATCGGGAAACGCGAGTAGAGGGCGTTGGCCGGATCCTTTTTCAAAGCATCGGCCGGAGCGGACGAAGCCTGTCGGTACACCGTCGAGTGAAGGATGAGCCGGTGCATGGCCTTTTGGGACCAGCCTTTCCCCGCCAACTCGAGTGCCAAGTGATCGAGCAGCGCCGGGTGGGTGGGTGCCCGGCCCAATTGGCCGAAATCGGCGGGGCTCTCCACGATACCCCTCCCGAAATGATGCAGCCACAAACGGTTGGCAAGCACCCTGCCAACCAGCGGGTGCCGTCCAGAAAACAGTGCCTTCACCCACGCCGCGCGGTAGCCGGTGGTGCCCGCCGGCGTCTTTTCCGGGATGAGATCGGCCCGGGCCCCGGCGGGCTGGGCAATGGATAGGTCCGCGGGGGCCAAAGGCTTGCCCATGGGCTGGCGTGGATCTCCGCGATGATGCAGCCGGGTTTCCACCTTCACGCCCGGTTCCTCCACCAGGCACGCGACAAAATCCTCCACCGGCTTTTTGGCCCGCACAGTGGCCAGCTCGTTGTCGATCACCTTCAGTTCATCCACGGCCTTCTGGTTGAACTGGTACAAGACGCCTGCGCTGATCTTCAGCTTGGGGTTCAATTCCACCAGCTTCTTCTGGTCAGCAGTGCGTTTTTCAGCCGGCGCCTTGAAGGCCTCGCGCAGGGGTTGGCGCTCCTTTTCAGGGAATTTGTTGATCTCGTCCTCAAAGACCTTGTCGATCCATTCTTTCGTTTTTTTGTCGCGCCTGGCAACCAGTTCCCGCTCCTGGGCCTCCACCCTGGAACGCTCCTGCCGCTGGGCCTCGGTCATCAGCGACACCACCCGCGCGCCCGGGGCTTTCCAGGCCGTCGGGTTCCACGCTGGGGCGAACAGGGCGCGCAGCCGGAAGTAGTCGGCATGGGGGATGGGATCGTATTTGTGGTCATGGCACTGGGCGCAGCCCACCGTGAGGCCCAGCAGACTGGAACTGACGATTTTCAGGCTGTCGGCCATCACCTGGTCCGCCACGATCACCTGCTCCCCGCCGGCGGCCGTCGCATCCGGCCCCAGGCGCAGCAGCAGGGTGGCGGCCAGCAGCTCGGCCTGTGCCGGGTTTGGATCCTTCAAGGGCCGGGGCAGCAGTTCATCACCCGCCAGCATCTCCAGGAACATCCGGTCCAGCAGCTTGTCCTTCTCGATCGAGCGGATGACGTAGTCGCGGAATTTGTAGCTGTGGGGGCGCGGGGTGTCGTTGGTGCCATCCCCATCGGAATCGGCATAGCCGAAAACATCCAGCCAATGCCGGGCCCATCGCTCCCCGTACGATGGCGAAGCCAGATAACCCTCCACCATTTTCCCATAGGCGTCAGGCGATGTGTCCGCAAGGAACGCCTTGATTTCCGCCTGGGTTGGTGGCAAACCAGTCAGGTCCAGCGCCACCCGACGGATGAGTGTGCGCCGGTCGGCATCGGGGGCAAAGCCCAGCCCCTTGGCTCGCAACGAATCCAGCACCAGCGCGTCGATGGGGGAGCGGGCCCGGTCAGCCGATGTCGCTGCCGGAATGTTCGGGGCCTTTAGCGGCTGGTATGCCCACCAGGCCCGGTCCTCGGGGGTGATGGCGATTCCCGGATCGATCGTTTCCGGCTCGGGGCGCAGGGTTTGTGCCCCTTCTGAAATCCAACGCTCGATCAGGGCCACTTGCTCGGCAGGGACTTTCTTCTCCCCGGGCGGCATCTCGCCCGCCTTCATCCGCTCCACCAGCAGGCTCCCGCCAGTCTTGGCTTTGATGAGCGCCGGGCCCCCCTTGCCTCCCTTTTCCATCAGGCGCACCTGGCGCAGGTCCAGTTTGCCCTGGAGCTTTTCCTCACCACCGTGGCAATCGAGGCAATACACCCGCAATATGGGGCGGATATGGGTCTCGAATTTCAGGGGCCCTGACCCGGCAGCGGGCTGGGCGGCCGCTTGGCCCAACCCAAGGGAAACCCACAACAACGCACCCGAAACAACAATTCCATGCATGAGGCTGGAAACCTCGGGAGGGTGGGGACCAACCCCTGGAAACCACTTTGGAAAATGCAAAGGCGACGGACGCGTCGCAAAAGGCGGGATCACTGGAGCAAGACACATGATTATTGCCCCTTTTTCTCAGGGCCACAACCGGGAAGGAGGCAATTCCACCTTTAATATTATAATGTTTATCAACTTGGTGTTGTATGAGTGCCATCCACAGTTTTACGATGGGAACCAGAACAGAACAGCCGGTACCATGGGCCCATGTTCCAACGCTTGCTCCTGATTTTGGTGGGACTCTATGCAACCGGCGCCACCGGTTGGGTGCTTTGGTCGGCCCGTGTGCGCGAACAAGGCACCGCCGTCAGCTTGCTCAACGCGGCATGCGACCCCACCCGTGAGCTGTGGCGGGATATCAATACCCGCTTCACCGAACACATGCGGCGGGAGCGGGGCGAGGCGGTCACCATCCGCCAATCACACGGCGGTTCCTCCAGCCAGGCCCAGGCCGTGGTGGATGGACTCGATGCCGATGTGGCCACCCTGGCCCTGTGGGGCGACACCAACGCCATCCACAAGGCGGGTTTGATCGAGGACGAATGGGAAACTCACCTGCCCAACCGATCGCTGCCGTTTGTCTCGA
>Ga0222712_10005694_pt1 | contig 12505 bp, 10 predicted proteins | sample C33_657DmetaG_FD_165043 | JGI IMG/M metagenome (GOLD analysis project Ga0222712, IMG submission 165043) | Estuarine water microbial communities from San Francisco Bay, California, United States - C33_657D | ecosystem: Environmental > Aquatic > Marine > Unclassified | place: USA: California...
GGGTCCGCCGCCTGACGCAGACGGGGTCACTCCGTTGATGACCACCGCGCTCGTTGTGGGTGATGCTAATGCACCCACCTGTGATGTGCGGACAACAGCGCCTAATCCAGGTAGAGCAACGGGAACACCGCCTGATTTGGACGCCTTAGCACTACTTCCGGCTGGAACATACTGCGCGGCGGCCTTGACGAAGGATGTGAAATCCGACCCAGATGGGCGCAGGACCGGCATTGTTACTCTAGGACAAGATAAATCCAGAGAAACCGGTGATTATGTAGTGGTTAGACTTATTTGTCGAATTAAACCATTGTTTGCACCAGACGTCGTTAAGATGACATTACCGGCAGAATTTACCGCTATCCTTGATGGGTAGAAGAAACTCGCGCCCGTCCCCGTGCCATCTTGATTCGCAGCTGTATTGTTTCCGGCAATAGTTGTGACGACACCCGAATTTAGCGCATACGTTGATGTTCTGACAAGTCGTATACGCTGATTGGCACGATCCGGTACAACAATTGTTCCATCGGGGAGAACCGCACACTCGGCATATTCAGCATTGAAGCTTGCGGCCGCTCCCGTGCCGTCGGCAAAGCCGGGGGTGCCACTACCTGCGATCGTCGTTACAACACCGCCTGGATAGGTAACATAACGAATAGTTGGTCCGTCATTTACAATGAGGTTCCCGTTAGGGAGAGTTGCGATTCCCCATGGTCCACTGAAACTTGCACCCGTAGTAGTTCCATCTATAGATGCAGCTGTAACGTTACCGCCAGCAAAGAGTGTGACTGTCCCTGAACCCGCGTAGTTCGATATGGTGATAAGCCGAAGAGAGTGACGGCTACCACCAGCATCGCATACCATCAGATTTCCGTCTGGGAGCCGTGTAACACTGTTCGCATACCCGAATACCGCCGCCGCACCTGTTCCGTTAGTTTGTGTTCCACTCGTCGCACTTCCTGCGATAGTCGTGACGACGGCTCCGGGATACGTGACGTGGCGAATCGCCGCCTGCTCGGTTGTGATCAAGTTTCCATTAGGAAGGGCATGTATACTGAGTGGAATCTTAAACAAAGCACCTGAGCCTGTCCCGTCAGCGTAAGCCTGTCCCGGGGTACCAGCAAGGAATACTGCTGTAGTTCCTGGATAAGCAAATGTATAAATTGATGCGAGATTATAGTCAAAAACTGCTACCCTACCACCAGCAAGGAACTGTATTCCATTGGTACCAAAAAATCCGGATGAAATATATGTCGTCACCACGGCGAGATAGGTGACAACTGTATTTGTTACGGCGGCAACCACAGCTATAATAGACGGAATAGACAGAGTTGTGTTTGTGGGAGATGCCCGAATTGCGACGATGGATGCCTTGGCAATAGCACCTAATCCTGCAGGTGCCACCATCATACCACCCCCTGATTTGGAGACCTTAGCACTACGTCCGGCTGGAACATACTGCGCGGCGGCCTTGACGAAGGATGTGAAGTCCGACCCAGATGGGCGCAGGACCGGCATTATGGTTTACGGAGAGAAAAGACTATCAACATAATGCGGTTCGTTCTTATCAGCACGCACGTAGATCAAACGACGGGGTATTCCAAGGTCGTCTTCAATCTCCTCAAGCAGCTTGCAAAGCTGGCTCCAGCGGTCAAGACCTATCATTTTGGGTTTCAGCGTCACCCGTCTCGTGGAAACATTCGCACGGTGCCGTCAGGTGTCGTTGCCTACGATGCAGCTGCAAACGAGGATCCGAAGGAGGAGGGCTTTGGCTTCAACAAGATCCACGAGTACCTGGAGATGGTCAACCCCGATGTAGTCATGATCTACAATGATCCTCTGATTATCCACCGCTTTGTGGAGGCCATGAAGTACACCAAGGAGACGTCACCGTATAAGCTGTGGGTCTACGTGGATCAGGTGTACGAGGGAATTGCTCCTCAGCTGGCCGATACGATTCGCACGAATGCTCACCGTGTCTATTGCTTTACGCAGTATTGGACGGATGTCTTCAAGACATATGGTGAGTTTCCCGATGTGCGCACACTGGAGAATGCGGTGGATACGACCATGTTTTCCAAGCTTCCTGATGGAGTCCGAACCACCATTCGGGCGACCATGAGTCTGCCGTTCAATGCCGTTCTCATGGTGAATGCAAACCGCAACAGCCAACGGAAGCGTCACGATCTTGCCGTCATGGGATTTGTGGAGCTTCTTTCTCGTGATCCCACGAAACCGTACTACTTCATGATTGTCACGGGTCTCAATGCTCAGCAGGGCGCCTATTACGACATTAGCCGAATCTTCACGACAGAGCTCAAGCGTCGTGGACTCAACCCCGAGGACTTTACCAAGCGGCTTATGCTGGTGGATACGTCAGCAAAGCCCGTGCCTGATTCCGCCATCAACGAGATTTACAATGCTGCGGACATTGGCGTGAACACCTCCGATGGAGAGGGGTTCGGGCTTTGTCAGATTGAGCACCTGTATACGGGTGCACCGCAGATTGTGACGGACATTGGAACCTACCGTTCTTTCATGGACGAGACGGTGTGTGGATTCGTCAAGCCTGGTGACCGTATCTACTACTCAGGCACCATGCCGCTCGGACTGTGGGCCCCGAGCTTCAGCTACAAGGACCTTGCGGATGAGATGGAACGCATGATCGCCGCCCTTCCTCAGTTCAAGAAGGCCGCAGCGGCCTACACCTTCAAGACGTGGAACGAGGTGTGCGCGGCGTGGCTGGAGGATGTGAAGGCGGCTAAAGCAGAAACCGGATTGAAGTTGGTGACATCATAACGCCCATACGCAGCAGGCGCTGATGGTCGTCCCACGCAGGTCCATCAAACACTTCCTTTGTATTCGGATCAATGATGAGTGAGATGCCCTTGATGAGGACTTTTTGCAGACGGCGGTGCTTCTTGGATGTGTTGCGCAGAACAGTGGCATCCAAGTCTTCACTCTTGATGTTCGGCTTGAAGGCCAAGTCCTCTCCGGTTGTGGTGCTGTCAAATCGCATACAGGACACCTGCGGACGTTCGCGGGAGTGGAGCTTTCGGTGAATCTCGCAATCCACCGCCGACTCCTTCAGCAACAGAGACATTCGCTGACCAATGCGCTCCTTTTCATATGCCGTTTCATACAGGTACTCATCCGTGGACATGAATGTCTCCACAGGGTCGCCCTCATAGCGCTTTGTGACCATATCGTTACGACGAATGGCCACAATGTTCGGGTATTCTGCGGATTTCATCTGATCCTCCGTAAAGACTGAAATGTAAAAACTGACCTTGACTGTGCGCTCCTCCATCGGAAGGGTTGCGTGAGAGCAAATACGAATTGCACGACCAATGACCTGATCGTGGCGAGCCGGAGTCCAGTGCGGTTCCATAATGTGAACGTGGCGGACATTGGTGAGTGTAATGCCTTCTGCGCCCGACGCTGAAGCCATCAGCACCTTCAGAATCTTCTTGCCACGCTTTTCCACACTTTCCTTGAGAGAGGGCGGAAAGTTCTTTGAATAGACACCGTTGAAGATCTGACGGGTCAGGTCACGCTCTTCCTCCTTCTCCTCGCCTGTGTAGAAGGTGTAGGCCGGACGGTCATCCATCTCAGGATCTTCTACCCACTGGTTTGCAGAGTGAGACAGCTTGTATCTCTGCCATCCCGCGTGTTCAAGCACAGCCGACAAGACGCCCAGTCCTTCCAACGAGCGATACTGAGAGTAGATAAACTGATTTCCGTCCTTGGACTTCTTTATGTTCTTCAGAATTCGCAGCATCTTGGGGCTGAAGATCTCCAACCCCTTTTCAGAGAGATACCGATCGGGTTCCGCCAAGAGCTTCTTTCGAATTTCGTCACCTGATACCTTTTGCGGCTTGTCTTCTGCTGCTCCTTCCTCTACCTCGGGCTTCTTCATGTCAAGAGGAAGCGCATAGTCGCAGACCAGGCGTGTCGGAACTCGGAAGGTACTGAGGTTCTCATTCAGCTTGCTTCGTCCTCGGCGAGAATCAATCTTCATTTCAATCCAACGGGCTTCAAGGTAGCGCGTGAACTGTTCTTTGGACATCGGAACCTTCTCCAGTGTATCCTCAAGTTCGATGCGTTTCGGAAGAAGGCGCTCGTCGGCACCCTTGAAATACGAAACAAGTCCTTGAATACGACGACGAAACAGCATGGGGTTCTTCACATTCAGTCCATCAATAAACAAACTTGCAAACTCTTCATAGTCTGTGGGCAAACACTGAAACTCTTCGGTTGTCACGCGCTCCGTGGCAATCTCACCACCACCGACCTCAGTCTCAATCTTGGTCTTTACCGATGCAACCCAGTCTGCGGCCTGAGAAATGTATGGCATGTCCTTCATGTACTGAACTGCAATACGATCACCCTCTCCATTGTACGTGGAGCGAAACTGGGGAGGATTGCGCGTGACCATCACCTGCTTTTTCAGGGTATTGAACTCAATCGTATCGGTCTCGGGAAGAGTACGAAACGCCTTGGTAATCTTCTCCTCGTCCCACGTAGGAATGGTCTTAAAGGGAATGGTGATTCGCTCAATCGGTCCCCGCAGAAGGTTCATCATGAAGGCAATTTCATTCGGCGAGTTAATGATTGGAGTTCCGGAGAGCAATACAATCTTGCAGCGCTGGGCACGGTAGATGGACTCATACAGCTTTCCGGTAATCTCAGACTCGTTAATGACACGAGAGATCAAGTTGTGGGCTTCATCGATAATGACCACTGAATCGTCATACATTCCCTCCTTGGTGTACTCGGCAATGCTCGTTCGTGTCAGTCCGTTGTAGCGAACAAAATTGAAGCGTTGATTGAGAATGTCCTTGATCTGCTCGCGAATCGCCGCCTTGTCCTGAGTCGACAACCCCTCAAAATTCGGCTGCTGACTTGACGTTGTGACAAAAATGCGATTGTGCTTGTCCATGAATGTCTCCGAAATGCCCAGTCGTTTTCCCACCTCACGCACCTCGGCTGACATTTGGCGCACAGTCCAATGGTTCTCCACCGCATAGATGGGGTCGCCGCACTTCTGCAGTTCCTCACGAAAGTTGGCTTCCAAGGACGCCGGAACCATGACGTAGACCTTGCTGGTCGACAGCAGCGACTCCGCCACGGCAATAGAAGAGCACGTCTTGCCCGATCCCAGTCCGTGATAGACCAACAGGCCCCGATACGGTGTCTCAATCTTCAGGTAGTCCCGAATAAGCTTTTGATAGGGAAAAAGCTCACGACCCGTGCCCGTCCGTTTGGCGCACAGATCAATGTTCTTATCCTCTTCGTCCAACGGATCTACGTCCTTTGCTCGGTAGTCCGACTTAATGAACTGCCGTGTGATGGCGTCTGAGAACGCCCTCCTGTTTGGCAATACGTAATCGCTCATTGTGTTTGGTGTGGAACTTTTTACACTACTTCATACAATGGATATCGCCCGACGCAATCATCGGATGTGGATGGTGACCATCTATTTGTTCCTCATGGCTGCATTCCTCTACCTGAAACCGTCCATCGCCTTTGGGCGTGAAGGACGGATTCGCCCGTTTGGGGCAACCGATCGGGAAGCAACGGTGTTCCCGTTGTGGTGGTGGGTGTTTGTGATTAGTGTGGCTGCATACTCAATTACGGTCTACCTCGCAGGGTTCCGCTTTACGTCCTAACCAGTTTCAAAGGTCGTCACGATGCTTCGTAGTTCATTGATCATTGCGCCCCTCTGAACATGGTGAGGACGGACAAGAGCCGTGCACTCGTCAAACGTCTTCCATGCAATACCCGAGATCTCTCGGCGTTGCATTGGAGTAAACCGCTGGGTCAAGTCAATCATCTCTGAGCGCTGGGCCAGTGCGACAAAGTAAATGTGGCGATACGTAATGCCATTCAGTCCCTCAAACGTTTCTTCAAGGCGGATGTTCTTGAGAACAAGGTAGGCATCGCGGGGAACGTTTGTCTCTTCACCAAACTCACGGATCGCACAGTCTACGTCACTTTCACCCCGAATTCTGCGCCCCTTTGGAAATCCCCATTCAGGCTCCTCGTAGATTGAAGGGTGCTTGCTCACCAGTGCAGCCCAGTCCAACTGCTCAAACCTTTCCTTTGACGTGGCCATCTCGCCATTTCCGTGATCATCGCCCCACAAGCTTTTCCAGATGGTTTCAATAGGCGTATCGCTAATTAGGCGCTGCTCGGAGACTGTCATGTTTCCAATCAGGCGCCCAACGTAGTCCAAGTCCGTAGGGTCGTACTTTCCTCGCATAAATTCCGCGAAACTCATGCTGTCTTTCCTCCGTATCATCAGCAACCGAGAGGTTGATGGATCAATCGGAAGGGAGGAACTATCTGCAAGAATAAGCCCACATGATAAGACCGGGTCTCTACACGCCCGAAAGAGGTGACCTCGTGTTCCGCAGTTGTTACAATACATTACTTGTTGTGACCTTGCGGGTAGATCTATTCGTTTTTCCATTGTGTCTTACCACAACTTCCTTTGTAAGTGATACATAAATGGGATCCTCTGCTTCACAACCCATCCCAGGTGTTGCTGCCCCCGCAGGCTTCAATGCCTTGAGCGTGGTGATGAAAGTCCTCGTGTCTCTTGTTGGCCTTGTCATTCTACTTTTCGCCGCACTGTTTATCTACAATGCAGTTGCAATGTCCACGGGGAAGCCGGGAACATCTATTCTGGGATCGCCTACAGTTCCTGATCAGGCACCCCTCCCACTCGACGGGAAAACCAGAAAAGTGATTTCTGCCGCCAATGCACCCATCACACAAGGCGCAGACAATAGCGTTCAATTTTGGATGTACATCAAGGACTGGGATTATCAGTTTGGTGAGAAGAAGAGCATCCTGTATCGCCAAGACGCAACGACTGCAACGATCCGAAACCCCGAAATTTCTCTCCATCCGACCGACAATAGTCTTGACGTCGCTGTCTCGATCTTTTCCGAAGATTCAACCGATACATCGTCAACAGGCGATACCTACACCTGCACGGTAGAGAACGTTCCTCTTCAAACCTGGTTCTCTGTCTCTGTTGCCGTCTTCCAGCGCAACTTGGATGTCTACATAAACGGCAAGCTCGTCAAGTCCTGTGTCCTTCCGGGCGTGCCGCGTCCGGCGGCCGGAGACATTATCATCGGTGACGCCCAAGGATTTTCGGGGTCCGTGTGCAACGTGCATGCCTATCCCAACATGATTACTCCATCGGATGCATCGGCCTTCTTCTCGGCGGGAACCAACTGTGCATCGTTTGCTCAGCCCGGATCAACAAACACCACAACAAAGGGCTCCTCACTGACACTCTTCGGATACACCTTCACGTTTGCTGTGAGAGATAGTTCGGGTAACATCATCTCAGAAACATCTGTCTAAAGTATAATGCGAATTTTGCTCAAATGCCCAACTCGTTCTCGTCCAACTCAATTCTTAACCGTTCTTCAGAAATATGTTGAGCTCGCCAACCGTCCTGATCTGTTAGGGGTCTGCGTATCCTGCGATGCCGACGATGCAACCATGACACCAGGAGATATTCAGCGTACAATCAAAAACATCACCCATACAACCGCATGGTCCGAGATCTACTACGGAACCAGCAAGACAAAGATTGAGGCTGTGAATGCAGACATGAGCTCCGTTTCGTGGCCGTGGGACATTGTCGTTGTGGTGTCGGATGATATGCGCCCGCAGATCAAGGGGTATGATGACGTTCTTCGTTCGCACATGACGGCGAACTTTCCGGATACCAACGGAATTCTATGGGTAAATGACGGGACACAGGGGGAGAAGCTGAATACCATTTCTATTATGGGGCGCTCGATGTATACATCCTTTGGGTTCCTCTATCACCCCGACTACAAGAGCCTCTTTTGCGACACGGAGTTCACAGATCTTTGCAAAGGGAGTCTGGCGTCAAAGTGTAGATACATTCCATATGTTCTCATTCGTCACGAGCATCCGGGCACTGGATTCCCTGAACGAAATGACGGGCTGTATGCACGGAATCAAAGATACTGGGCTGAAGACATGTACACCTACATTTCCCGAAAGAAATACGAATACGATTGGAGTCTCTTAATTGCAACCATTCCCGGACGCGAGCAGAGTTTGCAGCGGCTTCTCCAAGCGATCAATGAATATCGCGCGGCAATCTGCCCGGATCTTCGTATTGAAGTTTGTATCGCGTTTGATAACCGTGAGAAGAAGATCGGAACAAAGCGTCAAGAGCTTCTTCAGTCGGCCAAGGGGAAGTATTTTTCGTTTATTGATGACGACGATACGGTGACGGCTGCGTATTTTGAGGATGCGCTTGCCACCATTCGGGGTGGATTTCACTGTTGTCGCCTTCGGGGACAGATCAATCAATACACGTTCACGCATAGCATTCAAAATACCTTGACGATGCCCATGTGCAGGGGAGACGAGTTTCTACGCCCCCCAAATCACCTAAATGTTATTATGACGGATATTGGGAATCTTGTGTCCTTTCGGAGTGTGACACGGGGCGAAGATCTAGATTGGACAATTCGCCTTGCAAAAACCGGATGGCTCCGGACAGAATACACATCCGATCACAGCCGCATCCACTACATTTACAACCTTGGCAATCGGACAATTGATCCTGGAACAGCCGAGCAGCAGCGCACAATCACATATCAGGTGATGTTGAAGATGGTATGGGAAGAAGACGGTGCCGTGCCGCCGCAATCCCAGCCTCGCACTGCGAAGCTCCGTCTCAGTGCAAGAGGCTTTGTTTCTAAGTAGTAGGTAATGGGTGCTGTTGAGATTGTTGGGGGTATTGTCGTTGCCGTCGTTATCGGGATCATTGTGTGGCAACTCGTGTCAGCCCAACCCAAGAAATCAGACATGGTTGACATTATCCCTGGATCACTTTCGGGGAAGCAAGTGAAGACTGTGTCTACTTCACTTGATCGGTCATTCAACCAGCCGGAGGGCGCCACCTTCTCGTATACTGGGTGGATTCTCGTGAATGATTTCACGTATAACTATGGCGAAAAGCGGACCATCTTCACGAAGGATGATTCTCCGGGTCTCTACCTGGACACAACGTCCAACTCGCTGTTGGTGACTGTCAATACGTATGCCGACACTGCCGAGAGTGTCCTGATTAGTAACATTCCTGCAAATAAGTGGGTGCACTTTGCCATCATTGTAGATCAGGACGCAATGGACGTGTACATCAATGGCATTATTCGTCAGCACCACTCCTTCTCGCAGCTCCCCAAACAGAACGATGCGTCTATCACGGCGGGCGGTCGTGCTGGGGCCGGATGGGACGGTGTTCTTGCGACTCTTCAATATACTCCGCGTTCCTTGTCAGCAGGCGAAGTGGCTGCTCTGACAGCGAACGTTCCAAAGGACGATTTGCGCGCAACACCGTCGGGACCGCAGTACTTTGATTTAACATGGTACACTGGACGAACTTAATTCTTGGCTCACTATAATGAGCGCCGGTGGTCAAAATAGTTCGACACTTTCGGGTATCCAGGGAATGCGTATTCGTGACGCGTCCGATGTAGATGCACAGAATCGACTGCGTGAAATTTTTCAGATGTTCAATTCGTCCACTCCTAACGCCGTCCGTCCTCGCATTCCGAATGGAAACGACAACTACCTCCAGTTTCTGCAGGGCGTTAAGGAGGTGTCCTCCAACGTAGCGGGTGGATCCGCGTCCTGTACTGCCTGCGCCGGACTGACCTACAATGGAAATGGACTGGTTCTCACGTATCGGAACGGGAACTTTCCTCCGGTTTAAGATCCTTGAGTTTTGCGAGTGCGCTCTTGGCCTTTCTCTTGGATGCTGGATCACTGGGGTCATATGTGAAGAAGTATTCCAAGTATGCGGCGGACGACTTATCCTTTCCGAGATCCGAGTACATCTTTGCCTTGTTCCGCTTCATATCCGTCAATGTCTCTTGCTCCCCAATACATTCCTTGGGGGTCAAGATGTCAAACCGCCGATCGGGCTTCTTATTTGCGAGGTCCACAAGTCGCTGGGCAATGCAAAGAACGCTGGCAATATTGGACTCGTCTGCACCCGAGTACATGTACGCAAAGAAGAACTGAAGTGTGGTCGGAATGCTGGCCACACGAACACCATTCCGCATCTCGTGAAAACTGTGGCACGCAGTTGTCTCGTAAAACCGAAACAGTGATTTCGTACCATCCTCGTTCATGACCATGGTGCGCCGAGGAAGAATATCGTTTTCTTCGTGGACTACAACCTTCTCGCCTTTTGTCAGTTGTTCAATAGTCTCGCGCTCGGCCAGAAGTCCAATCGGGGTTGTCCACTTTTGACCAAGGTGAATTTCCGCTGCACTCACGCTAAGCAGAACAACGGGCTCATTCTGGAGCATTTTGATGACGCCTCTTTGCTGTTGGGGAGTCAGATGATCGTGCGATGCCCCTTCTTCTTTCTTGCATGTCACCGGATGGGCAGCATTCAAAAGCTGGAGGCGCTTGTAGACCTTCTCCCAGCGAGACACATCTCCACGAGGACGGCTTAATTCAAGGTACATGGACATCCGCAGAAAGTTCGGAGGTACATAGTGAATGCCGTTACGAACCTCTGCCTGTTTCCACAGCCGGTCAAAGACTTCAGGTGTCAAGCTGGTAATGTCGGCGACACCCGTGTAATCTGCAAACACCTTGAAGGTTCCAAGGTGAGCGCCCGACTTGACTTCAACCTCCTTGATTCCGCGCGCCTTGAGCTGATTGGCAATGATCACTGAATGGGCTTGAGGCGTCTTGCTAAAGAAGTCATAATCCGGAACTTCCTTTTCAGGGTCATAGAATCGGTCTTTCTTAGGCAAAAGGTTATTGATCGCCGTACCACCGTAACAAAGTACAGGGTGTTTCTTCAGGAATGCTTCTACGACACTCAAGCTCGTCTTGATCGCCGGGTCGGCGGCCGCGGCACGGTTGTTTTCATCCTCAAGATCCTCAATAATCTTGGTGAGGTCCTCCATTAAAAATGGATAGGAGTTTGTTTTTATCTCTGGAAGCAGCAAGAATGCCACCTAGACAGTACAATCTTCGTAACCGCAAGGTCCCCGTCGTGTGGGTGGACGACGACACACTTAAGACCAAGGAAGAGGAGGATGATTCAAGCGACTCCGACTATGAGGAGAGTGAAGAGGATGACGAGAGTGAAGACGAGAGTGAAGAGGAGGACGGCGAGGAGGACGAGGAAGAATCCACCCTCAAGCTCCCCAAGGGTGCCAAGGTGTCGGTCAAGCTTCACATTCATCAGTTTGCAGGAGGCAAGGGAGGACGCATTGACATTGATCAGGAGAGCGAGGACGAGTCTGAGGAGGACGAGGACGAGTTCATTGCTCACATCATGGACAAGTATGTTCGCCCCACAAAGGGCATGGTTCCCAGTCGCAAGTCGCGTAAGGAGCGGGAGGATCCTGATGTGCCGGCCCTTTCTCTGAATGAGGAAGAGGAGGGGTACTTTGAGGATCTGTCCAAGTCCAAGCGCCGTCGCCTGAATGAGCAGATGAAGGGTCTTGCCAAGCTCGTGTCCGACGGTGACATTCCCTACAAGTTCCGTGTGCTGGGGCTTCCGATTCCGGATGCGCTCAAGGCAGCGGTCATTCGCAAGATTGACATGCTGAATGAGATGGACTCGGATGGTGGAGAGGTTCACAAGCTCAAGACATGGGTGGATGGGTTTCTGCGGATTCCCTTTGGAACCGTGGTTCCGCTGCCGGTGAAGTTTGCCGAGGATCGGACCAGCTGCTCCAAGTTTCTCGCCGATACGCAGGCCACTATGGACAAGGCGGTCTACGGAATGAATGCCGCGAAGGCGCAGATCATGCAGATTGTTGCCCAGTGGATCGCCAATCCGTCATCGGTGGGCAACGTGATTGCTCTGAAGGGTCCGATGGGAGTAGGCAAGACGTCCTTCGCCCGCCACGGTGTTGCCGAGGTGCTGAAGCGTCCCTTTGAGTTCTTCTCGCTGGGTGGCGCATCGGACTCGGCGAACTTTGTGGGTCACTCGTACACCTACGAGGGTGCGACCTGGGGCCGCATTGCCGATGCGATCATGTCGGCTCGGTGCATGAACCCGGTGATCTACTTTGATGAGCTGGACAAGGTCTCCACGACGGCACACGGCGAAGAGATCATTTCCATGCTGATTCACTTGACAGACCGGTCGCAGAACTCTCACTTCCACGACCGCTACTTTGCGGGAGTTGACTTTGATCTGAGCCAGTGTCTGTTTGTGTTTAGTTTCAATGACGAGACGAAGATCCACCCGATTCTGAAGGACCGCATGCAGGTGATCAACTGCGCAGGATACACGGCGGACGACAAGCGGTCCATCGTGAAGCAGTATGTCTGGCCTCAGGTCCTGGAGCGGATCAACATGAAGGACGATCTGACCATCACGGACGATGCGATCAAGTTCATGATCTCTGAGTATTCTCACGAGGAGGAGGGCGTTCGTGTTCTGATCCGAGCGGTGGAGACA
>Ga0222712_10005695_pt1 | contig 12505 bp, 9 predicted proteins | sample C33_657DmetaG_FD_165043 | JGI IMG/M metagenome (GOLD analysis project Ga0222712, IMG submission 165043) | Estuarine water microbial communities from San Francisco Bay, California, United States - C33_657D | ecosystem: Environmental > Aquatic > Marine > Unclassified | place: USA: California...
AGGAATCGAATTCAATTTCAGCAAGCCATATATCCAAGAATTAATGAACTTTTTAGAGGATCAAATTAAAAAAATTGCCGAAAGTTAGGCGAACGATGACCTATTCCTTATTTTTGCAAATAATTATTGACACAGCCTTATGAAATTAACGAATTTACTTTCTTTAGTAGCCATTTTAGCGGTAGCGACTTCTTGTGATTATCAAAAGAACAATACCATCAAACAAAAAGACGTGCGCAAAGGCGATGAGTATGTGTACGGTATTCACCCAGATAGCGCAGCGGTTCAATCGAAATTAACGTACGATGCGAAACCAGAACTTGAAGTGAAAGCGAATGCCATCCGTGAGAAATTATTCAAAGGAAAATCGATCAATCAAGGAAACTAATTCCTGATCACATAGATTTTAAAGAAGCCGGTTTATCCGGCTTTTTTTGTGGCCATTAGAGGACTAGGATTAATGCACCAGCATATCCCTTAAAAATGTCAACTGGTAAATCCCAGCCACATAAATCAAGGCCCAGATAAGGGAGGAAATTCCCATTAAGAATAGAATTCTTGGCGTCGGAACTTTAAAGGACAAGGACAATAAACTACCTCCTATCGGGGTGAAAATCAAAGGCGTTAAGGCGGCAATTCCTTTCATTCCGAATCGCTGCCAGATATCTACCGCGTAGCGAATGCGTTTGGAGAAAATCTTCGGTTTGGTGGTTCGGTATTTAGCAATCAAGCCTAAGATTGCTTTCCCTAAGGTAACAATGATTGTTACCGTGGCCATCGCCCCTAACCAGGTGAAAAGCACGGTTTCATACCAAGTCAAGCCTAGGCTAAAACCTGTGATGGGTCCCGCAATAAACTTTAATCCCGTGGCGATCATTACACCAGAATAGGCTGCCCAAGACATTATTTCGCAGATTGATAGATGGATTTACCTTCGTCTAAGAAGCTGACAAAGTGAGCCACATTGGCATCGAAAGCCACCGGTTGAACCATTGGCTTATCGTCCTTGCGAGGGTCTAATAAGACATAATGCGGTTGCGCGTTCGAGTTGAAGCGGGAGATTTGGAAGTCGAGGTTTTGGTCCCCTAAAGTCTTCTTCTCCTGGCCGTCCATTTTAGACGTATACCATTTCGATGCAGGCAATTCCGTCTTATCATCGCAATACAAGGCCACCACCACGTAATCCTTTTTTAGTCGCTGTAAAACGGAAGGATCTGACCAAACGTATTCCTCCATCTTCCGGCAATTCACACAACCGTGTCCTGTAAAGTCGATAAACAACGGTTTGTTTGCCTTCAACGCTGCTGCTTTGGCCTGCTCGAAATCGAAGTAGCCATCCAATCCCAAAGGCAACTCTAAGAAATCATTGTATAACACATCTTTTACCTGCGCAACAGGCTCAGCCGCTTGAGAACCCTTAAAATCCTGCGAATTCATTGGTGGCAACCAGCCCGAAAGCCCTTTCAACGGCGCTCCGAACATCCCAGGAACCAAGTAAATGACAAAGGCTAAAACCGCCGTCGCAAACAAAGTACGTGGAACTGACAGATTCTTCGAGGGACCATCATGTGGCAAGGAAATCTTACCGAACAAATACAAGGTCAAGGCCGTAAAGATCGCAATCCAAATAGCTAAGAAAATCTCACGATCCAACAGATGCCAGTGATATACTTGATCTGCTACGCTCAAGAATTTAAATGCAAGCGCAATTTCCAAGAAGCCTAACACCACTTTCACCTCGTTCATCCAATTGCCTGACTTAGGTAATTTCTGCATGAATCCAGGGAAAATCGCGAACAAGGTAAACGGAATGGCGAAGGCTAAGGAGAATCCTAACATCCCGATAATCGGCTTTAAAAAAGCACCTTGTGAGGCCGCAATCAGGATCGATCCGGCAAGAGGTCCGGTGCAAGAAAAGGACACTAATACAAGCGTAAAGGCCATAAAGAACACGCCGATAAATCCACCTTTGTCCGACTTCGCATCCACCGTGTTCACTAAATTCGAAGGCAAGACGATTTCAAATGCGCCTAAGAATGAAATCCCAAACAGGATAAATATCGTGAAGAAAATCATGTTAGGAATCCAGTGCGTACTCAAGAAGTTCGCGAAGCTAGCACCCGCAAAGAAGGCTAAAAGCGTTCCGAAAAACACATAGATTAACACAATAAATCCTCCATACAAGAAAGCTAATCCTTTACCGCCCTTTTGCTTCGTGAAGAAACTAACGGTCATCGGAATTAATGGATACACGCATGGCGTCAATAAAGCTAAGAATCCGGCGCCCAAGGCGATCCAAAAGAACATGAATAAAGACTCGTCTTCCGGTGCTTCTGTAGGCGTGGCCACTACTGTAGGTTTTGTCACTACTGAATCCACGGGAGTCGACTGGACGACAGGGACGGCAGCCGTGTCAGCGGAAACTACCATCTCGGCCTTTCCTTTCAGACTAAATGGACCTTTGATAGGAACACAAAGTCCTGAAACATTCGAGCAGGATTGTGAATCGTAAAAACCCTCGATCGTATAATCCGCGGCGGTGATTTTGATTTTTTGGCGAAATTCTGCTTGGCCCGTGAAATAAGTATAGGTACCATTCCAAATCTCGGTATCGTTTTTCGAATGCGGATTGATCGCTTTCAATTCACCCACTGTTTGGTAACCAGCACTTGGCTTAAAGGTAACGGTCGTTACCGTGGGACCTAGATCTTTGTCAAAATCAGACGAGTACAAATACCAATCCTTTTCGATCGCGACCTTAAAAATCACTTCAGCTTGCTCCCCCACTTTCGGGTTTGCGGGCTTGATGGACCAAGACCATTTAGCGGGGGTAATCTTTTGCGCAAGAGCTGGAATAGCCAAGAATGCGAACAAAAGAAAGGCGATATATTTTAATTTCATGTTTGTCTCAAAATGCAAAGTCAAAATTAAGAAAAAAGCGCAGAAACATGCGTGATATTTGTCTTATTATAAGGTCCTTTCATTTTTCAATTCGGAGAAAAAAACGTAATTTTGACCTTTCAAATTGTAATCCAGAACCCGTTCTTTTTTATGGCATCCACTTTCCCTACACAACGAGACAAAGAAATTTTTGACCTGATTAACCAGGAGGCACATCGCCAAGAATTTGGCATTGAATTAATCGCCTCTGAAAACTTCACATCGCCACAGGTGATGGAAGCACAGGGAAGTGTTTTAACCAACAAATACGCAGAAGGATTACCAGGAAAGCGTTATTATGGCGGTTGCGAAGTAGTGGATGAAGTGGAGACTTTAGCGATTGAGCGTGCGAAGCAATTATTCGGAGCGACTTGGGCAAACGTTCAACCTCACTCTGGGGCGCAAGCAAATGCGGCAGTATTCTTGTCTTTCTTAAACCCAGGCGATAAAATCCTAGGATTTGACTTATCTCACGGTGGTCACTTATCACACGGTTCTCCGGTGAATTTCTCGGGTAAATATTTCCAAGCTTTCTTCTACGGTGTAGAGAAAGAAACGGGATTGATCGATTGGGACAAGGTAGAGGCGACAGCACTAAAAGAGAAACCAAGATTGATTATTTGTGGAGCGTCTGCTTATTCTCGTGATTGGGATTATGCACGTCTTCGCGCAATCGCTGACCAAGTAGGAGCGATTTTATTAGCTGATATTTCACACCCATCTGCGTTAATCGCGAAGGGTTTATTGAATAATCCTGTTCAACATTGCCACATTATCACGACTACGACGCACAAAACGCTTCGTGGACCGCGTGGTGGTTTGATCATGATGGGGAATGATTTTGAGAATCCATTTGGCTTTAAGACGCTAAAAGGTGAATTGAAAATGATGTCTGCCTGTTTAGATGGCGCTGTGTTCCCTGGAACGCAAGGTGGTCCATTAGAGCACGTGATTGCGGCAAAAGCCATTGCTTTTGGTGAGGCATTAACTCCTACATTTGAGGCGTATGCGAAGCAAGTGCAGTCGAATGCGCAAGCGATGGCGAAGGCCTTTTTAGCCAAAGGTTACGATATCATCTCAGGCGGTACAGATAATCACTTGATGTTAATTGACTTACGTCCGAAAGGATTGAGCGGTAAATTAGCGGAGAATACGTTGATTCAAGCGGATATCACGATTAACAAAAACATGGTTCCATTCGACGACAAATCTCCATTCGTTACCTCTGGTATGCGTGTGGGTACGGCGGCGATGACGACGCGTGGTTTGAAAGAAACAGATATGGCTCAAATCGTGGAGATGGTCGATAAGGCCTTGATGAACCACGATAACGAGGCGGTATTGAAATCAATCAAAGGAGAAGTAAATGAGTGGGTGAAGCAATTCCCATTATACCTATAATTTTTTATGGCAGCAGATCAAGATTTTGACGATTTCGACGACGATGAGGTAACGGATGGCACAGAAATGTCCTTCCTAGGTCATCTAGAAGAATTAAGATGGCATATTCTGCGATCTGTTGCCTCCTTTTTTGTCTTTGCGGTGGCCGCTTGGTTTTTCCGTGAATTCATCTTCAGTTCGATCATTTTAGGACCGACGAAAACGGATTTTTATACGAACCAAATCCTGTGTCAAGCCGCAGACCTCTTCAACATGCCTAGCTTGTGCATGCAGAAGGCAGATTTTATTCTTCAAAGTAGGGAGGTTTCAGGTCAATTCATGATGGCCCTTACGCAGTCCATTATCGTAGGTCTTTTATTTGCCTTTCCTTACATGTTCCACGAATTGTGGCGCTTCATTAAACCAGGCTTAAAGAGCAAGGAATTGAAAGCGGCTCGGGGGGCCGTATTTTGGGTTTCTGTATTGTTTTTTAGTGGGGTTGCTTTCGGGTATTTTGTGGTGGCACCAATGGCCATTAACTTCCTGGCGAACTTTAAATTAGATCCGAGCATCCAAAACCAATTTGACATCAACGATTACATTTCCTTGTTATCGATGTTAACGTTGGCCTGCGGAATCACGTTCCAATTACCGATGGTGGCCTTCGTGCTATCTCAAGTAGGCATTTTAACCCCGTCCTTCATGCGGGAATATCGCAGACATGCCCTTATTGTCATTTTTATCGTGGCGGCGATCATCACTCCTTCTCCGGATGTGGTTTCACAGCTTTTAGTGGCGTTCCCACTCTTAGGCTTGTACGAAATCAGTATCGGCGTTTCAGGTCGCGTCTTGAAACGTAAAATGAGAGAAGAAGAGATGGAATCGAATTCTTAATCGAATTCTCAACAACAAACGAATGAATTATTTATCGGCGGAGAACATATCACGCAACCTAGGCGAAAGATGGGTGTTTAAAGGTTTATTTTTTGGCCTCCAAAAAGGCGAAAAAGTGGCCCTCATCGGTAAAAACGGGACGGGTAAAACCACCTTGATGGAATCCCTGATGGGGATGCAAACGCCAGACGAGGGAAAAATCTCCATTCGCAAAGGAATTCGCGTAGGTTACCTACCGCAGAATCCGATTTTCGCTGAAAACGAACAAGTCCTTAATTACTTGTTCTCGGACGATTTGCCCAGCGCAGTCGCCATCAAATCCTACGAGAAAGCGATGCTTTCTGGCGATTCCAAAGAACTCGAAGACGCCTTCGCCTTAATGGAAGCCCATAATGCTTGGGATTACGAGGCACGTGCCAAACAAATCATCAGCCGCTTAGGCATTCCAGATGGCGACCAAAAGGTTTCTACTTTATCTGGAGGCCAAAAGAAACGCCTTTCCTTGGCTAAACTTTTGATAGAGAGCCCAGACATTATGATTCTGGATGAGCCGACTAACCATTTGGACATCGAAACCATCGAATGGCTGGAGGGAATCATGTCCGGCCCTAACGTCACGGTTTTAGTCGTTTCCCACGACCGTTATTTCCTAGACAAGGTTTGCAATAAGATGATGGAATTAGCCGACGGCTCCATCTATACCTACGAAGGAAATTACGCCTATTTCTTAGAGAAAAAAGCCGAGCGCGAAGCCTCCGATGCTAGCAGCGTTTCGAAGGCCAAAAACCTCTACCGCAAAGAACTCGAGTGGATGCGCAAGCAACCCAAAGCGCGTGGAACCAAGTCCCAATCCCGCATCGATGCCTTCTACGAAACCGAAGAAAAAGCGAACAAAAAACTAGACGACAGCAAATTGGAACTCAACATCCAAATGTCTCGCCTAGGCAACAAGATCATCGAAATCAACCACCTGAAAAAGGCTTGGGGAGACAAGAAGATCATCAACGATTTTACTTATACGTTTAAGAAAAAGGACCGCATCGGTATCGTGGGTAAGAACGGCGCCGGTAAAACCACGTTCCTACAACTCTTAACTGGATTAGAGCAACCCGATTCAGGCACCATCGATCCAGGCGAAACGCTAGTGGTGGGTTATTATACCCAGATCCCTTTCGATTTCCGCCCAGAACAACGCGTCATCGACACGATCACGGAGATCGCCGAAGTAATCCCTTACGGAAAGAACGAATCACTTAGCCCAAGCCAATTCTTGAGCAAATTCCTCTTCCCTACCGCTCAGCAATACACTCCGGTGGAGAAGCTATCAGGTGGCGAAAAGAAACGCCTTCAATTAATGCGGGTGCTAGTAAAGAATCCGAATTTCTTGATTCTAGATGAGCCTACGAATGATTTAGACTTAGACACCTTACAATTATTAGAAGACTTTTTAAGCGAGTTCCAAGGGTGTCTTTTGTTAGTTTCCCATGATCGTTATTTCATGGATAATCTCGTGGATCAATTAATCCTGGTGGAAGGCGAAGGTGAAGTGAACTTCTTTAATGGAAACTACACGGATTACCGCACGGCCTTGGAAAATAGGGAAGACGAGCCTGCTGCCAAGCAAAGTCCCGTAAAAGCTCCGTCGACATCGGCTCCCGTAGCAGCGGCACCGAAAGGACCTAAGCTTAGCTTCAAGGAACAAAAGGAATTCGAAGAACTAGAAAAAGAAATGGCGGCTTTGGAAATCGAAAAAGAAACCTTCGTCGAAAAACTCAACCAAGGCTCAGAAGACTTTCAATTGTTAACCGAATGGGCGAAAGCCATCGAGGATATCAAGAATAAGCTGGAAGAGAAAGAGCTGAGGTGGCTTGAGTTATCTGAAAGAGCATAAAAAAAGCCCCGATCTCTCGAGGCTTTTTTCGTTTAAATACTCGCTGACTAATTCTGGAAGTTCAAATTCATCAAAGCGTATAACGCTCCTTCTTTCACTTTGTCATTCACAAATACCAAATAGATATCGTGAACGCCTGACGCGTTGATTGGGAAGTTATAAGCCTTCGTTGCGTTTACTTCTACAGAACCTAGTAATGGGCCTGTTGCGCTACCTGTTCTGAGCTCTAATTGTCCCCCTACCGTTTGACCAGCCATATAGCTAGCCATTACTGAAAGGTTCTTGATACCTGTTAAGTCGATTGCATCGTAACGAGCATATCCACCCGAAGCAGTTGCCACTAAGATTTCACCGATTCCGTCCACTTTAAACTTCATCGTTTTAGCCGTTGCATCTGCGCTTACTGCAGGGAACTTCGCATCACGTAAAGTCACGACTTTAGATCCGGTTACTGGCGCAATTTTACCGGCACCTTTATCTGTGTACATCGCACGGAAGATAAACGTACCTGGCTTTCCTTTGTCTTGTGGGACATATTGTCCAGCCACTGGCTTAGACGCTTTCTTCTTGTCTGCTAATCCTAAGATGTATTTCACCATCTCGCGTGCATCCGCTACTGAAACTTGTGGGTGAGCTGCCATCGCATTCTCTCCCCAAACTCCACCACCACCAGAGATAATTTTCTTCGATAACTCATCGATATTTTGTGAGCTCGCACGGTATTTCTTACTTACATCTGTATAAGAAGGTCCTACCGATTTCTTATCGATCGCGTGACATGTCTTGCAATCCGATAAATCGATCAAACGCTTGCCTGTAGAAAATGACGTATTCGCTTGGTGACCTTGCGCAATAACCGTCTTATCAAATCCTTCTAAATAATCGATTTGCATGATGACATCGTCTTCCGCAATTTTCTTATTCGCTAAGCTTCCATCTTCTTTATCCTGAACCGAAACCTTGTAGGTTACTGGCTTATCGTTCCAATAGAATGATTTGTTGCCTTCAATCGCTACGTCTACCGCTGGCACTTCATTACCCGCTGTGATTTTGATAACTTCAGAGTTTGAATTACCCGCTGCATCTTTTACCGTTAATTTCACGTTGTATACACCTGCTTTTGCAAATACGTGTACTGGATTTGCTGCAGTGCTAGTACCGCCGTCACCAAAATTCCAAGCATATTTAATTGCATCACCATCAAAATCTACCGTTCCTGCTGAAGAGAACTTCGCTTTCAAAGGTAAGGCTCCTACCGCTTTGTCTACAGCCACCTTCACTTTAGGCGTTCTGTTGCCAGCATTGTATTCAATCTTGTAAAGAGCTGCCTCTTCACTAGCTGCAAACCAGTTAGGACCATACTCTAAACCGTACATCGTACCGTTTTTGTCAAACTCTAAATCCATTGGATGAGAGAATGTGGTGTTAGGCAAGAAGCGCTCCATTTGAACGAAATCTCCTTTGCTATTCATCGAAACCGTATAGATCATATCACGAGACCAATCATAAGCGAAGAACTTCCCGTCATAATAGGCTGGAAATTTCGTCTTCGATGTAGCTGGAAAATCATCACGGTAGTAGATTGGGCCAGCCATCGCGTTACGGGAACCTTTGGAAATAACGGGGCCAAATTCTGGTGAATCTACATATGGGTAGTAGATGAACGCTTTTTGAGCCGCTGGTAAATGAGCAAAACCCGTGTTGTGAGGAGAATTATTAATAGGTGCTTTGGGATTAAACGTAGCCCAAGTGCTGTCCTTCGCAAAATCACGTTGGTTGTACGGGCGGTTATCCGCTACAAATAATGGCCAACCAAAATAACCTGCCTGACGTGCTTGATTCACTTCATCGTGTCCACGTGGACCATATTTCTTCGAATCTTCACCCGCATCTGGACCTACTTCACCCCAATACAAGAAACCAGTGCGCTTATCCACCGAAATACGGTAAGGATTACGGTTACCCATTACATAAATTTCTGGCTTAGCGTGGTAGATTCCCGCTGGATATAAGTTGCCTTCTGGAATCGTGTAACCCCCTTCAGGAGTGGGTTTAATACGTAAAATCTTACCTCTTAAATCATTCGTATTAGAAGAAGTAGCACGTGCATCCCAGCCTGAACGACCTGGACGATTGTCCATGGGTCCGTAGCCATTTGAGTCAAATGGATTCGTATCATCACCTGTAGACAAGAAAAGGTTACCTGATTTGTCCCAAGCAATTGAACCACCAGTGTGGCAACATCCGTCACGCTTCACTGGAACGCGTAAAAGCACCTTTTCTGAACTCATGATTAACGTATCTTTCATGTCATCATAGGTAAAACGTGAAAGGTGTTGTGCCGTATCTGCTTTTCCTGTTTGTGGAGAATAGAATAAATAAATCCAGTGGTTTTTATCGTAATCTGGGTCGATATTCACACCCATTAAACCATATTCGAATTTAGAGAATACGTCCAAATCAGCTACGACTTTCGTCTTCCCTTTTTTAGGGTCATACATTTTTAATTTACCTTTACGTTCTCCAAAAAAGATTTTCCCTGCATCAGTCACCGCTAATTCTGTAGGCTCATCCAAATTGCGATCTAAGACCACTTTATTGAAACGATTCTCTTCTGGAGGTAACTCTGAACGTAATTTCTTCGTATAATCTTGGGCTGGCCCTGACGCTAACCATTGCAATGCTCCCCAAATATGTTGAACCACAATCGGTTCCTCAAAAGACTCATGTGTGTGTCCCCAGTTCGTATAAAATGCGCGGCCACCATCGTATTCATGATACCAAGCCATTGGGTGGAAATCACCCATTTTCCCGTCTGTATACGATTTCTCATCTAAGGTAATTAACACGTGAACATCTTTATTGAAGTTCTTCGTATCATAAAATTCATCCGTGCGATCGAAGGTCTCTGGCATGTGTGCCGTTGAAATGTGTGTGCGATCAACTGCAGTAAACTTCCCTTTTTGGACGTTCGGACGGCCTGGATGAGAGGCAAATTGACCACCGGCTAATTTTGTATACCAAGCCCAATCGTATTCGGTATCTGTGGCTGCGTGAATACCTAAATAGGCTCCACCTGCTTGAATATAGCGCTCAAAAGCAATTTGCTGCACTTCATTCAATACATTAGAAGTGGTGTTCAAGAACACTACAACACGGTATTGTTTCAAATTTTTCTCAGTGAAGTTCGCAGCGTTTTCTGTCGTATCGACAGAGAAGCCTTTTTCCTTTGCCATTTTAAACAAGGCAATTTGACCTGGTTTAATGGACGAATGGCGGAAACCTTTCGTAGAAGAGAAAACTAAAATTTTCTTACCGGCTAATGGATTAGCTGCCTGAGCAAAAACAGAGAGCGTTGAAACCAATAAGGCAAAAATGAGGGTGATTCGGAGGATTCCGAACGAGGAATTTTTCATGTTTAAAATAAATAGGTTTGGGACAAAGTTAGGGCAAAACAGAAATTTTCGGCTACATTTAGGAAAAAAATTATCAAATCAAGCTATGAAAAAATATATCGCAACGTTGGCGCTCGTTTTCGCCTCCTTTTTTGCCTTTTCACAGGTCTCTTGCTGCTTCGTAAAGAAGGATGGTATGCAGCTTTTGGCATCCAATAAAACTTTCATCAAATCACACGCACTGCCTAAGCCATATCACCACGTGAGTAAAGCAGGTGGTGTGATGGTTGAATTCAAAACGCCAGATGATCAGATGGCTAAAGGTTTCTACATTCCCGCTGACAAACCTACTGAATATACACTACTCGTTTTCCAAGAATGGTGGGGATTAAACGACCATATTAAAAGAGAAGCTGAACATTTTTACAGCACTTTGGGAAATGTAAACGTCCTGGCCGTAGATATGTACGACGGCAAAGTAGCAACAACACGCGAAGACGCTGCGAAATACATGGGCGGTGCTAATCCGGCACGCTTAGAAGCGATCATCAAAGGCGCGATTGCATTCGTTGGACCTAAAGCGAAGATCGCTACGGTAGGTTGGTGTTTTGGCGGATCTTTATCGTTGAAAGCTTCCATCTTAGCGGGCAAACAAGCAGCTGCTTGCGTCATGTACTATGGAATGCCAGTGAAGGAAGTGGAGCAGTTACGTTTATTAAACACAGACGTTTTAGGTCTTTTTGCCGGTAAGGAGCAATTCATCAATCCTACGGTAGTGAAAGAGTTCGAAGCGAATATGAAGACGGCTGGCAAAGGCATTCAAACGAAAATATTCGATGCTCAACACGCTTTTGCGAATCCATCTAACCCCGCTTATGACAAAGCGGCTACTGAAGAGGCTTGGGGAATGGCGATCAATTACTTCAAAGCTCGATTAAATTAATGCGCTATTTGATCCTTTTATTGTGTGTTTTGATGTTAGCCGGCTCCTGCGCGAGTCGCCGCTACCAGGCGAGACCTTACAAAAAGAAATGGTCCTTATTTAAGAAAAACTCCTGTGACTGTCCTAATCTCCGATAAGGGGATTTAGGGCAGAAGCGGCGGGCGATCCTGGAGCTAAACCTTGCAACCAACGTTGGCGATCTGCCTCTTGGTTCGGATTTTGCGGTTCCATCACTAGAGCCTCTGCATCCATATAAATAACAGTCATCACTTCCCGCATTTTAGCCGATTCATTCCCCGGCGCATTGTGCAAGGTCCATCCTAAATGAAAGGTGGCATCACCCGCTTTCATGGATTTTTGGACAACGATATCATAGCCCATTTTAGCCACGTAATCGCCTATCAAAGCTTCCGATGCATCCGAAATTTGCAAGCGCGGCAAGTCAGCACCGGAAGATTTCGACGCAAAAGTGAGCATTCCCATTCCCTCTTCAATGTCTACCAAAGGCATCCACATCGTCACCGTTTTAGGGGTATCAATTGGCCAATAATATTGATCCTGATGCCAAGGGGTATGGCCGCCGCCGGGTTCTTTGAACAAGGCTTGATCGTGGTACAAGCGAACATTTTTAACTCCTAATAGCTGAGCTGCGACGGAGGCGAAGCGTTTCGCTAAGGTAAATTCCTTGACCGTTCCCGAGCTTTCCCACAGGTTCATCATTTGCAGAAACGCCTTACCATAGGTGTCGCGCTCTTCCATCGGCTTCTGTTGTGCCCTAAAATCATCCGCCCAGTCCAAAATCGCTTGGCGATAAGGCCTTAATTCTTCAGCTGAGATTATTCCTGGAATATAGGCATGGCCATTAGCGGCGAAATAGGCTCTTTGCTCTGGCGAAACGGGAAAGGGTTGGTTTAACATCTTTTTTTCTTGCAAAGATTTCGGAAAATATTTTGGTGGACTACCTTTATTTTGGCCAAAAAAGATGCAATTTTACCATTATACGAACCTACGCTCACAAATAGGCTAAAATTAAATGAAAGCACAGCGCGAACACCTTCATTC
>Ga0222712_10005696_pt1 | contig 12504 bp, 6 predicted proteins | sample C33_657DmetaG_FD_165043 | JGI IMG/M metagenome (GOLD analysis project Ga0222712, IMG submission 165043) | Estuarine water microbial communities from San Francisco Bay, California, United States - C33_657D | ecosystem: Environmental > Aquatic > Marine > Unclassified | place: USA: California...
CATTACGTCTAACAGTTGTCAACGCTGCCAAAGCCGCAAAAGCCGCCAAGTGCAGGCCTTTCGTGGTCTCTGGATCACTCAGCGGGTCATACGGCTGTAAGTCTGTTTTAACTTCCTTTTCAGGAGGTGGAATAACTGGGTCGCCCTTTTCATCCACTTTCAGATTAGGACATTTGTTGTCCCACTGAACAACACCTTCTTCGTCCTTACAAAACTCAATCTCTTTCTGACTTACAGTTCCGTTGTCATCATAAACCTCGATGGTGATTGAATGAAAACCTGGAGGGACTTCATCTGGAATTGTGATGTCCAAATCTTCTGCTTCTGATTGTGATAGTCGATCGATAACAACCTTTTGCTCGGCGGCAAAACCTGGCAGCACAGAAAAATTAAGAAAGATAATCGCGAGAAGGAGTTTTTTTCTCATTATTTGCCCTTTATGTTGACGGTTACCTTGACTTTTTGCCCTGGTTTCAAACCTGTAATTGTTGCTTTTGCTGAATTCGGCTTTGTCGGAGTACTCGGTTTTGGTGCTATGACTGCCTTAGTCGGGACCTTTGCGGCTGCTGCAACAGCAGCGGTTGCAGCTTTTGCCGACAAGGCTGCATCTGCAGCTGCCTTGGTTGCAACAGCAGACTTAGCAACTGATTCGGTTCTTGCAGCAACCGCCTCTGTTGCTTGAACTACTGCCTGCTGTGTAGATGCAATTGCCGCTGTTTGTGCTTGTTCTTGTGCCACAACAGATGCAACAGCTTTATCATTTGCCGCATCCGCAAACATCTGTGCATCAGCAACCTTTGCCGTGATTTCGTCGATTTTTTTATCAATTGCCGTGCGTTCGGCGATATCTTGTGCTTTTACTGATGCATCGGCTAGCGCAATCTTTTCTTCCAACGCTTTCACAACAGCTTCGGCTGCTTTTTGAGCTTCGGCTGCAGCAGCGATTTTTTCCTCTGTTGCCTTTTGTGCTAAATCAGTTGCGACCTTTGCCGCCGCAGCTGCATCGGCTGCTTCCTTTTGCTCTGTCGCAATTCTTGCAGCCGCGTTAGCAGCATCTTTATTAGCGTTACTTGACGCTACTTTTGCAGCTGCCGCTTGATCGGTGGCCACTTTGGCTGCATCATTAGCTGCTTTTTTGGCTGCCGCTGCAATTGCGTTTGCCTGTGCCGCAGTAGCTGCAGCAGCGGTCTTTGAACCAAGAGCACCAATTGCAATATCTACCTGCTTCGCTGCATTTACTGCTGTGGCTTTGGCGGTTGCCGCCACTTTTGCTGCAGTAGCTGCTGCTTGAACCGTATTGGATGCAGTAACCGCAGCTTTTGTTGCGGTAACTGTTGCTGCCGCTTTTCTAGCAGCTGAAGCTGTTGCACTCTTTAGCTCTGCTGCTGCTTTTTCTGCAGCAACTACAGCAGCTAGTTGTGCTTCAGCCGCTGCTTTTGCAACCACTGCCGCTTGAACTGCAGCTGCATCGGCTGCAGCTTTTGCTACCGCCGCCTCAACAGCTTTTGCTACCGCCGCCTTTGCTGCAGCTTCTGCCGCTGATTTGTCCACTGTAATTTTTGCTGCAGCAGTTTTTGCTGCAGCATCAGAAACAATCTTTGCAGCGGCCTTGGCTGCTGCATCTGCGATGGCCTTGGCTGCTGCATCTGCGATGGCTTTCTCGGCAGCTACACATGCCGCATCACAAACTGGAACTGGTGGCGGTGAATTAGTTGTTATTGCGGTCGATGCAGTCGATGTAACGGAGGTGGCTGCTGCATTTGTTGCAGTCACAGTAAATGTATATGCAGTCGATGCAGTTAAGCCTGAAACTGTTATGGGAGAAGTACCACCCGATGCTGTGACACCACCTGGCGATGATGTGACGGTATAGGTCGTTATCGCGCTTCCGCCATTACTTGCTGGGGCGGTGAAACTTACCGTTGCAGTTGTTTGTCCTGTTGCCGTTGCAGATACCGCAGTTGGTGCACCTGGTGCTGTTGTCGCTGTAACAGAAACTGATGCGGTTGAGGCACCTGTTGGGTTAGTTGCGCTGTTTACGGCGCGGATTTGGATCGGATAAGTAGTGCCAGCCACTACAGGCGTCGTTCCATCGGTACTCAAGAATTTGATAACTATTGGCGAGGTAACAGTGGATGAATCTGTGCGATCTAACCAATTTGTTCCGCCATCAGTAGAGAACTGATACTTAATAATTGTTGAGCCGCCATTTGATGTTGGCGGGGTAAATGGGACATTTATTTGCAAGTCACCAAGGGTTGGTGTTCCGACAGTAGGCACACCTGGTGCCACTGCAGTGATTGCTGCCGTTGGAGAAGACAAGGCAGATCCATTTGGTGAAATTGAGTTAATCGCTGTTACTAATACACGAAGAAATTTACCCACAAGATCGATTGCGCTTGCTATAAAGGTAGCGGCAGTAGCTCCTGAAATATCAGTACACGCAGTTGTTGTATCGGTTGTAGAGGTACAACTCTTCCACTGGTAACTAAGTGTTGGTGTAGGGACTCCATTGAAAGTTACCGCATTTGTAAGTGTGCTTCCAATGGTTGTTGTACCTGTCGGTGCACTCGTAGAAGTTGCAGTAGGAGCAGCGGCAACAGCCACGGTCACAGTATTGGTTGAAGCTAGTGAAACATTTCCTGCTGCATCGACTACATAAAGTTTGTAGTCGCCTGCTAGAAGTCCCTCGGTGCTCATTGTTACATCAGTGCCTGCTGTGCCAATAGCTACTAGATTCATAGAATTATCAATAGCACCAGTGATACTTGCAAGATTGGTAACTGCTACCGTTGTTTTAACTAGATAAGCAGTTCCAGCCTCGCTTGATCTAACCGTCACACCACTTGCAGTAGTAACACTTGTAGTCGCAACAGTTGGTGATGGCGCAGTCGTATCGACAGTAATTGACACAGCAGCAGATGTTGTTGAATTACCTGCTGAATCTGTATCTGTTACAGAAATACTCCACGTTCCATCTGACAATGATGCTAAATCACATGTGTTGGTTGAAATTGTGCAAGATACACTTGTTGAGCCTTGCTTTGCCGCGGTTACAACTGCCGTGCCTGAAAAAGTCCCAGAAACATTGATTGTTGGAGTGTTATCTGAAGTTATGTTGTCTGTAGCGGAACTGCCCAGATCCGAAGCTGTATCCAGATCCGGAGTAGCCGGGGTGCTTGGTGCTGTTGTATCAACAGCAATAGCTTTAGAGCCAGCGATGTTGTTAGATCCGCTTGGAACACTTAGATCTGACATGATATTTCCGGCGGAATCGACAGGAGCAGAGGTTAACGCATAAGAACTAACTGTTAAATCTGCACTTGTATCTCCCGCAGCAACTGTGTAAGTACCGGTTAATGTGTTATTAACTGCGCTGTGTGTTAATACAACCGTTTTACCGTTATCTAATGTCACGGTTATTGAGGCCGCAGTTGACACTACCTCTGACAAGGTAGCTGTAATGTTGATCGTTGAGCCGACTTTATATGCCCCATCTGAGGTTGTAGATGTGAAACTACTCAAAGTTGGAAGGGTTGTATCTACAACAATCGCACGTGTACCAGAAATATTTCCAGCAGGCATTGTTGTCGAGGTCATAATGTTTCCAGCTGGATCTGCTGGCGCACTTGTTAGCACAAATGATGTAACACCAAGATCTGAACTACTCTGGCCTACACCAATTGTGTAGCTACCTGTCAAAGTATTTGTCTCAGCGCTGTGAGTGAGAACTACCGTTTGTCCATTGTCTAGAGTTACGGTGATTGATGCCGCGGTTGTAACTGCTTCAGATAAGGTCACAGTAATGTTTACTGCTGCCCCAGCTTTATATGAACCATCAGAAGTTGTCGAAGAAAAACTTGTCACTGTTGGTAAGGTCGTATCAACAACGATTGCCTTGTTTGCCCCCAAAGACCCTGTCGCTGTAGGAGATGGCAGTGTTAACACTGCATCCAAGTTTGATGAATTTTTGATAGTTCCGCTGTTTAGTGCAAGTGAATTAGTCGTCACGTAGGTGAGATCTCCGGAGGTGTCTCCCGCTTGAATTACGTAAGTAAAAGTAATTGTGTTTGTGCCCGTTCCTGATGCATAATCAAGTACTTGGTCAATTGATCCAGTCTCTAAAGTTAACCGAGGCGTCCCTGTAACAGTTACTGATTGATTAAAAGTTACTTGAATAGAAATTACATCGCCAGCGTTATAACTTCCGTTTGCAGTCGAAGAAGCGACGTTTGTAATTGATGGTGGTGGCGCAGCCGGGGTTACGCTCAAAGAAGCTGCGGATGCGCTCGATGTTCCAGCACCGTTTGTTGCAGTTGAGGAGAATTTATAGGCAGTGCCGTTAGTTAAGCCTGTAATAACACACGATCCGGTTGCCCCAGTGACCGTACAACTCTTCCCGGGGGAAAGCACATTTCCTGAACTGTCCAGTGCAGTCACTGTGTATGAAGCCGGTGTTCCACCAGAGCTAGGAGCGACAACAGTGATAGTTACTTCTCCATCACCTGCTACAGCGGTGGGTGTACCTGGTGTACCTGGTGCGGCCTCTGAAATTTGAGCCGTTAGCGCTGATGTTCCGACAGCTGATTGTGAAACGCCATCTACCGTACTAGTACCTGTTACAACCGTGCGTAGATACATCCCTGCATCACTTGCTCCTGCTGTATATGTTGCAGATGTTGCACCAGATATATCAACACAATTCGATGCTGCCGCATCCGAACAGCGTTGCCACTTATAAGTTTTTACAACTGCAACTGCTTGCGAGTTAAATGTCAAAGCAGATGTCAAAATCTGCCCAGACCCTGCGTTACCAGTTGGGGCGGTAGTTGCCAAAACCGTAGGAGAATAAGAAGTTCTGCCATTAATAGAACCACATGAACTATTCCTTGCAGCAGAGCTAACACCATCATTATTTCGAGCGCGTATATAGGGTGCAAAGCTGGATGAATACCAAGAAGTCACTGAATAACTACCAGAGTTACCAGAAGCGTTGGGAATCGTCGCATATGAAGATCCATCAAATGAATATTCCCAACTTGTAATCGCCGAGCCACCATTTGAACTTACTGAGAAAGAGACAGTTGCGTTTCCACTGCTGCATGAGGTGGAATTTGAAACACCTGAAGGGACTGCGGCGTACGCAGCGGGCACACCTTGAAACAGCGAGGCAAGCAAACTCAATAAAACAACAAAAATGGCTCTCTGTATTCTCATCATTATCTTGGCCTCACCTTCACGGTTCCTCTTTACTAGAGTAAATAGGAGAGGCCTAAGCGTAAAAGCGGGGTGATTGGTCATCTATAGAAAAGCACCCAAAGGGGTGATATTCACCCGTAAAGATCACCCAAAATAGGGTGAGGGTTAAAGTGGTCTAGGCAGCGAAGAAATTACTTGCTGGCAAGACGAGCTTCGCGGCGTGCGCGCTGCTCTGCAGGATTTGGCACCGGAACAGCTGAGATAAGTCGCTTGGTGTACTCCTCGCGAGGATTCTTCAGAATCTGATCACGTGGACCAACTTCAACAAGGCGACCATCTTGCATTACAGCAATTCGGTGCGAAAGAATATCCACAACAGCCAAGTCGTGACTGATAAATAGACATGCAAACTTGAGCTTGTTCTGAAGTTCCTGCAAGAGTTCTAGGAAGCGTGCCTGAACAGATACATCGAGTGCTGATGTTGGTTCATCTGCAATCAACAAATCTGGTGTTAGTGCGAGCGCACGTGCAATACCTACGCGCTGACGTTGTCCGCCAGAAAGTTCATGTGGGTAACGGTTGCGGTATGAACGCGGAAGTTCAACGCTATCGAGTAGATCTTCTACACGTCGATCAAGTTCTGCGCCCTTTGCATCTCCTGATAAGAACAGTGGCTCTCCGATGCTCTCACCAATAGGTAGACGAGGATTTAAGGAGCTTGCAGGATCTTGAAATACGATTCCTGTATGTCTGCGAATCTCGCGAAGTTCTTGTGGAGTTGGCTTGGTGATGTCGCGACCGACCACCTCGATGGTGCCCTCTACCGCTGGAAGTAGGCCAATAGCTGCACGGCCAACTGTTGTCTTTCCAGAACCTGATTCGCCAACCAGGCCAACGATTTCACCTGGAAAAATATCTAAACTGAAATCAGTAACGGCGCGGAATGCAGGGATGCGACCGCTCTTTGGATATTCAATTGAAACATTCTTAAGGCTAAGAACAGCTGGAAGTCCAACCAAATCAGGTGCGAGTGTGCGAACCGCAGCTGAGCCAAGTTTAGGAACTGCAGCAAGTAGTTCTTGAGTATATGGATGCTGTGGACGGTTAAAGATTTGATCAGCGGTTCCGTACTCAACTGTATTTCCATCCTTCATAACAAGGATGTCATCAGCAAGATCTGCCACCACACCCATATCGTGAGTAATCAGAAGAATTGCAGAGTTAAGTCTGTCGCGAAGGTTACGAATAAGATCAAGGATTTCTGCTTGAACAGTTACATCGAGAGCAGTTGTTGGTTCATCTGCGACAAGTAGTCCTGGATCGCAGGCAAGTGATTGCGCAATCATGGCGCGTTGACGTTGTCCGCCAGAAAGTTGGTGTGGGTACTTATCAAAGGATGCTTCAGGATTTGGAATTTCAACCATTGTAATTAATTCAATTGCTCGAACCTTGGCCTCTTGTGGACCCATATCAAAGTGGGTACGAAGAGTTTCAACAATTTGAAAACCTATTGTGTACACCGGATTGAGAGCCGTCATTGGCTCCTGGAAAATGTATGCAACGTCGCGACCACGGGTTCTGCGAAGTAATGTCTTCTTAGCGCCGATCATCTCTTCGCCATTAACTTTTACACTGCCTTCAACACGAGCATTCGACGCTAAAAGATCCATAAGACCCATTGCTGTCGTGGATTTTCCTGAGCCAGACTCACCTACGATGGCAAGGACTTTTCCAGCTTGCACCTCAAAGTTCATATCAATCGCAGCTGGGTACCAGACGCCTTCAACGAAGAAGTCAACGCTGTAGTTGGCTACCTGAAGAACTGCTTGGTTCGCTTTGCTCATTTTGTTTCTCCTGCGATACTTAGAACATGAATGAAACTTTTAGACCTAAAAGCAACTTTGCTTGGGCCGGTACTGCTTACCTGCTTATTGTCCTTTTTGCCGTGAACAGTCTTTGGGTTATGGGCGACAATCTTCAAATCGCCCGTGATTTGGCGCTCTGCTTCATTCTCAGCGTTGCTGTTTACCTTTTTTGGATTAAACCCAAACTCGTTTTGAGAAACGATGTTATCGAAATCGTTAACCCATTTCGAACTGAGTTGATTGCCTACAGCGATGTGCTTGAGCTGGAAACTAAATGGAGTCTGGCTATCGTTCACACTCGTGGTACGAGCAGAGTTTGGGTAGCCCCAGCCAGCGGAAAGCAGCGTTGGGTTGCGCAAGAGAAGTTTGGTTGGATTAGCCGAAACGCTCCGACCAGTGCATCCAAAAATGAGGCAATGGGATCGATGAGTGCCAGTCTCGACAGTTTGAGTGGACAAGCTGCCTACATGATTCGCGAAAGAATTAAGAGATCGCATTAAGAACGAGCCTCTCTAGACTCTTTAGCTCTCTTGCGTTCCTTCATCGTGATATGTCTACGTTGTCTTGGATCGAATGCGTCACGAAGTCCATCACCAATAAAGTTAATGCAGAGCGCAATAGAAATAATTAGTGTGCCTGGCCACCAAAAGAGCCAAGGGCTAATGCTAAAGCTTCCTTGATATTCACTGATTAAGAGACCCAATGAAACATCCGGTGGTCTTACTCCAAAGCCAAGGTAACTTAGCGCTGTTTCGGCCAGAATTGCTCCTGATAGAAGCAAGGTGCCTACAACTACGATAATTCCAATTGCATTAGGAAGAATGTGTTTGAAAATAATTCTTCGGTCAGATGCTCCCGCAACTCTGGCTGCATCAACAAACTCTCGTTCACGAAGAGTTAAGAATTCGGTTCTAACAAAGCGTGCAAGCCCCATCCAGGCAAAGAGACCGAGCATAATCGCAAGCGGGACTACACCTAGATTTCCAAATCTAAATCCAATTACCGCTCCAATAACAATGGTTGGAGTAACCAAGAACATGTCGGTAAGTCTCATTAAAACAGAATCAACAATTCCACCATAGTAACCGGCAATTGCTCCGATGACCGTTCCAATTACAATTCCCAAAATTCCAACAATCAACATAACTAAGATCGATTGTTGAGCACCGCGCATTACAAGAGCAAAGTAATCCGTACCAATAATGTCTGTTCCAAAAGGATGTGACCCGAATCGAATCCCATCACCATCTAGAAAGGAAGGAGCTAAATCAAGTGTTGGACAGCCCGTTACGCCGCCATTACAGGTACTTGCCAGCGCGCCTTCAGGATCGATTTGCGTAATTTTATATGGCCACCAACCAGGGATGGAAAACTTAAATTTACTAAATCCAATAGTGATGCCTAGTGAGGTGTAGACAACGACAAAAATAGAGATGAGCGTGATGAGCGAAACTACCGCTGCCTTGTGCTTGAAAAAGCGCTTGACAATAATTTGACGCTGGTTCAGTCCATCTGTTTCTTTGTTTTCAATACCACTCTCATTCGCTTCCGAAATTGAAACAGTGGATTTCTTAATCTCGTCCATCTCCGCCTACTTCCTAATTCTAATTCTGGGATCAACCACGCCGTAGAGAAGATCAGCAACAAAGTTGGCTAAAACAGTCAAGGTTGCGGAGATGATAAAGACGCCCATAAATAGATTCAGGTCATAGCCTGTGAGCGCATCATTAAACAAACGACCCATGCCCTTCCAAGCAAAAACTCCCTCGGTGATAATCGCACCACCGAATAAGCCAGCGAAATCATTAACGAGAATCGTTGTCAGAGGAAGCATCGCATTACGCATGCCGTGACGAACCACAACAGTACGCTCAGTCAAGCCTTTAGCTCGAGCAGTTCTGATGTAATCCATATTCAAGACTTCTAAAAGACTTCCGCGTGAGAATCTGATGTACCCAGCGAAAGAAATTAGGGTCAAAGCTACAGTTGGGAGCACAAGGTGAAGAGCTGTATCTAATCCAGAGATCCAGAAGTTATCTAATTGTTCTTGGGTCAAGAGATCATTTGATTGTCCCAGAGTTGGAATAGGTCTTCCGCTAACTGCTTCAGAGTTCATGTAGTTTGAAAATTCTCGCATGAACCTATCTACAATAATTGGTACTGTAGAAAGGAGTGCGGTAAAGAAACCAATTCGAAGATAAACGCGTCGATCGATAGGGCTTACGAAATAGCCGATAGCGCTACCAACTGAGAGAGTAATTGCAAAAATTACAAAAACATTTATTAAGGATGCATCGGCAGTCATCAGCATCTGAAGTGGGTAGTACAAAATAGCAATCGCAACTGCCGTTCCAAAGCCAGCAATCCGGCCCTTCTTGCTATCCATTCCTGAAATCAACTGAATTACTATTGCGGCATTGCACAGTACAAGGAAAGAAACCCCAAAAATGCCCAGTGACGGCTGAATAAACCACTGTGTAGCGCTTGCAAAATAAAGCAAGCTTGCTGCAAAGAGTGAAGCCCCTCCTAGAACTGATAAGAATTGCAATCTAGCGCCACCAATAAAGCCGGCTGCAATCACGCCAAACACCACCGCGAACAAGACAATAGTGAGTGGAGGAATTGTGGGGTCTACTAAAAAGTCATTGAACTGAATCGCCATAAACTCTTTCAGAAGAACAGCCACCCAGAAAACCGGAAGAGAGAACAGAAGGAAGGATACAAAGGTCATTGAGTAATCGAAACGGCTGTACTGGCGCATCGCTGTAATCATTCCAACAGAGATACCGAGAATGATTGCCAAGAAAGTAGACGTAATAACCAATTTAACGGTGACTGGAAGCGCTTGGGCTATAACCTCAAACACTGGCAGTTTCATTCGGGTCAACCCCATATCGAAATCGCCCCATAAACCAGCGATAATGCCGCGCAGCCAATTGAAATATCTAATTGGGGGCGGAACGTCTAGCTGTAATTCTCTAGTCATTTGCAGGATTAAATACTCTTTATTTTCGGCGGTACTTTCTCCGAATACTGAAAGTGGATCAGATGAATAGGCTTGCAAGTTGTAGGCCAAGAAGCTCGAACCAAAAACGATAACAAACATCATTCCCAGGCGGCGCGAAATATACTGAATCAAAATCTCGTCCTAACTATGGTTTTGCCACAAAAAAAGAATTAACTACATAAAATAAATTGTACAGGTAAGCCTACCACCGTAGAAAAGAACTGGGACGCCCTTTCGGGCATCCCAGTTCTTTTTATTCTACTTTTCTAGCTATTGGTTAGTACGACCACTCGAAGTAGTTCCAAGTGATGTTGTTTCCAACCGGAGCAGTCTTGATGTTCTTTAGTGTCTTGTTGTATGCAGTAATAACTGGATTTGCATACAGCGGAATACCCCAAGAATTTGCTACGACGATCTTCTCGATAGCTGCGCGCTTTTCTGTAACTTGCGCCGCTGTGAGAATATCGCTTTCGAGGCTCTTGCAGTTTGCATCGACAGTTGAGTCATTCCATCCCCAAACATTGTTTGCGCCATCTGACTTGTAGATAGAGCAACCGTTTGCCTGTGAAATTGAGGACAAACCAAAGCCGTGCATGATGATGTCGTATGTAGCACTCTGGTTTGACTTAGTTCCGAAGAGGTCGCCGATTGAGAAGAGTTCAACCTCAATACCAGCGTTCTTTGCCTCTGCTTGAACCAACTTAGCAAGTGCGGAACGCAATGTTGTGGTTGCGTGAACGAACTTGACCTTAAGTGGCTGTACATCTGCCGATGCTGTTGGGTAGTACTTCTTCACAAGTGCCAAAGCTGCAGCTGTGCGCTCTGCTTGTGTTCCATTTGAGAACACATTTACTCCAGAAGCCTTTGTGATTGTGTCGTACGCAGGGGTGCCCTGGAACACGAACTGTGAATTCAGAGGCGTTGCATCTGCCTTAACAGGTGCAATTAGGTTTGTAACCATTTGTGCACGTGGTGTTACAAGCAACATAGCCTTACGAAGATCCTTTGCACGTTGTGAATTACCTGCAAATGGACCTGAGTAAACATCTGTGTTTCCAAAACCAGTGTCAGTACGTAGGTGGTAAATTGAATAATTGCCGCCTACTCGTGTTGTGGTTGTAACGTTTGGCATCGCAGCTAATGCGATCTTGTCGTTACCGTTTGGAAGAGTGTTGTAGTAAACATCGATATCACCATTACGCAGCGCTTGAATCATTGCTGTGTTTTCTTGGATGATCTTGATTACAACGGTCTTGATTGGGTTCTTAGTAGCCATCGCTGGACCTGAGTTGTACTTAGGGTTACGAACGAAGGTCATTGAGTCACCGAATGTGAACTTGTCGACGATAAATCCACCATTGCTAATAAGCAGCAATGGGTTTGTATCTTTGTCAACCTTAGTTACGTCGTAACCCTTAGTGTAAAGAGCACCAATCTTCTTTAGGTTAGTGGTGTTCTTGCTGGTGAAGTCCTTAAGGAACTTAGCCTTAGCAGCTGTGTTTACTGCTGCTGATTGCAAGCCCTTCTTGCCATCTGCAATAAGTGACATTGCGTGTACAGGACTTGGTCCAGGAGCAAGAAGCTCCCAGTCTGGAAGTGGCTTTCCGAACTTCACTGTCAAAGTCATGTTGCCATTGCTGAGCTTTGGCTCGCCGACAACATTGTCATCGTATGCGCCGCCGTAGCTACCGCTATCAAATGCTGGCTTGGTATCGGCATTGCTTGGATCTCCAAGACCTGCATCCTTTGAATACTTTGAAGACGCAATGACGTGTGTCAGGAGAAGATCAACGGCATCAATCTTTGTGCCATCTGACCATGTCTGACCCTTTGTTACGTCGTATTGGATCTGGAAATCTTTTGGAGCTTGCTTAACAATCTTCATAGTTCCGAACTTTGTGTTCATCACTAGGGTTGCATTGTTGTCGTAGTATGTGAAACCCATACCAGTCAACGAACCAACTTGGCTGTTGTAAGCGGTGTTGTTATCGCTAGTGCCTGAGTTTAATGAGGTGATGTCACCCTGTGAAAGCAGAACTACTGTCGATCTAGTTGCAGCTTGTGCAGGTGTAAGTGCTCCTACAGAAAGAGCTGTAGCAACCATCGCTGTGGATGCAAAAGCAGCCACTGCGCGAAATGCCAGTTTTCTTTTCATATAAATTTCTCCTTATTAGTGGGACCCCAGACGCAACACGCCACTACCCAACAGGGTAACAAATGTACGACCAGGCCAAGTGAGGAGAATCCTAAGGTACTTTATGGCCCTTTATCTACCCTGCCTTCGCTAACGTATTTATAACGATTTAATAGCGAAAAAAAGGCCTATGTTGGAGCAAAGGGGGTGATTTATATGCGTAATTCCCTGCATTGGATCGGGATTCGGGAGTGCGCGCGAAGGGATTCGAACCCCTAACCTTCTGATCCGTAGTCAGA